>Ga0256832_1003046_pt1 | contig 11435 bp, 9 predicted proteins | sample 134614metaG_FD_190534 | JGI IMG/M metagenome (GOLD analysis project Ga0256832, IMG submission 190534) | Hydrothermal vent microbial communities from Lau Basin, Pacific Ocean - 134-614 | ecosystem: Environmental > Aquatic > Marine > Hydrothermal vents | place: Pacific Ocean: Lau Basin | collected...
CCGGCTGAGATAGTCGGTGTTTTGTCCGTTAATATCATGTGAAAGAACCACGGAGAAGGAGGTTTTCTTCAATTGCCCCAACCCGGCCGGATTCCAGTAAAGGGCCGAGTAATCATCGGCCACGGCACTATAGGCATTGCCCATGCCCATGGCGCGCGCACCTATCCCATCCGGATACGATGTCAGGTTGAGAGCTTCTGTCGCCGATTGTCCGTTGGCCATCATCAAGGCCGCCAGTAGTATTCCAATAATCTTTTTCATGATGCTATCCTATCCTTTATCTGTGCCTGCGACCGGAAGAGGAGGAGCTTCTGCTTCCCGAACTTCTCGATGAGCCGGAACGCCCCGAGGAGGAACGTGGGCTATAGGAGGAGCGGGAATGGCCGCCTGAGGACCTGTAGCCGCTTCGGCCGGAAGAGTGTCCCGATGATCGTGGTGTATAGGAAGAACTCTTCTTACTCCGGGTACTCCTGGTGTAACTTTTCTTTGCAGAGCGCTTAACCGGCTTGCTTTTGCTTTTTACCTGTGTTGATGTACGTGTTTTTTGTGTTTTAACCTTGGTGCGCCTATCCGTTACCACTGTACCGCGCCTGCGTTCTCCGGACTTTCTTAATGCCGGGGTTTTTTTGGTGGTCCGGGTTCTCTTGCTCATGTCATAGTAGCTGCGCTCATAATTACGACGTGTATTATTTCGGATAATTTTCTTTTCCCGGCGTTCGGTGCCGCGGCGTTCTGCGGTAAGGCCCGGCCGACGCCCCGTCAATCTTTTTTCACGAAAGCGTTCCGGACTTTTTTTCACTCTGGGGTTTCTTCTTTGGCGTACATCCGTATCGCCTCCACGTTTAACCGTCACCGGTCTTACGGAAGCAGGCCGCCTGCCCGTCCGGGGCGTTGAGGCTACCATGGTTCCGGTAGTGTTCCGATTGGAAGTCACATGACGGCGTCTGTCCTTGCGCAGGGTGGAGCCGTCCGTTGTAAAGGATCGTGCTTTCCGGGGCTTGGATGGCGTATACACATATCCGCCGCCGTAATAGTAAGGATCGTAATAACCACCAGGGTACCAGGGGTCATAATATCCCGGAAAAACACCGACCACCACGGTGGGATAGCCATAGGGGCCATACCAATAGTCGTCATACCAGAAGTCATAAGGCGCATAGGCATAGTAGTCCGAATAATAATCAAAATAGAACCCGTGCCGGAAGTGACCATATCGGTGCCAGGGTCTGTAGATGGAAGAAGTGTACCAGGGTGTATAGACGCTGTAACGGTATGCCCGTACCGCAGGCAGAACGTTAATATCATATTCCGTGATATATACATCCCCGTAATCGTCATAGCTTTCTTCCTGACCATAAAGATCATCATAGTCATAACCGTAGGCCTGGCTGCTGTCGGCTACGGTTTCCTGCCGCCGCTCCTGATCCCGGGCCATGCGATAGCGCTCTTCGCGTACCACATAATCATTGGCCTTTTCCCGGGGGACGGCAAATTGCGTATAGCAGGATGACAGCAGGAACGACGCTATCAACGGTATTGTGTATAATATTTTCTTTTTCATGACAACCTCGCAGGTTTTTTATATTCACTCTATTATAATACAATTATCATGCCACAAGCTAAAACAGCCGTAAACCTATAAAAATCAGGAACTAAGAAATATATCTCGTCGAACAGATGAAAACATTGTTTACATTAAAAACAAATATAGATAACACTGTTTACTGTTTTAGCTTGTAATTTACGGCGTCTATACCATGTCTTTTTAGCATTTTATGCAAACCAACCCGGCTTACGGCCAGTTGCTCCGCCGCTTTAAGTATATTTCCGGAGGAGGCTTGCAGGGCATCATGTATCATCTTCTTTTCCAGCTCGGCCACGGCCGTCTTTAAAGAGGCCCCCCCGGGAACCAGCAGGGGCGGCGATACCTGTTTTAATCTTTCGGAAAGCAAATCAACCGTCAGGTAGGCGCCATCATCCACCAGGGTCACCACACGCTCAATTTCATTTTCCAGTTCCCGGACATTGCCGGGCCAGGAGGCGTTTTTGAGCACCTCTAAAAAACGGGGATCTATCCCGGCAATAGTTTTACCTATACGCCGCTCATACTTCTCCTTAAAATAATGCACCAAATCGGGGATGTCCTCCCGACGTTCACGCAGAGGGGGCAGTTGAATGGGAAAAACGTTGAGCCGGTAATATAAATCCTCGCGGAAGGTACCTGCTTCGACCCCGGCTTGCAGATCGCGGTTGGTGGCCGCGATAATGCGCACATCCACTTTTATGGTTTTCATGCTGCCCAGCGGTTTTATCTCCCCTTCCTGCAAAACCCGCAACAACCCCAATTGCAAGGCCGGCGTGGTATCCCCGATCTCGTCCAGAAACACCGTGCCGCCATCAGCCTGTTCAAAAAGACCCTTTTTATTGTCCACCGCTCCGGTGAAGGCACCCTTTACATGACCAAACAGTTCGCTTTGCAACAGGGTATCGGGAATGGCGCCACAATTTTGGGCTACAAATATCTTATCTTTCCTGTTACCGTTATAATGGATCATTTTGGCCAGCATCTCCTTGCCGGTGCCCGTTTCTCCCAACAATAAAACCGTTGTGGGTGTATTCATAACCTTACGAATCAACTTAAATACCCGCTGAATGGCCGGACCGTGCCCCACAAAGTTTCCCAGATTCAGTTGTTGCTCTACCTCCTGTTTAAGAAGCGTATTCTCTTTGGTCAGACTTCTGTTGGCCTGTTCCAGGGCCTTTTGCAGTTCCTTGTTTTGCTGGACCATTAAATAACGCTCAACGGCGTTATCCACGGTCATGATCAACTCTTCCGGCTCAAAGGGCTTGGATATATACTGGTATATTCCGGCCCGGTTGACGGCATCTATGGAAGCATTAATATCGGCATAGCCGGTGATCAGGATACGTACGGCCTCCGGTTGCAGCTTAATGCTCTCTTCCAAAAAACTCACCCCGTCTTTTCCAGGCATGCGCTGATCGGAAAGAATAACGGCCACCCCATTCTCCTTTAAAATAGTCAGGGCCTCTTCAGCCCCCGGAGCGGTAAATACCCGATATTTTTTACGAAAAAGCCTGCGCAGGGTATTTAATATTTCCGGTTGATCATCCACAATCAGTATTGAGGCCTCAGACATAGTCATTTTCTCCATTCACAGGAAGTTTAATATGAAAACTGGCCCCACCCAATGGACCGTCTTCCACATATATGGTTCCGCCGTGTTTTTTTATGATGTTATGGCTGACACTTAACCCCAGCCCCGTCCCCTGATCGACCTCCTTGGTTGTAAAAAAGGGATCGAAAATTTTTGATCGTATCTCCACGGGTATTCCCGGACCACTGTCGGACACGATTATTTCAAAGCTGTTTTTTCCCGCGCGGCGGGTGTCAATCTTCAACGTCCCCTTCTGCGACATGGCCTGAATGGCATTACTCATAAGATTAATGAGAACCTGGTTCAATTGTCCGGGATTGCACATTACCGGTTCATCAAAGGCCAAATCCGTTTCCACACGCACCGTATCGCCGATTTGTGTCTTTAACATCTTCAAACAGGTTTCAATAAGCTCAGAAGGGTGAATCTCCTTGAGTTCGGCCTGATCCAGCCGCGAAAAACTCTTCAGATCCTGAACAATCTCCTTCACCGCCAGACTGCCCCGTGAACTGTCCGTCACAATACTGCGTAACTCGGAAATCACCTCAAGCATCTCCCGCCGGCGCTCGCCGTCTCCAACCTTCCGTAAACTCTCCTCCAGTTCATCAAGATATTCGCCCACAATCTTCATATTGGCATAAATAAAACTGATAGGGTTGTTGAGTTCATGAGAAATTCCGGCCACCAAATGACCCAGGGAAGCCATCTTTTCGGAATGAATAAGCTGACTTTCCTTCTCTTTAAGCTCGCGGAACAGACGCTGAAGTTCTTTATTTTTCTGATCCAACTGCTGATTGCTAACACGTAACTGCTCAACATATTCCTTCTCAACCTTGGCGCGGGTAAGCTCTTCCACCAGTACGGCTGTTTCCTTTACATAACGGATATTATCCAGGGCGATGGCCACCTGAGACAATAAATTCTGAATCAGTTTTATATCTTCCTGATTAAGATGATTTCCGCTGTTTTCCATAAGCATATAAAGATAATCTTCCTGCACCCCGTCCTGGCGAAGAGGCAAAAACCACTCAGCATGGCCGCTGCTTTTTGATTTTCGTATCAGGCGGTTTTGTTCATCCAACTGTTCAAGCGGCTCCCGGGCCAGCACCGCGGCCTCTTCACTATTGGTAAAAAGAGCATAGCCGTCTTCTCTTTTCATTTTCAGGAAGGAAACCCCTTTTATATCGGGGTGGCTTTGTAAGGTGGAGCCGATTTCCCGAAAAAGATCCCGGGCTTCATGATACTGCAAAAGGCGGTCGGCCAGGTTATGAATTTTTTCCCTGAACCGGGCGTGACGACGGCGCAGACGCATAAAGTGCTCGGAAAATAAAACCGAGACAAGAGCGGCAATGGCCGAAGCCCCCAGCGAAATATACAAAAGTCTGGACAAGGCTGTTTCCCGGAACAGAAAGAAGAGGCCATACATGAACAAAAGCCACAAAAAGAGTTGCCAGGCAATGGTACCCGAAGACCACTCATAGCGTTTTATACCCAGGATCAGATATAAGGAAACCAAAGCCATTAAAAAAAGGAAGAGAAACAGGTTAAGCTTGAACTGCGGATGACTTAAGGCCTGACGGGAAATACGCAGGGCCGAAACCATCATCAGTACCGGCCAGCCGTCCTCCATAAATTGATAGCCGCGCCCGGCCAGCACCTGTTCCCCCGCTATTTTTTTACCACCGGGAAAAATGATATCGACATAGGCGGTATCACGGCCGGCCATGCCAAAGAATACCCATTCCGTGCTGCCGGAAAGATAACCGTTACCGGCGCTGACCTCACGGAAACCCAGCAGGGTGCGTCCGCTATCCGCCGATGAATAGAGAAAAACCCTGGCCCCGATGGCATCCCGGTTGGAGCGTACACCCTGTAAGCGGATACGCACAGAATTGTTTTGGGCGGAGGGATTCAGATAAAACTGGCTGTTTTCATCCTTGTTGGCCACCAAAAGGTCCAAATCCCCGTCATTGTCAAGATCGGCCACGGCGGCGCCGGTACTGTAGCGATCCATGTCATCGCTGTCATAATCCGCAATAAACCCGCCGGCGGAATTCAGATAGAGACGGTTTTTACCCTTTGTGGTAATAAAAACATCCAAATAGCCGTCGTTATTAAAATCGGCCGCCAGCACACCAAACACCCGCCCGCCAGGCCGGGCAAAGGGCAGATCGTCGTGTACTTTAAAGAGCACAAGACTGTCCCGGCTCATATTTTCATAATAATAAATGAAACCATTGTTACCAGCCACCACCAGGTCGAGATCGGCGTCATTGTCAAAGTCGGCAAAAGTGGCACTGTTGGTGGAAACAGAATCGGTTAAGGTGGGTAGGTTCAGATGCAGAGGCTTAAACAGACCGTTGCCATCATTTATCAGCATATAGTCAGGTTCAAACCAGTTGCTTACATACAGGTCGGTATCCCCGTCACCATCGATGTCCGCGGCAGCCACCCCCTGACTTACGGCATTGTCCACAAAATCCCGCGCCCAGATACGTTCGCTAAAGGTTCCGTCTTTCTGGTTTATAAACAATCTGTTGGCCTGATGTTCATCACTGATGTAGATATCCAGATAGCCGTCATTATTTGCATCCAGCCACAACCCCTGATTGGCGTCGGCAATACCAAACAGGTTTAAACGCTCCGTGACATTTTCAAAACGGACATCACCCAGATTATGAAAAAGACGCTGACTCTTTCCCCATCCGGCTAAAAAGATATCCGGCCAGCCGTCATTGTCATAATCCGCCACGGATACCCCCAGCTCCAGATTTCGGTTGCCGCTGGACATCAGGTTGCCGCCGGTACCCGAACGGATGGTACGATCCACAAAAGGCAACAGGCCGCCATTATTAATGAGAAGCCGGTTGAGATTTCTGAAACATACCAGATAGATATCAGGGTGCCCGTCATTGTTCACATCACGAAAGATGACACCATAAGCATCATCAATATCCGGTATCAGGCCGGTAATCTGACTGGAACGCAACATGTTAAATGGCTCTTTGGCCATGGCCGTACCGGTAAAAACAAATAGAAACAGGGCTATAATAAACAGACGCATCTTTTTCTCTTTACAACTGTAAACACAATATACAGATATTTTTCTGCAAATGCACCGCACTTTTCTACATGACCGTGAAACTCTTTTTTATCCGTCCGGTTAGCTCTACCGGCCTCTTTTTACTATATTACACGCCCATTAACGGAGATAACGGATGAAATTGTTTTCCATATTTTTATTTCTTTTTAGTTTTAAGCTCATGGCCGGCGGTGTAACGGTTACAAGCCATGTGCCACTAAAATCAACTTATGTTTTATTACGGGCCACTTCCCTGAACAGCAACCATCAACCTGTTGTGGATACTTTATTTTTTAAAAACGGGCAAGCCCGGTCGCGCAAGGCCCTGGAACCGGGTTTCTATCAACTGGATTTCCCGGGTGAGGGAAAAATCAATATCGCCCTGGAAAACAAACCGCTTGATGTGGAAATTAGAGGTAAGGAAAAAAAGAAATTATCCTATGACGTTCCCTCCGCTTCCGCCAGCGCCCAAATCAAAGCCTATGACCGTTATCGCGCGGAGGTTTTCAACCGCCGTGTTAATGTACTTAAACCGCAAATTGCCCGGGCCGTGCGCGCCGGAGACGAAGATGAAATTGCCCGCCTGACCTCCGCCGAAAACGCCGCGACAACGGCCTATCGCCATGAACTGCTGCAATATGCCCGCAATAATATGAAGGGACTGGCCCTGCTTTATGCCTCCATACGCATGGATGAAGAAAAGGATATCGCCTTTTGGCAAAACCAGTCGGCTCTCCTTAAAAAAGAATATCCGCTGCCCGTGGCCCAACTTGAGCAGAAGCTGAAACGATACGCCCGTCTGCTTCCCGGCCGGCAAGCGCCGGACTTTACAATAACCGACCTTGAGGGACGCACTGTACGCCTGAGCGATTATTCCGGCAGGTGGGTGCTGCTGGACTTTTGGGCCGCCTGGTGCCTGCCCTGCCGCCAGGAAAATATCAACTATGCCCGGGCTTACGCCAAATATAAAGAAGATGGTTTCGAAATAGTCGCCGTCTCCCTGGACACCTCTCCCAAATTGCTTAAGCAGGCCATTCAACGGGATAAAGCCATATGGAAACAACTCAGCGACTACAAGGGATGGGACTCCCCCGCCGCCCGGCTATACAATGTAAACGCCATTCCGGCCAATATCCTGATTGATCCCCGGGGACGTATCGTAAAGAAGAATATCCGGGGTAAGGATTTACTGGATACGCTCGAAGATATTTTTTAAACAACAGATCGTCAGCCATGAAAATAAAAGAAACCATACACCGGCGGGTGGCCGTGCTCAGCCTGAAAGGCAACCTGATGGGCCCGCCCGAAACCCTGAAACTTACGAGCGATATCGGACAGTTGATCCGGGACGGCGTTACCCGGGTCATCCTCGACCTGCGCCATGTAAACTGGATCAACAGCCTGGGCGTGGGGGCTATCGTCAAGTCCCTTACCCTCCTGCAAAAAGAAGAGGGTTTCCTCTATCTTGTAGGTATGACCGATAAGGTGAAAAGCGTTTTTGCCATCACCCAGTTGATCAAGCTCTTTTCCGTACACGACAACCTGCAAAAAGCGATTGACGAACTGAACGAACGTTAGATTCCCGGTGGATTACAGACGAAATATCAAAGCAAGCCGTAAACGCTGTAAAGACCAACTGCCGCCGCTACCCTTTTCAATATATTCATACTGTTGTTTCCTGTTCATATAGATATCACTTCTAAATATGTTCTCCCCCTTTGTTTCAGCGCGAAAACGATATTCCGCCAACAGGGCCAGCCGTTCGCTGATATCATACTCCAATCCTGCAATAAAAGATATTCCCAATGACCAGGAATTGATTTCGTTTTTATGCTTAGCGGTGTCCTCAATCTGCGTTATTATATTGGTATAGCTGAAAATATTAATATTACGGCCAATATAGGGCCCCAGGCCGGCATACCATCTTAGTTTTTCATCAACCGGCCTATAGAAATTATACGCCATTGAAACACGAATTTTAAACCGGTCCTGCCCCCCACTTTCTTTATAGTTAGTAATCTTTAGGGTAGTATCCTGGATATAGCGATTTTCCCTGTTTTTATTCCCGGAATTGGAACTACTTTCCACTTCCACCCCCAGACGCAATGCAGACATTGTACTTAGCTTGCGGATATAGCTTAACTCAGGCGTGGTTAAAAAATAAAGCTGTATGCCGTTTTTATACTCCCTTGTTTTTAGGGAATCCTTTTGAGCATACAGGGTATTAAAAGCAAATAAAACAAGCAATGATATAACGATAAACTTCATACCTTCTCCCTTTCGGTTAAATACTTGCGGGAGAATATTTCAACTATCATGCCATACTGTTTTACAGCCTTAAATACACTATTTTATGAAAAAGTATAAACCGTGTATACATAAAACCATAAACAAAGTAGTCATTTACTAACGTACAAATACACTACAGTATAAACGGTATAATTCTTTTCGTCTCTTTTTGGTAGGCTTTATATTCGGGAAAGTGGGCCGTCAGTTGTTTTTCCTCATAGCGGATTTTAAAGAAAAGAGCCAGTACCAGCCCGGCAAACATGCCCCAGGATAGCAGATCATTGCGACTGAGCACGGCGCCCAGCCCGGCAAAGATCAGGGCGCTGTACATGGGGTGGCGGGTGTAGCGATACGGTCCGTGGCGGGTAAAAACGGTCGTTTTTTTTACGTCGGGCAGAATATTCACCCTGTCCCAGCCTATGGTAAAAATAGCCCACAACCCCCAGGCCCCTCCGGCAACAATCAATATTAAAGAAACAGGCCCCAGGCGGCTGTAATCGATATAAAAAAAGATGGCAAACAGAAAAGCAAACTGGAAGAATACATAAACCATAACGGTTGTCCTGACTTTTTACCGGATTAAACAGCGGCCGTTTAAACGGGAATTTATGTTAAAAACAAATTGGAATCAGCACGATTTTGGGGCGTTATTGTTCACGGGAGCCGGAAAATATTCATAGCCCCCGTCTATGAGCCGGCCGTTTTTAACTAATCCCGGTTGTTATGCCCTGGAGCCTAACCGGCCATTTCCGCTTGCGGCAACTCGATGCCGGCGTCCGCCTCTTTTAACCGGCGGTGAATTTCGGCTATATGGCGCGAACCCCGCTCAAAATCCACCAGTCTGTTGATCAGATAAAACATATACATGGTGGTCAGCCAGCGGGTGAACTCCCCTTTATTGCCCAGGTGTTTTTTCATATTCAGAATAATCCATGAAAAATGCTGCCAGACGTCAAAACAGGAGGAACAATCCCGGTCAATACCCGTGCAGCAACGACGGGTACTTTGCAAGTCGGCATTATAGGCCCTAAAATGCGGACTGTAGGGATGGCCGTTTTTCATGCGCGCGAAATTTACCGGATTGTCGGTGCTGAAACTGGTGCAGACGTCATAGCCCCACTCCTGATCATAGAGACGGCCGGTGGAAACGACCCGGCTGACATAAGAGGTCATGAATATCCTGTCCGGATAACGACCGATGACGCGGTCGATTGCCTCGCGCACCTCCTCAAATCCCCGGCGGTGATCCAGCTTATCGCCGTAGCGTTCCAGATCGCCGTAAAAATTAAACAGTACATGGTTGCCGTTATCCACACAGCGGGCCACCACTTCTTCAATCTGACCGGCATAGCCGGGAATGGCCGTGTAATACCAAAAGGCGCGCGGATCATTTTTATAATTCTTCAGCGCCTGAGGGAAGATATCCACCTTGCCGTTACCACGCAGGCGACGATCCGTTTCGGCATTCCCCCAAACGGAAACACCAATGGACAGATTCTCTTCCAGACCCTCCATCGGAATCTTTTTTAATCCGTTGGTGGAAACACTGGCCTTGAAATGACGGGCAATTTTACGCAGCCGTTCCGGTTTCAGGCTGGGCTCCCCGCCAACGATGGTCACAAAATTGGTGCCCCTTTGCTTTTCCTGTTCGATAAAGGCGTCAAAAACAGCCTCGTCCGCCGTGTGGTGCCCTTCATCCATCCTGTCGCTAAAATAGTAGCAGCCCGCGCAACGGATATTGCAGACATGGTTCAGATCCATCGATATCGATTGTATTTTTCCCGCGGCCCGTACTTCATCATACAACATTTTTAAAAAGGGATCCGCTAAGTATTCTTTTAAACGGCGGCTCATTTTCTTCCTTTCACATAGCCCTTAAAACAGTATCACCCGGGGTTAGACGGGATAGTAAGCGGTTCTTAAGACCGGTAAAATCTTTTCCAAGCCAGGACCGGCACACCGCGGACAGCTCCTCATCCGTGGATCGGAAATCAGCCAACAGCCCATCCTTTTCCAGACAGCTCATATGTATCCCCGATGGCCTTCCCATCCGCGAAAAATCATGCACAAACACACCGGCGGCAATTTTTAACGGTTGCCGGCGTTTTGTTTTTACCAGGGAACCCTCATCCTGTAACCGTCGCAATTCAGGCAGATAGCCGGCAATCATTTTTTCCTCGTCATCCGTCAGTTTTCCCACAACCACCGGTCGCTTTAAACTATCTTCCAGATGCCCGATAAAGTGCTGTTCCACCCGGGCAACCGAAAGTTGCGGCGCCGCTTTTTTTAGCGTGTACACATGCTCCTTTAATGCTTTTCGGGCCAGCTCACGGTAACCGCTCCACGGGGAACGCCACACCCTGCTCATGGTCTCATAGTCAAAATCGAACAAAAAGTTACCCACCACCACACTGCCTTCCCCCAGACGTCCGCCGCCTATACCGGCAATGCGCCGGCCATCCACTTCCAGTTCATTCCGTGCCCGCAGACGGGCATCCAGCCCCAGACCGCGCAGGGTTCTGAGCGGTGTTTCCAATACCATCTTATAGGCCCGTTCCGGAGAAGCAGGCAGGCGCCGGTGATGGAAGATAAACTGGTAAAACAGTTGATTGTCGTCCAGGTAGGTGGCCCCGCCGCCGATGCGCCGCCGGTACACCGGTATCTCCAACTGCTTCAACGTCTCACCGTCAAAAACATCTTCAGGGGTCTGGAAGTAGCCCAGACAAAGGTAACGATCCGCGGGACGGCATAAAACCACCGTATCCGCTGCGGACTCCGTCATCTCACGTGTCAGCACGTGGTAAACGGCCTGGCTTTTCCAGCCGGGCACGGTACCCAGGCGGATTAGACGAACGGGCGGCGCGGCCATCTTCTAAGCCTTGGCCCCG
>Ga0256832_1003047_pt1 | contig 11433 bp, 10 predicted proteins | sample 134614metaG_FD_190534 | JGI IMG/M metagenome (GOLD analysis project Ga0256832, IMG submission 190534) | Hydrothermal vent microbial communities from Lau Basin, Pacific Ocean - 134-614 | ecosystem: Environmental > Aquatic > Marine > Hydrothermal vents | place: Pacific Ocean: Lau Basin | collected...
AAGGCCGCCTCTGACCATCTGGCCCGGGCCTGGCAGCGCACTTACGGCCTTCCGGTGATAATCAGCAACTGCTCCAATAATTACGGTCCGAACCAATTCCCGGAAAAGCTCATCCCGCTGGTCATTCTGCGGGCTTTGGCCGGGAAACCCATTCCGGTGTATGGGAAGGGCGAGAATATCCGCGACTGGCTGTATGTCGGCGACCATGCCCAGGCCCTGTTGCGCATTTTGCACGAGGGCCGCCCCGCTGAAACCTATAATATCGGCGGTGAAACCGAGATGAGCAATCTGGGACTGGTCAAAAAGCTTTGCAGTCTTCTGGATGAGCTATCGCCCCGCCCGGAAGGTACCTATGCCGATCTCATCCGTTTTGTCACGGACAGGCCGGGGCATGACCGCCGCTATGCCATGAATATCGACAAAATCCGCCGTGAACTGGGCTGGCAGCCTGCCACCACGCTGTCCGATGGTTTACGCCAGACCGTCCGCTGGTATCTGGACAATGAAGACTGGTGGCGGCCTTTGGTCGAAAGCCGTCAGGCCACGCGCCGCCAGGGGCAGGCCTGATGACACGGATTTTGGTGTTCGGACGCAATGGTCAGCTGGCCCGCGCACTGGCAGCGTGTGGCGGGAGTGCGGGCGTAGAGATTGAGAGAGCGGGCAGTTCCGAGTTTAACTTACGCTATCATTTTACTGATATTATTGATTTTATTGGCGAGAAGACTTGCCATGCCGTGATCAATGCCGCCGCCTGGACGGATGTGGACGCCGCCGAGTCCGGGGCGGCAGAACAGGCCTGGATCCTCAATGCCCTGGCCCCGGCCCATATGGCCAGGGCCTGCGCCAACAAACAAATTCCGTTCATTCATGTCTCAACCGAAAGCGTGTTTGATGGACGAAAAGCCACGCCCTACCGACCTGATGATCCACCCTGCCCTGCCAATTTTTACGGTGTGAGCAAGCTGGAGGGAGAGCGTGCTGTCCAGTCCAGTGGAGCCCAAGCCGCCATTGTGCGCACCAGCTGGGTGTTCGCGGATGAGGGCAAGAATTTTATCAGCGCGATTCTGGCTGCCGCCCGCAAGAAACCGCAGCTCAATGTCGTGAATGACCAGACCGGTATCCCTACCTATGCCCCCGATCTGGCCCGGGCCCTGTTGGCGCTTTGTCAAAACATGCTGGACAAACCGCAGACGAACCAAACAGATATCCTGCACTTCACCAGCGCCGGGCCGCCCGTCAGCCGCTTTGACTATGCCCGGAACATTCTCAAGCTCGCCGGAGTGTCCACACAAGTCCTGCCAATCAGCAGTGCGCGCTATGGGGCCCCGGCCCCGCGCCCGAGCAATGCTGTTCTGGGCAATGGCAAGCTGGACAGCTCCGCTTTACGCGCTATGCTATCAGCGCGCCCACAGGACTGGCGCGAGACACTGGCCCGGATCACAACCGTTATGGGGGACTAGCTCATGAAACAGCGCAAGGGGATTATACTTGCAGGCGGAAGCGGCACACGGCTGTACCCCATCACCCTGGCCATGTCGAAACAGCTCATGCCAATCTATGACAAGCCGATGATTTATTATCCGCTCTCCACCCTGATGCAGGCCGGTATCCGGGAGATTCTCATCATCACCACGCCTGAGGACAGGGAGGTGTTCAGGGCCCTGCTTGGTGATGGGCGCAAATGGGGTATAAAGCTGGACTATGCCGTGCAGGCCCGCCCGGAAGGCCTGGCACAGGCCCTGATGATTGCCGAGGATTTTCTCGACGGTGCCCCCAGCGCCCTCATCCTTGGTGATAATCTGTTCTATGGGGCCAGCCTGTGCGATGATTTGGCCCGCGCCAGTGGACAGAAGAGTGGGGCAACGATCTTTGCCTGCCAGGTCAAGGATCCGGCCCGCTATGGGGTGATCTGTTTTGATAGCGATAATCGCGCTGTCTCCATTGAGGAGAAACCTGAACATCCAAAGTCCAATTACGCCGTCACCGGTCTGTATTTCTATGACGAAAACGCACCGGAAATGGCCAAAACCATCACCCCGTCCAATCGGGGCGAGCTGGAGATTACCGATTTGAATATGCGCTATCTACAGGCCGGACAGCTTGAGGTCGTGCGCCTGCATGCCGGCACAACCTGGCTCGATACCGGCACGCCGGACTCCATGCTGCAGGCGGCGCAATTCGTTCAGGTGCTGGAACGCCGTCAGGGCTTGCGCATTGGCAGCCCGGAGGCCACCGCCTTTGTCCATGGTTTGATAGGCCCTGAGCAACTTTTGGAACTGGCCGCCCCCTTATCCAAAAGCGGCTATGGCCGCTATCTGCTGGACCTGGCCTCAAGTGCCTGATATGGGAGCCGTATTGGCCCGCAGCCAGGGCACCAGCCTCTCAAAACACATCTCGTCTGCCGTATAAAGACGGCTTAAAAACGTCCAGACCTGCTCGGAAGTGGCTGTTATCTCCAATCCGTTAATTTGCAAAAAAATATACATTGCCGCAAAAGCCGTCCTTTTATTGCCATCAATGAAAGGATGATTTTGAGACAGACTCTCCCACAAAGCGGCGGCCTCTTCGAGAACATCGTGATAGTAACCACTTTGCGGACGGAAAAGAGCCGCCTGTAATTGTCCCATATCCCGGACGCCCGGCGACCCGCCATACCGGTTTATCTGATCACTATGAAAAGCCAGGACATGCTGAACCGTCAGAAAATGACGTATCATTTTGCCAGTTTCTCAAGCACGGGCCCATAGCGTTCAATACACCGATTATAGGCTTTCCTTATGTCCGGACGCATTTGCGCCTCACTTTCGGCATGGACAAACTGTTCCACCGCCTCTTCAACCATAAACTGGATCTGGCGGCCTTGTGAGCGGGCAAGGTCTTTGAGTTCCGCCAGCAAATCTGCATCAATCTGCGTGGAGAATTTTACCCTGTTGTTTTTCTTTGTATGAACCATTGTGACTGCCCTCAAATCCCGACATCTCCTGCTATCATGTACTATCATGATTTGTCAAGATATGTCAGGTTTCATCATGACACTTCAAAGTCCATCCGGTTTCTAAGGACGTCCGGCGACAATCACCATCGGCATTTTGACAGCCCGAACAGTATCCGGCGCGCCCCATACGCCCTGCAGCTCCCCTCTGGCGTGCTCAAAAAAGTCCGTGCCCTGTTTGTCCATACAGCGTCTGGTCGCGGACCAGGAGTGCAGATAGTCCATCATCTGTTCGAAACTCCACTCCACAACGATCTCCATCTGCGGCACCGGCAGTTTCTCAAACGGAAAATCGACATCCCGATAGGCATTCATGATGAGCTGATTGTTTTTGGCCCAGAACGGCGCGATGACCCGGTGAATGTTACGATCGACAAGTGCGTCAATTTCGGGATTGATCTGAAAAAAGCCATAGGCATAGGTGATAAACACGCCGCCGGGCTTCAGCACACGCTTGACCTCGGGCCAGAAGCGCTCAAAATCGAACCAGTGCAAAGCCTGCGCGACATTGACCAGATCGAAACTGGCGTCTGCGAATGGCGTGACTTCTGCCGGACAGACTGAAAACTCAACATTGTCCAGCGGCAGATGATGGGCGATCTGTTCCTTGCTGATATCGGTCGCGATCACCCGCTCAAACACATTCGCCAGACCTTTGGCGGCCTGGCCATTGCCGGTGGCACAGTCCCAGGCCAGTTTATGTTCTGTGCACAAGTCCTTGATGAAGTGAAAGATTTCATCCGGATAGGTCGGGCGCGCCCGCGCATAAATATCGGACTTGTCACTAAACAGGCTGGCGGTGTCTGACATGGTAATATTCTTGCAAAATGCTATCGCACCGGAATTTTCCTGGGGCAACGCTCATTGTAAATTTTTATGGCCTCTGGCATCCATGCTTCAAATTGCGCAATGCGGGTTTCAGCTGAAGGGTGGGTAGATGCAAATTCCGCAGGGGCCCTTCCTCCTGATGCCTTCTTCATGCGTTCCCACAGGCGCGGCGCTTCACGCGGATCATAACAGGCCCTGGCCATGAGGATGAGGCCGATATAATCGGCCTCGCTTTCATGCTTGCGCGAAAACGGCAAAGCAAAGCCGAATTTTGACCCGGCCCCGAAAATGCCCATAACGGTTCTTTGCGCCCCGTAATCCATGCCGCCTGCGCCCATCGCCACACCGGCCCCGACAATTTTCTGTATGTTTTGCTGGGCCATGCGTTCCGCCCCGTGATGGGCCAGGGCATGCCCGATCTCATGGCCCATAACAGCAGCCAGCGCATTCTCATTCTGTGCCACCGGAATAATCCCGGTATAGACGACTGTATAGCCACCCGGCAAAGCAAACGCATTGACCTGCGGACCGTCAATGACATTGAAGGCCCAGTCAAAGCCGGGATCTTCCGGTTTGGCGGCGGCCTGCAGGCGACGACCGATTTCGCGCACTTTCTGGACAATCGGCTGATCCGGCGGCAAGACCTTGCCCCGGTTTTGCATCAGCACCTGTTTATAGGATTGCAGGCCAAGCGCCATTTCCTGACCGGGGTTCATTGTGCGGAGCTGCTTCCTTCCCGTAAAGGGGACGGTTTTCTGATTTGCGAAATAGTAAAAGGCGGCACCGACGGCAAACAAAAGCATGATTTTCCAGCGAAACCCGCCGCCACGCCGGCCCAAAGTGCGACGACCATAACCGCGCGGCAATCCGCGTCCTCCTATTCGGTACATTGCCATAAGCCTCTCCGTCTCCTGTGATTCCGGTTCTCCCGCTCTCACGATGGCATAAAATCCCTTTTCTGACAAATAAAATGGGCAGGCACGTCCCATCCGTGAAATAATCTGCTTTGATGTCATCTATCACTTGCACCGTGGGCCCTGTCACACTAGATATACGCAATTTTGTGTGAAAGACGGATTCGCATCCATGCCCAAACGGACTGACATCTCCTCCATTCTCATTATCGGGGCCGGGCCTATCGTCATTGGCCAGGCCTGTGAATTTGATTATTCCGGCGTTCAGGCCTGTAAAGCGCTGCGCGAAGAAGGCTATAAGGTGATCCTGGTCAATTCCAACCCGGCGACGATCATGACCGACCCGGAAATGGCTGATGCCACCTATATCGAGCCAATCACGCCGGAGATTGTCGAGAAAATCATCGCCCGCGAACGCCCGGACGCGCTGCTGCCGACCATGGGCGGGCAAACGGCCTTAAACACTGCCCTGGCTTTGGAAGAAAACGGGGTGCTGGCCCGCTATAATGTCGAGATGATCGGGGCCAAAGCCGATGTGATTGACAAGGCGGAAAACCGGGAACGCTTCCGTGAGGCGATGAGCAAAATCGGGCTTGAAAACCCGCGCTCACTGATCATTACCGCGCCAGATGGCGATATTAATGAGGGGGTGGCCGAGGCGGTGCGCAAACTTGAGGACACCGGCCTGCCGGCCATTATCCGCCCGGCCTTCACACTGGGCGGCACAGGTGGCGGGGTCGCCTATAATATCGAGGAGTTTGAGCATTTTGTCCGCTCCGGCCTGACCGCCTCACCGACCCATCAGGTCTTGATTGATGAAAGCCTGCTTGGATGGAAAGAATACGAAATGGAGGTGGTGCGCGACAAGGCGGACAACTGCATCATCATCTGCTCGATTGAGAACATTGATCCGATGGGTGTGCATACCGGCGATTCCATCACTGTCGCCCCCGCCCTGACGCTGACGGATAAAGAATACCAGATGATGCGCGATGCCTCGATTGCTGTCCTTCGGGAAATCGGTGTGGAAACGGGTGGCTCGAATGTGCAGTTCGCTGTCAATCCCCAGACCGGGCGCATGGTGGTGATTGAAATGAACCCGCGCGTCTCGCGCTCCTCTGCCCTCGCCTCAAAAGCGACAGGCTTTCCCATTGCCAAGATTGCCGCCAAGCTGGCCGTCGGCTATACGCTCGACGAGCTGAACAATGATATTACGGGTGCGACACCAGCCAGTTTTGAGCCAACGCTTGACTATGTCGTCACCAAAATCCCGCGTTTTGCCTTTGAGAAATTCCCGGGCGCCGAGCCGCTTCTGTCCACCTCCATGAAATCGGTCGGCGAAGTCATGGCCATCGGGCGCTCATTCAAGGAAAGCCTGCAAAAGGCGCTGCGCTCCCTTGAGACCGATTTGACCGGGCTGGATGCGTTTATATTCGAGAGTGGTGATGAGGGCGGTGAGGCCGCTATCCGCAATGCGCTGGCCACACAATCGCCTGACCGCCTCCTTATGGTCGCACAGGCTTTCCGCGAAGGCTTTTCTGTTGAGACCATACACGATATCACCCGGATTGATCCCTGGTATCTGCACCAGATTCGTGAACTGATCGAGACGGAACAGCAGATCAAAGAGCTGGGACTGCCAGAACAGGCCAGGGATATGCGGGCGCTGAAGATGGACGGCTTCTCTGATGCGCGTCTGGCCGCCCTCTCCGGCTCTACGGAGCGTGATGTCCGGGCCTTGCGGCGGGCGCTTGGTGTTCGGCCTGTCTATAAAAGGGTGGATACCTGTGCGGCAGAGTTTGTCGCCCGCACACCCTATATGTATTCAACCTATGAGACGCCGTCCTTTGGCGAGAGGCCTGCCTGTGAAAGCCAGCCGACAGCCCGCAGGAAAGTCATTATTCTGGGTGGGGGGCCGAACCGGATTGGTCAGGGTATAGAGTTTGACTATTGCTGCTGCCATGCCGCGTTTGCGCTTGCGGACATTGGCATTGAAAGCATTATGGTCAACTGCAACCCCGAAACAGTCTCCACGGATTATGACACGTCTGACCGGCTGTATTTTGAGCCTTTGAGCGAAGAAGACGTGCTGGAGCTGATCGAAAAAGAACGGGAGAATGGTGAACTTCTGGGCGTCATCGTTCAGTATGGCGGCCAGACGCCGCTCAAACTGGCCGAAGCGCTGGAAGCACATAATATCCCCCTGCTCGGCACGTCGCGGGATGCCATTGATCTGGCAGAAGATCGCGAGCGGTTTAAGGATTTAGTGCACAGGCTGAAACTGCGCCAGCCGGCCAATGCCATTGCGCGTACCAATGACGAGGCTGCGAGCGCGGCAGAGGCGGTCGGCTATCCGGTTGTACTCAGGCCCAGCTTTGTGCTTGGCGGCAGAGCCATGGAAATTGTCGAAAGCGAGGCGGATTTGCGCCGCTATGTCTCTGAGGCGGTCAAGGTCTCCGGCAAATCTCCGCTTTTGATTGACCAGTATCTGCGCGATGCCATTGAGGTCGATGTCGATGCGATTTGTGATGGTGAGGATGTGTATGTTGCTGCCGTTATGGAGCATATCGAAGAAGCCGGTGTGCATTCCGGTGACAGTGCCTGCTCACTGCCACCCTACTCCCTGCCCGCAGATATCGTCAGCGAACTGGAGCGGCAAACCCGGCTCCTGGCGCTTGAACTGGGTGTGGTCGGGTTGATGAATGTGCAATATGCCGTTAAAGATTCAGATATCTATCTGATTGAGGTCAATCCGCGCGCCTCGCGTACCGTGCCCTTTGTCGCCAAGGCGACGGGCGTGCCAGTGGCCGGTATCGCCGCCAAAGTCATGGCAGGTCATAAACTCTCGGAATTTGATTTAACCTCGAACACGAGCGGGAAAATTGCCGTCAAGGAAGCCGTCTTCCCCTTTGCCCGTTTCCCCGGCGTTGATACCGTGCTTGGCCCCGAAATGCGCTCAACCGGGGAAGTGATGGGCCTGGCCGACAATTTCGGCATGGCGTTTGCCAAAAGCCAGCTTGGCGGGGGTGTGGTTCTCCCCTCGGGCGGCACTGCGTTCATCTCGGTTAAAGACCGCGACAAGGTGCATATGGAAACACTGGCCAAAGACTTGCTTGAACTGGGTTTTAGGGTGGTCGCGACAGGCGGCACCGCCAAACATCTCAGGGCTGCCGGGCTTGAGGTTGAAACGATTCAGAAAGTTTCCCAGGGCCGCCCGCATATTGTCGATGCGATGAAGAATGGTGAAATTGATCTCGTATTCAATACCACATGGGGCAAGCAATCCCTTAAAGACAGTTATTCCCTGCGCCGGGCCGCCCTGATGGGCCAAATCCCCTATTTCACAACCGTCAGCGGAGCGCGGGCCGCCCTGGCCGCCCTGCAATCGCTTGACAAGAGCGCATATGATGTCATTTGCCTGCAGAATTAGCCCTTGTGAGCCGGCAAATGAGCACCTATATAGCCGCCCGCTCCGGTTAATCACTCTCTAAGATTTGTTGATTAGGCAGGTTGAAAACACAAAGAGGACAATATGCAGAAAATCCCGATGACAGTTCGCGGTTATGCCGCCATGCAGGCCGAGCTGAAAAAGCTCAAAACCGTTGATCGTCCCCAAATCATCAATGCGATTGCCGAGGCGCGGGAACATGGTGATCTGAAGGAAAATGCCGAATATCACGCCGCCAAGGACAAGCAGGGCGAGATTGAAGCCAAAATCGCCCATTATGAGAGCAAGCTGACCCTGGCGCAGGTCATTGATCCGGCCAAGCTGACCGGTACCACCGTGCAATTCGGCTCAACCGTAACCATTGTCAATGAAGATACGGACGAGGAAAGCACCTATCAGATTGTTGGCGAGGAAGAGGCCGACATTGCCGAGGGGCGCATTTACAACCGTTCGCCTCTGGCGCGCGGCATGATTGGCAAGGAAGTCGGCGATGTGTTTGAGGTTAACACGCCGGGCGGGACACGTTCCTACGAAATTCTGGCCATTGAATATAAATAATGGCCGCGCCCCTGCCATGTCTGGTTCTTTCGGACGGCAGGCGCGGCATTGAAAATCAGGCTTTGGGACTGGCCGAGGCCATAGGGCGTCTGCGCCCGCTGGACATTCAGTCCGTTACCCTGAAAAATACCCATATATTCAAGGCCTTGCCACCACGACTTCAACTGGCCTTACGGCCACGCCCGCACAGTTACGGCCTGCCGGAACCCGCTCCCAAACTCATTATCGGCTGCGGGCGGCAGGCGATTGCCCCGCTATTGGCCCTGAAAAAAACCTATGGGGCGACAGTCTTCACCGTCTATATCCAGCACCCGCGCCTGACACCGGAACACTTTGATCTGGTTGTTGCCCCCTTTCATGACAGGCTGGAAGGCAACAATGTGCTGGGCATGATTGGCGCGCCCCACCGGATCACACCGGCCGGTCTGGCCGAGGCCGCCACAGCGTTCAGGGACAGATTATCCACCCTGCCGTCCCCGCGTATAGCCGTGCTGATTGGCGGGCCGTCCAAAACCCGAAAGCTGACGCGCCCAATCCGGGACGCGCATTTGCAGGCGGTCACTGACTTGCTGGCCAAAGGCCATTCCGTCATGCTGTCCACCTCAAGGCGTACGCCCGAAGATGTGAATACGGCCTGGCGGGAGCTGGCGGGTCGTGAGGACAGGCTGTGGTTTTATGACGGGCACCGGCCAAAGGGAGACAACCCCTACCAGGCGTTTCTGGGGGCGGCAGATGCGGTTCTGGTCAGCGAAGAAAGCACCAATATGCTGGTTGAGGCCTGTGCGAGCGGCAAGCCGGTCTTTCGCCTGCCCATGGCCGGACGTCCGGGTAAATTTGAACATTTATATGCGGCGCTGGAAACACGTTGCCATGTCCGTCCCTATCAGGGCCGCCTGTCCGCACCCCCCTATCCCCCGCTGCAGGAGACGGCGCGGATTGCGGCTGAAACCCTGCCGCGTTTGCGTATTCTGGATGAAAGGACAGGGGGATAACGCAGTATATCCAACACCGTATCGCGCCAAACCCCCGTCTTTTACAGGTTTTTGAAGAAAGTTTTCCATGATGCCCGGCGCATGACTATTCTGCCAATATGTTTCCGACGGCCAAAGATTTGCAACCCTATGCCCATGATGACCAGCGTACCGAGCAAGGTCTGTGGCAACGCATTATGGCGCTGATACTCCTGCTCCCGCCTGCCTATCAGGGTTGTAACATGCCGGTTTCACTTAAACGCCTGAATATGGCTGTCAGGGAAATCTCCAGGCTGATGAAGGCGCTCTATAGATTACGCATGTCCAGTTTTGCCCGACAGGCCCGCGCCTGGGTGCTGGATGATGTTCGGCGCATTCTGTATGTGCGTGAGCAGATTGGCGAAGGGGCAATCCGTCGCTGGTTGCGTGTGGCCAGAGGATTGCCCCCCATTGCGCCAAAGCATCGCCGGGCCGCCCGCCCCTCTGTACCTGAATGGTATTTGAAAAAGCAGGCTGAAAAACGGCGTCTGGAACGCCTAAAAGGTCAGCGCCGCCGCTGGAGATGGTATGGCCTGACCCGGCCAGTGCCTGCAAATGCGACACAAACCGGTCAACCTGCTGTGCACAGGCGCAAACGGGTGGCGCTCTCCCCCGGCCACAGCCCGGAGCACCGAGCTTTCCAGCCGGCCCGGTTCACACCCGATGAGCTGGTTCTGCCCGGCCTGCCTTTGCCCGACATTCATGGTCGCAGCCGGCCCGTGCGTGCGCGCCTTAAGCAGGAACGCGCCCGCAGGGCCAGCCGCCTTCAATATGTGCGAACCCGGATAGATGAGAAATTGCGTCTATTAGCCATTGAACTCCATAAAGCCCAATCCGGGCCCTGCCGTGCACAGGCCCCACCCCATATCTGATGACATTGCTGATCAAGACACACTGTCTTTACCCAAAGACGGTGCTCAATCTGCTGGCATTTTCCAAATGCGCTTGCCTTTATAGGGCATCCTCCCTAACTATTCCGTCAACAGGATACAGTTTGAGAAAAAGGATACCTCATGAGCGATGTGATTCACCACAAAGTGATAATTATAGGCTCCGGCCCGGCCGGTTATACGGCGGCTGTCTATGCGGCCCGGGCCATGCTGGAGCCGGCCATAATTGCCGGTATGCAGCCGGGCGGCCAGCTGACCATCACCACAGAAGTGGAAAACTATCCCAGCTATGAAGAGATACAGGGGCCGGAACTGATGGAGCGGTTCAAGGCCCATGCGCTGAAATTTGGCACAGAATTTTATCAGGATCTGATTACAGATGTTGATTTTACCAAACGCCCCTTTCGCCTGAGCGGTGATAGTGGCACGGTTTACACGGCCGATGCCGTCATTATCGCCACCGGTGCCCAGGCGCGCTGGCTGGGCCTGCCCTCGGAAGAAAAATTCCAGGGTTTTGGCGTATCCGCCTGTGCCACCTGTGACGGGTTTTTCTATCGCGGCAAAGAGGTGATTGTTGTCGGTGGCGGCAATACGGCGGTCGAGGAAGCCCTGTTTTTGACCAATTTTGCCGCCAAAGTCATTCTGGTACACCGCCGCGATGAACTCCGCTCGGAAAAAATCCTGCAAAAACGCCTGTTTGAAAACCCCAAGGTCGAAATCATGTGGGACACCACGCTGGAAGAAATTCTCGGCGATGACATGCCCAAAGGCGTGACAGGCGTGAAGCTCAAAA
>Ga0256832_1003048_pt1 | contig 11429 bp, 9 predicted proteins | sample 134614metaG_FD_190534 | JGI IMG/M metagenome (GOLD analysis project Ga0256832, IMG submission 190534) | Hydrothermal vent microbial communities from Lau Basin, Pacific Ocean - 134-614 | ecosystem: Environmental > Aquatic > Marine > Hydrothermal vents | place: Pacific Ocean: Lau Basin | collected...
GTCGATTTTGCCCGAAATGAAATGCTGGCCGAGTCGGCTATTCGGCCGGTTCGCCCACCAGCTCTTCCATCAAATACTCCAGCCGCATGCGGGCGTTGTCCTGCGAGCCGTAGATGCTGCGCAAAAGTTCGCCGCCGGGGGCGAAGACGAGCCAGTGGGGGGTGCCCTCCACGCCCCAGCCTTGGGCCAGCTCGCCGGAGAGGTCGAGCGCTACTGGGAAGGGCAGCTTGGCGAAGTCGCGCGCGAAGTACTCGAGCTGGGGCAACACCTCGCTGCGCTCGTAGTGCTTGTGTCCGTAGGCGGTGTGCACGGTCAGCACCTGCAGCTTGTCGCCGTATTCGCGCACGAGCTGCTTGAGAAAAGGGATGCCGCGCGAGATGCAACCCGGGCACTCAAGGTTGAAGAACATCACGATGCCGGGGCGGTCCCACTCCGCCGGCGGCGGCACCGGATCCATCCAAACGAAGTCGGTCGGCCAGTCTCCCATACCAAGCGGTCAGTCTAGCATACGTACCGGCTCACCCGTTTGGGGGTGTGCTTCGCCTCTGCAGCGCTCTAACCTGCTAAGTATGAGACGACTCCTGCTGGCCCTGGTGGGCCTCCTCGCCCTGGCGGCCTGCAGCATGGCCCCGATCACCATCGACGTTCTGCCGATGCTCGGCGACGACGCCAGCGGCAGCCGGCAGATCGCCAGCGCCGGTCCCGTCGAGATGCTGTTGCCCGGCCCCGACGGACGGCAGGTAAGCGGCTACGAAGTTCCGCCGATACGCCCGGCCACGGTGGCCCTGGACTACGCCCTCGACCTGCAGCGCGACGGCCAGATGGAAGGCGACGTTACCGTCACCTTCTACCTCGCGGCCAGCGAAAGCGACCTCTGGAAAGCCGAAAGCCAGCTCGGCGAGCCGCTGGCCGTCAGCCTGGCCGAAACCGCCCAGACGCTCAGCGGCACCCTGGAACTCAACGGCGCTCAAATAGACGCCCTAATGAGCGGCAACATGGTCATCGGCGCCAAGCTGACCGGCACCGCCACCGGTCAGGCCACCATAAGTTACGAGTTCACCAAGTTGCTTTTGAAGGTTACCTTCATCTAAACGTCAGTGAAGTAGCGACCGGCGGGGGCCAGCGCTCCCGCCGGTTTAGATTGGGGTATGCGAACCGTCATGTTAACTCTCCTGCTGCTGGGGGCTGCGGCGGCGCAGCCGGCGCAGTTGGGCGTGCGCCCTTTTTGGCTTTTAGAAAAGCTGGAGCCGGGCGCGTTGAAGGACCGCCTGCAAGCCTGTGCGGCCGAAACCGCCGGATACCCACGCTCGGCTTTGGCCGTTGGCCACCGCGGCGCGGCGCTCTTCTTCCCCGAGCACACGCGCGAGGGTTACCTGGCGGCGGTGCGGCAGGGGGCGGGCTTCGTGGAGTGCGACGCGGTGCCCACCGCGGACGGCGCGCTCGTCTGCCGCCACTCCGACCGCGACCTGGCCGAGACCACCAACCTCCTCGCCACCCCGCTGGCCGCAAAGTGCCGCAAGCCCTTCCGGCCCGGGCGCAAGCCCGACTGCCGCACCTCCGACCTGACCCTGGCCGAGTTCCTGTCGCTCGAGGGCTGGCCCGAAGGCCGCAACGAGGCCGCCCGGAGGCCCGAGGACTACTACCGCGCCGCCCCCGCCTGGCGCACCCTGGCCTACGCCCCGGGCGCGGTGATGAGCCACCGTCGGTATATCGAGCTGCTCGAACCCACCGGGGTCAACTTCATACCCGAACTCAAGAAGGCGGACCTGCCGCCGGGGCTGAGCCTGGAGGCCTACCGGCGGCGGATCGTGGACGACTACCGCGAGCTGGGCGTGCCCCCCGAGCGGGTCTACCTGCAGAGCTTCGACCTGGAAGACCTCCGCTACTGGCGCCGCTACGCCCCCGAATACGCGAAGAACGCCGTCTGGCTCGACGGCCGCTACAAACGGCCGGGTTTCGACCCAGCCCATCCGGAGCGCCTGCGGCCCACCATGGACGAACTGGCCGCGGAGGGGCTGCGTTTTTTGAGCCCGCCGCTTTGGGTGTTGCTGGCGCTGGACGAAGACGGCAGAATCGTGCCCTCGGCCTACGCGCGTGCCGCCCGCAAGGCGGGGCTCGAGCTGATCCCCTGGACGCTCGAGCGCTCGGGTCCGCTCGCCGGAGGCGGCGGCTGGTACTACCAGAGCGTCAAGGAGATCATCCGCTCGGACGGCGACGTCTACCGGGTGCTCGACGTGCTGGTGAACGAGGTCGGCGTCTACGCGGTCTTTTCCGACTGGCCGGCCACGGTCGTCTTCTTCGACGCCTGCGGCCGGCGCTGACTCACCCACGACGCGCGCGGGTTGCGTAAACTGCAGGGTACCCGGGAGGTGGTTCGTGCGAGGTAGGTGGTGGCTGCTGGTGTTGGCGCTCGCGTGGCTCGCGGCCTGTTCGGCCCCGCCCGCGGGTCTGCGGGTGAGCCCCGACGAGGTCACCCTCGAACCCGGTGAAGAGCTTGAGCTCGTCGCCTCCGGCGCCGATCCCGCCGACCTGGTCTGGGCGGCGGAACACGGCACCCTGGTCGTCGATGGCGACCGCGCCCTCTACCGCGCCCCCGACTACGCGGTGGACGACGTGGTCGAGGTCGTGCGGGCGTCCGACCCGCGCGAGCGCGTGCTCGTGAGCGTTCGGGTGCGGGGAGCGGGGGCGCTCACCCCCCGGATCCGCGTCATCAGCGACCTCGCGCTCGTGCTCACGCACGCGGGCGAGGAGCGCGAGCTCGCGGTGGTGGTCCACGACGCCGCCGGCCACCCCGACCCCGACGCCACGGTCACCTTCACCAGCGACGCGCCGGACCGCGTCGCCGTCGAAGCCCTCGGACCCCGACGGGCCCGGGTGCGCGCGCTCAAAGACGACGTGGGCAGCGTCCGCCTGCGCATCCGCAGCGGCGACGCCGAGACCTACGCCTGGGCGGTCGTGGCCCGGTTGCAACCGCAGGCGCGGCGGATCGAGCCGGACTGGATCCTGGACGCCCGCTGGGAACCGGATGAGCGGGCCTGGCGCGAGCTCGTGCTGCTGCGCTCGCCCGAAACCGAAGCGCTCGCGGAGGGTCAGGTCGTCTTTAGCGGCGACCGCGCCGGGGTGTGGGGGCGGGTGGCGGCGCTGCGGAAGAGCGCCGAACGCATCGTGCTCTCGCTCGACCCGGCGGAGCTGAGCGACGTCTTCGCCGAACTCGACTACCGCGCGTCCCTGCCCCCCTACCCGGCGGCTTTCAGCGGCGACGCGGAAGGAACGATCCAGCTGCATGGCCCAGGCGGCTCCGAGCAGCTGCTTCGCTCAGGTGCCTGCACCGGCTGGAAGCGCGAAGGAGCGGCCTCCGGCAGCTTCGCGGTGGAAGGGGAGCTGCGTCTGCGCATCCGCGCGGGTGCGCTTACGCGCGCCCGCTGGAGGGCGCACCTCGGCGGTACGCTCGAGTACGGCCCCCTCTCCGTGGAAAGCGCCGAGGCCGACCCGAGCTGCCAGCTGACCCGGCTCCAGGCCGAGCTCCCCCCGATCTCGTGGCTGCTCTTTCAGGTCGCGCTCGGGGTGGAGATGACGTCCCAGGCCGACCTCGCCGCAGACGCCGCCCCGGCCCGCGTGCAGCTGCCGGGCTGGCGGGTGCGGGTCGGCACCGACCGCCTCTGGGAGGCCGGCGCCGGCGCGCGTGCAGGGGCCGCGGAAACGCCGGTTCCGGAGACGAGCACGGGTCCGCAACTGCGCTTCGACGAGCCCGGGTCGCTCACGGTCCGCCGCACCGGGCGCCTGCGCCTCACGGGCCGGGCGGGCGGCCGGGGGGCGCCCCTGGCCGCCGGCGACCTCAGCCGCTGGGGCGGCGAGCTTGCGCTCTCGGCTGCGCTCGCAGGTACGACCGACCCGACTGCGGCCGAGTACCAGGGCCCCGAATGGGCGCTCTCGTGGCAGGCCGAGCCCCCCGGGGCCACCGGCGCGTCGCTCGCCGCGCTGCTGGCGGAGGTCGCGGAGGTCGCGCCCCTTCCCGCCGCGCTTCCGCAGGAAGGACCGCGCGTCCTTGCCGCCGCGCCCCGGGTCTGGGGCCACCTCGACACCGGCGGGGTACGGCGGCTGGATCTCGGCTCGGACGCGAGCGAGCCCGCCGCGCGCTTCAACTTCGAAGCCGAGCCCGAGCTGGAGGGCATCGCGGAGGTCTGGCTGCGCGGAGGCGCGTGCGAGGACGCGGACGCGTGCTTTTCCGGACCGCTCAGGCGGGTGGCCGCCGTAAGCTTCCCGGACGGGCCGCTCTTCTGGCGGCCGGGCAAGGACGACCGCGGCGTCTACGAGGTCTACCTGCGCTACCGTATCGGGCCCGTCGGTCGCGAACTCCCCTACACCGCACGCCCCCCCGAGCCGCGCTTGCTCGTGCTCGCCCCCGACCTGCAGGACCTACCGCTCGCGCTCGAGCTGCACGGCGCCCCCGGCGGGCTCGCGGTGGGGGTGCTCTCGGTTGCCAATCCCGCCCTCCAGGGGGTCACCCCGGAGGGGGAGACCGTGACCCTCACCAGCCCCCTGCGCCTCTGGGCTCCCGGAGAGGGCAAGCTGCGCACCCAGCCGCGCAGGCTGCAGGTCGAACCCGGTACGGCAGGGCACCAGCGCCTGCTCGCGACCTGCCCCCCCAAAGCCACGAGCTTCACCACGGAGCTGACGCTCTACAGCAACGACCCCGAACTCCCCCAGGTCGAGCTGCCCGTCAGCGTGATCTGCGAGGGCGCCCCGCCTCCCCGTCTCCGACTCAGCGCCACGCCCGAGCACGGGGCCGCGCCCCTGAGCGTGCGCTTCACCCTGGAGACCGCGGGCGCGGGGGCGGAACACGCCTGCGTCTTCGATCCCGGCGACGGCGGCCCTCCCTTCACCTGGGCCACGGGGGCGTGCCCGCAAAGGGTGCAGCAGGTCCACGTCTACGAACGCCCCGGACGCTACCGCGCCGTACTGCTCGTGCGCGATCGTTTCGGGTTGCGCGACCTCGCCGCCGCGGACGTAAACGTGGACTGACCTAGACGCGCAGGTGCACCACGGTGACCCCGTGCCCGCCCTCGTGCGGCAGGGCGTCGTGGAAGCGCTCGACGCGCTTGTCGTGGCGCAGGAAGTTTTGGATCTCGCGGCGCAGCACCCCCGTGCCCTTGCCGTGCAGGATGCGCACCGGCGTGTTGCCGGTGGCCGCGGCCTCGGCGAGGAAGTCGTTCACGGCCTCGAGCGCCTCGGCCGCGGTCAGGCCGCGCACGTTCAGCTCGGTCTCGAAACCCGACTCGACGACCACCGCCTCCTTGGGACGGGGCGCCCCCTCACCGCGCGGCCGCAGCTCGGCGGTGGGCACGCGGATCTTGACCTGACCGATCTGAACCAGGGTTTCCTCGCCCTCGACGCGCACCACCCGACCCTTCTGATGGTAGCTGGGCACCTCGACGAGCATCCCCGGCTCGAGCCCGGGCAGCGGACTTTTCCCCGGACCCGTGCGCGGTTTGGTGCGCTCGCGGATCTTCATCACCTCGCGCAGGGCGTCGCGCTTCTTCTCCTGGCTCTGGCGCGCGCTCACCCGCAGCTCGCGGATCTGGCGGTGCGCTTCCTCGAGCAGGCGGTCGGCCTCGGCGCGGGCCTCTTCCAGCAGCGCGCGGCGCTCCTCGTCGATCGCGGCCAGCCGCGCTTCCAGCTCGGCCTGCCGCGCCCCCGCCTCGCGCAGGGCGCGCTCGGCCTCGGTGCGCTGGACCTCCAGCTCGGCCTGCTGCCGCTCCAGGCGCTCGAGCAGCTCCTCCACCCGCGCCCCGCCCGCGCCCAGGGCCTCCTCGGCCGCCCGCAGCACCGGCTCCTCCAGACCCAGCCGCCGCGCCACCGCCAGCGCGTAGCTGCGCCCGGGCACCCCCACCTGCAGGCGGTAGGTGGGGCGCAGCTCCTCGAGCACGAACCCCATGCTGGCGTTTTCGAGCCCCCGAGCCCGGCCCGCCAGCGCCTTGAGCGGCGTCAGGTGCGTGGTCACGATGCCGCGCGCCCCCTTTTCGAGCAACCGCAGGATCGCCGCCTGAGCCAGCGCCGCCCCCTCCTCCGGGTCGGTGCCCGAGCCCAGCTCGTCGATCAGCACCAGCGTTTCGGGTCCGGCGTGGGCCAGGATCCGGTCCAGCTTACGCAGGTGGGCGGCGAAGGTGGAGAGTCCGCCCTCAAGGCTCTGTTCGTCGCCGATGTCGACTTCGAGCCGCTCCGCCCAGCCCAGCTCGGCCGCTTCGGCGGCCACGAAGAGGCCCGCCTGGTGCATGAGCACCGCCAGGCCCAGCGTCTTGAGCAGCACCGTCTTGCCGCCCATGTTGGGGCCGGTGACCAGGAGGATACGGGTGCGCTCGTCCAGGTGCAGGTCGTTGGCCACCGGCTGCTCGAGCAACGGGTGGCGCGCCCCGACCAGGTGGTAGGAACCCGCAGGCCCCTCTTGCGCAGGAACCAGGTTCCAGTCCTCGGCCAGCAGGGCGGCGGCCCGCGCCATGTCCAGCCTGGCCACGGCCTCCAGGGTGGCCGCGAGCTCGGCGTCTCCCGCCAGCAGGCCCGCCAGCTCGGCCAGCACCCGCAGCACCTCGGCCTCTTCCTCGAGGCGCAGCTGCGCCAGCTCGTTGTTGAGCGGCACCACCGAGGCGGGCTCCATGAAGACGGTGGCGCCGGTGTCGGACTGCGCCAGCACGATCCCGCCGATCTGCCGCTGCAGCTGCGCGCGTACGGGGATGACGTAGCGGTCGCGCCGCAGGGTGACGTAGCGTTCCTGCACCACCTCGGGGTGGGCGTCCATCACGGCCTCGAGGCGCTGGATGATGCGCTCGCGCAGCGGGTTCAGGCTGCGGCGGATGCGCTTTAGCTTGGGGGTGGCGTCGTCCTTCACCTCACCGGACTCGTCCAGCGACTCGGCCACCCGGCGGCGAAAGAGCGCGTGCTCGCCGATGCGTGCGGCGACGCGCGCCAGCTCGCCCTCGCCGGCCTCCAGGATCAGGCGCTTCAGCTCTGCGGTCTGTTCCAGCGTGGCGGCGACCTCGACCAGTTCCAGCCCCTCGGGCCTTTCCCCCTTGCGGATGCGCTCGAGTAGGGGTCGCGGGTCGAAGATCCCGCCCATGCGGTAGCCCAGCGCCGCCGCCTCGCGAACCGCCCGGCGGAAGCGGGCGGCCTCCTCGGGGTCGGCCAACGGCGCCCAGCGACGCGCCAGGTCCTCGCCCAGGCGGGTGGAAACCCGCTCGGACAGGGCCTCGCGGACGCGGGGAAAGTCGAGGGCGGATAGGGTGTCTTCGTTCACGTCGGTCCTGGCTCAACTATACCTTTACGGTTTTTCATTCGCTCCTACTCAAGAAGGCTCTATACTAAGCAAAGCATGGACGACGAAATCAGCTTGCGCGACCTCTACCTGATGCTCAAGCGCCAGAGCCGCTGGATCCTGGCGGTCACCGCGATCGCCACCGTGGCGGTCTTCGCCGTGAGCAGCCTCTGGCCCCCCACCTACGAGAGCGAGGCGGTGGCCCAGGCGCTGGTGCTGAACCAGGACGGCAGCCAGCTCGACTTTGCTACGGCCGCCTACGTGTTCCGCACGCTGCCTTCCGGGCCGGCGCTGGGGGTGGGCTTCAGCAAGCAGATCGAGACCAACGGCCCCTACGTGGACCGCGTCCTGGGCGAGGCTACGGTGGAGGTCAAGGGACGTTTCGACGACAAGAAGAACCTCCTCACCATCAGCGTGCGCGGCCCCGACCCCGAGGAAACCCGCCAGTTCGCGCGGGACCTGATCAGCGCCTTCGACGACTACGTCAAGGACCGCGTCTTCCAGAGCGCCGGGGCTAGCCTGGCGGGCGCGCTGGCGCAGTCGCGGCTCAAGCTCGACTCGGTGCGGTCGCAGATCGGCGAGCTCGAGGCCTCGTTGCAGTCGGTCCCGCGAATCGAGGCGGGGCTCGACGCTCAGACCGCACTCGAATCGGACGAGGTTCCCCCGAACGTGGCGCGCGCCAGCAACCCCGCGCTCGCCTACCTGGGGCTCGAGCTGGCCAAGAACCAGGCCCAGCTCGCCGGCCTCAACGCGGAGATCGCCTCGCTCGAGGCTCTGGCCGGCGACCCCGCCCAGCTGCGGCGCCTCAGCGAGCAGGTGGCCCAGGTGAACGTGCTCAGCCCGCCGGCCGTGCCCGAGGAGCCGGTGGCCCCGCGGGTGCTGCTCAACACCGCGCTGGCCGCGCTGCTCACCCTCATGCTCGCGGTCTTCGTCGCCTTCCTGCGCGAAGCCGTGGCCGCAGAACCTTCGGAGCTCAGCGCAGCACCTGCCCCGGCTTCACGCCAAGGGCCCGACGAAGCGGCAGCCACGCCGAAATAAGCACGGTAGCGAACGCCAGCCCGCTGACCCAGGCGAAGTCGGCGGGCTCCATCTTGACCGGCAGCTGGGTGATGAAGTAGAGCTCTCCGGGGATGGTCACCGGCCGCAACGCCAGGTAGCTGGAAAGCGCCCACCCCAGCGCATCGCCGAGCAGCACGCCGGCGCCGCCGAGCAGCACCGCCTCCAGGGCGAACGCGGCGGCCACCTGCAGCGCGCTGGCGCCGAGAACGCGCAGGATGGCGATGTCGCCTTTCTTTTCCAGCACCACCAGCACCAGCACGTTGGCGATGCCCAGCGCCGCCACCACCACGATCAGGAAGACCACGATCCCGATCACCCGCTTCTGCAACGCCAGCTGTTCGATGAGCGTGCGGTTGGCGTCCTGCCAGGTCTGGGCCAGGTAGCGCCCTTCTGCCTCCAGCGCCCGCGCCACCTCCGGAGCCCGCTCGGGGTCTTTGAGGCGCAGGTGCCAGCCGCCGATGCGACCGGGCTCCTCCAGCAACGCCTGCACGCTCTCGAGCGCGGCGAAGGCAAAGATCGAGTCGATGAGGTAGTTCCCGGTCACGAAACGGCCGCCCACGCGAAAGCGCCTGCGCTTTTGGTTGACCGAAAGCGCGTACGCCTCGTCCCCCGGCCAGGCGCCCAGCGAACGCGCGAGCGCGCTGCCGAGGACGAGCGCGTCCGCCTCGAGCCCTTCGAGCCCCAACCCCGGGTAGACCGCGGCCGCTCCCGGCCCCACCCCGATGAGGGTTCCGAAGTCGACGCCGGCGCGCCGCCCCTCGGCCGCGCGCCGGGTGAGGAGCGCCTTGGCGATCAGCACCGGCGTTTCCGCGACGATCTCGGGGTGTTCGGGGCGGGGCGCGTCTTCGGGGTCGAGCGCCGTCAGGGTCACGTGCGGCACCGCCCTGAGCGTCGCCTCGATCAGCCCCGCGGTAAAGCCGTTGGTCAGGGAAAGCGCCGTGGTGAGCACGGTCACGCCCGCAGCCACACCCAGGACGGTAATGAGGCTCTGGGTTTTGCGAAAGGTCAGGTGCTTGAGGGCCAGAAACCAGGCGAAGCGCACGCCCTCACTCTACCGCCCGCGCTGCAAAACGGTGACGCGCACGCGCCGCACGCCCCATTTCAGGGCCAGCGAGCGGTCGGGCATCCAGACGTCGATCTGCTGACGCTTGCGCTTGTGCATGGTGTCTTCGACGACGAAGACGACGTCCTTGAGCATGGGGTTGAACCGACCCTTGCCGCGGCCGGTACGCCAGTCGCCGAGGTCTTCGAGCTTGACCTTGGAGCCGTAGGGCAGGTCGGAGCCGAGCAGGTCGCGGCTGACCGCGATGATCCCGAAGCGGGTACGCGCGCCGGTGGCGGTCACGAAGGGGGTGGCGTCGGTCTCGCGCGCGGAGGAGGTGTAGGCGGTCGCCTTGAGCAACAGGACGGTCGGCCCCGAGGCCTGTACGCCGAGCGGCAGCAACACCGCGGCCGCGGTCAACATGACGTACCGTATCCACCGCATACCCCTCACCTCCCATGCGCAAGTGTAGATAATGAAAAGTAAAGAAGTTGAGAAACGGAGCGGGGGGTTCTCATCTTGCGCGCATCCGCTGCGGGTGGGGCTCTGTGTTTGTCCGACCGCGAAGGCCTCTTTCCGGCGTGCTAAACTGCGGCAGAAACGCGGGGGAGGTCGCTTTTTCTCATGAAGACGCCGCTCTACACCTGGTTGGGCCTCGGGCTCGTCGCCCTGGGGGTGCTCTTTTTGATCGCGCGCGCCCCCGCCGGTCCCGCCTGGTTTTGGGGCCTGCTGGGCGGGGCGCTCCTGATGGAATTGCACCGCAGGGGGGCGCCCGGCGAGGCGGCCGGTCTGGGCGCTGCGCTGCTGGGTTGGTCCCTGGGAGCGCTCGCCGCCGACGGAACGGGGCTCGAGTCCCTCAAGCTCGCCGGAACGGGTGCGGGTCTCGGGCTGTGGGGCGGGCTCGAACGCCGCGAGGCGGCCGCCTGGGCCGGTGGCGCGCTCGTCGTTGCGGCCGCGGTCGTCTTCTTCTGGGAGTCGCCGGGCGGGCTCTTCCTCGCCTTGGGGCTGTTGGCGCTGGGGGCCTACCTGCTCCTGAGGTCGCCCGCCGCGTCCGAAACGGGCTCGTCCGCACGAAGCGCAGACGAAGATGACGTCTTCCTCGCGCTGGTGCGCTGGCGCAACCGCGTCGCCGCCGAAAAGGGCCGGCGGAACGTCGAGGTGCTCAGCGACGCCGAGCTGGGCTGCATCGCCGCCCTGGCGAACCCGCTGGACGCCGAAGCGGTGAAGGGCTGCCTCGAAAAGGGCGGCGCTCCGCGCGCCGCCCGCATCGCCAAGGCGCTGCGCGAACGCTCAGGGCGTGACGATTAAGGTGTACTCGCCGGTCTCGATCCCGTCGTCGCAGATGCCGTTGCCGCCGACGCCGTCGTCGCAGAAGCCCGCGAGCGCGCCGCTCCCTCGCGCCTGCACGTAGACGGCGTCGCCGTTTTGCAGGCCGGCGAACTCCTCGCCCGGCTCGAGCACCGCGAGGGTGTCGAGGCCGCGCACGATCTTGGCCCGGGCGTGCACGGTCTCGCCGCCTGCGAGCTCGAGCGTTGCGTTACCGCCGGTGTAGGTCCAGGTGTCGAGCTGGCCCAGGTAGAGCAGGGCGCCGGAAACATCATCGTTGAAGTTGTGGGCGTTTTCGGTTCCGACCCCCTCGCCGCGGGAGATGGCCTGCACCCGCACGACCGTGGGCTCGCCCGCGAGGTTCGTAACCTCGACGTAGGCCTTGCCGAACCCCGCAGGCAGGTTGACGGAGTAGTACGGGCTCGGGGTGATGCCGAGCGCGGCCGCTTCCTCCGAGGCGATCTCGGGCCGGGGCGCGATGAAGTAGTGCCGGCTCACCGTCTGCGCGAAGAGCGCGTTGTTGCCGTCGTAGACGCGCAGCAAGAGCGACCCCGCGACCCCGTTGGTCACGTCGACGGCGTCGATGCGTACGGGAGCCGCGCCCACGTAAAGCGAGAAGCGCGCCGTCTCGCCCTCGCCGAGCACGCTCGACTCGACCCCCGGCCCGTCCACCGTCACCGTCGTGCCCGGCAGGAT
>Ga0256832_1003049_pt1 | contig 11421 bp, 7 predicted proteins | sample 134614metaG_FD_190534 | JGI IMG/M metagenome (GOLD analysis project Ga0256832, IMG submission 190534) | Hydrothermal vent microbial communities from Lau Basin, Pacific Ocean - 134-614 | ecosystem: Environmental > Aquatic > Marine > Hydrothermal vents | place: Pacific Ocean: Lau Basin | collected...
GTTACCAATTTTCTTTGACAAAATTAGCCCTTTTACTGACAGGATTTACAGGATTTTTTACTTTGCAAAAATTCCTGCTGTAGCCTTGAGCTTTTTATGAGAAAGCCCTTTACTCTGAAATGATTACTTTTTTAGAAAATCGCCCTTCAGCGGTTTGAAGAATGATGAAATAAGCTCCGGTTGATACGCCGCTGATGTCTATTATAGTCCTATCCGGCGTAAAAGTTTTGATAATTCTTCCGTTTAGATTGGTTAAAAAGAGGCGTTGTGGGTGGAGATTTTTTCGGTAGATAAGTTCTATTGTTTCCGACGCTGGATTGGGTGAAATACTTAGTCCAATGTCGGCAGTTTTCTGATTGGAAACGGGATTAATGTATTGTCCTTCTATAAAGTTTAGGCACTCCATCGTTTCCTGTTTATAGGTTGGGAATGCGACAGTATGACCGACTCCGGGGATTTCATTTAAAAGAGCGACTCCTCCATTGGCGGTAATATCTTCCTGTAGATGATGAGATACATTGATGAAATTTTGTGCATCATTTAGTCCAATGCAAATACAGGTGGGAGCAAAGTCGTCGATGGAAGAGTAATTTGGGCGTAAATCACTCTCTAAACCGGCAGCAAATGGAATCACTCCTCGAAGGTTGGGGATGTCCCCTGCATCTGTGTCCATTGATACAATAACAGCATGACGCCCACCATAAGATAAGCCGGTGAGGTAAATATAATTGGGGTCGACATTGTACATTGCCATGGTCGTATCGACGGAGTATTGAAATAGCTTCTTGACTTTGCCCTCCTCATTCCAGAAATGAGCCGAATTCTCAGGGCAAAGGATAATTGCTCCAATGCTGTCCGACAGGAATCGAAGCTGATCTCTAAATTCCCCTGCATTGATATGCGGACCACCTCTAAATCCAACGACCAACTTATAGGCATGGTCTGCGCTATAATTCTCGGGAACGTAATAATAAAGGCATCTAGTCTCCGAATAATCTGCTTGTGGAAAGGTTATTACTTGCTTAAAAGATCCGGTTTGTTGCGCACCCATTTGGCTAGTGCTAATCAGGAATAAAAATGCGAAAAATAATTTTTTCATAATGCTTACTTAAATTTTAGGTGTAAGGAATAACAAATTTATGGGATGACCAAAAATGCCTTTTCTTTTATTGATTAATGACGTTGATTGGACATTTTATCCTATCTTTGCAGTAAAAATAATATGCTATGAAGCAATACCTCAATCTTCTACAACACATCATTGAAAAGGGAGCCGAAAAGGGCGACCGGACAGGTACCGGTACCAAAAGTGTGTTTGGTTATCAAATGCGTTTTGATTTACAGGAAGGATTTCCGATGCTGACTACCAAAAAGTTGCATCTCAAGTCCATCATTTACGAATTATTGTGGTTCCTAAAGGGGGATACCAACGTCAAATATCTTCAGGAACATGGTGTGCGGATTTGGAATGAATGGGCAGATGAAAATGGAGATTTAGGTCCCATTTATGGTAAGCAATGGGTGCGGTGGGAAGCACCTGACGGCACACAGGTCAACCAAATCGTCAACGCCATTGAAACGATTAAAAACAATCCAAATTCGCGGCGAATTCTCGTCAATGCCTGGAATCCGGGCGAACTCGGGCAAATGGCACTAACGCCATGTCATGCCTTGTTCCAATTCTACGTTGCGGATGGTAAATTATCCTGCCAATTGTATCAGCGCTCCGCCGATGTTTTTCTCGGTGTGCCATTCAATATCGCTTCCTATGCTCTGTTGACGATGATGGTCGCTCAGGTTTGTGGCTTGGAGGTCGGAGATTTTGTGCATACCTTCGGAGACGTACACCTTTATAATAATCATCAGGAGCAAGCAGCACTCCAATTGTCGCGTGAACCCCGCTCTTTGCCTACTATGAAACTCAATCCGGAAATCAGTAATATCTTCGATTTTACCTTTGATGATTTTGAATTGTCGGGATATAATCCGCACCCGCATATTAAAGCAAAGGTGGCGGTATAACCGTTGGTTTTAGAAAAAATTAAATTTTTTCAATAAAAAATGAAAATAAATTAATGTTTTTTCTTTTCTTTGCGGTTGTGTGAAAAATATGTTGTAAAACATTTTAATAGACACAATTTTTCCTCCCCATTTTTTTGCAGTTATTTAGAACGAGTATAAATAACTAAATGAAATGTTATAAAATTGTTAAAAAAAGTTAGCGAATTTTATATTTGCGCCGTTGGAGCGTAGGCCTCTGACTTTTTTATTCTATAAACAACCAAAACATCTGATTAAGATGGTGTCTAAATCTTTATTTAATAAGACCTGGCTTATTTTAAGTTTAATGGTTTTTTCTGTTGCTACCGGATTCGCCCAGGCGGATGTTAAAGCCGGTAAGACTTTGTTTCGGGACAATTGTGCATCTTGTCACAATAAGGACATGAAGACGAAGCTGGTAGGTCCCGGATTGGCTGGGGTGCAGGATCGTTGGAAAGACTTCCCCAAGGAAGATTTATATTCTTGGATTCGAAATGCACCAAAGATGATTGAGTCCGGACACAAAAAAGCCGTAGAGGTTTTTGAGGCAAATAATAAATTGCCAATGACTGCTTTCGAGAGTCTTTCAGATGATGATATTTCCAATATTTTGGCTTATATTGATGCTATTGCTTCAGGCAAGGGTGTTGGCGGAGGTGCCAAATCTACCGGAGGTGCGCCTTCGGGTGGTGTTAATAAAGAGGGTAAGAAATTATTTAGAGATAATTGTGCTGCCTGCCATAATAAGGATATGAAGACCAAAATGACCGGTCCCGCCTTGGGTGGTGTTCAAGAGCGATGGGCAGACTATCCCAAGGAAGACTTGTACGCATGGATTCGCAATTCTCAGGATTTGATTGATAAGGGGCATCCACGAGCGATGGAGGTGTGGAATGAGTACAAGCCGGTACAGATGACACCTTTTCAGAATTTATCGGACGCCGATATTGAAAATATCCTGGATTACATTGAGCACCCCGTAGAGGCTGCAGTTTCAACCCCTGGTGAACCACTGTCGCCTGAGGAACCCCAAAAAGATAACACTTGGTTGTACGCCGGCTTAGCTATCTTATTGCTGTTTGTAGCTTTGGTTTTGAGCCAAATTAATGGGCGTTTGCGTTACAATGCTGCACTCAAATCAGGAGACTCTTCCGTCCTCCCTCCTCCGGGTATCTGGGGCACGATATGGAATCGAAATACGAGAACAGCTTTAATTTTCGCCTTGTTTTTATTCGGTAGTTATAAGATGGTTCGCGATGCGGTGTTACTTTCCAGTCAGCGAGGGTATCAACCTGTTCAACCAATCAATTTCTCACATAAAATACACGCTGGAGACCAGCATATAGACTGTAAATTCTGCCATGATGGCGCCAGGAGAAGTAAGCACTCTGTTATTCCTTCCGGTAACACTTGTATGCTTTGCCATAAAGCAATCAAATATGGTTCAAAAGACGGGACAAAGGAACTGACTAAGATTTATGCTTCCGTGGGCTTTGACCCTTCCGAAGGGAAGTACATTGAGAATTACGACCAGTTATCTGAAGAGGATATTGAAAAAATCTTCACAAAGTGGATTGTCTCTCAAGCAATTGAGAAGGGTGAGGCATCTGCATCAGAGGCTCAACAAATCGCTGAAAAGCAGTGGAAGGGGATTAAAACGGCCTTAACCAATCCCGATAATGGGGACTTCAAAATACAAGGACCGGTCGAGTGGATTAAAATTCACAATTTGCCGGATCACGTATTTTATAGTCACGCACAACACGTGACTGCCGGAAAGCTTGAATGCCAAACCTGCCACGGTCCAATTGAGGAAATGGATGTCGTTGAGCAGTACGCACCACTTACGATGGGATGGTGTGTTAATTGCCACCGACAGACAGACGTCCAGTTTGACAATGAATACTATAAATCATACGAGTTATTACATAAAGAATTAAAAGAAGGCAAGCGGGAGTCTGTCAAGGTGGCGGACATCGGAGGAACAGAATGCCAGAAGTGCCACTATTAATTTTTTAGGTTTTATCGATTAAATATTTGCTTTCATAATTCATAATGATGAAGAAAAACAATAAGAAAGTTTGGGTTGGTGCCGAACAATTGACCAATCACCCTGCTTACGTAAAAGCAGCTAACAATGAGTTTACGGAAGTGCCACCCATTACTGAACAACTAAAGGATGACTCAATCGTTGATGTCACCTCTAATCGCCGGGACTTTTTGAAATACCTCGGGTTTGGTGTAGGAACGGCTGTCGTTGCTGCCGGTTGTGATATTCCCGTAAGGAAATCCATTCCTTATGTCAATAAACCGGAACAAATCGTACCTGGTGTTGCTACTTATTACGCTTCTTCTTTTGTCAGTGGCGGGGATTATTGCGCTGTATTGGTCAAGACACGAGAGGGGCGACCAATCAAGATTGAGGGGAATAGTTTTTCCAAAGTAACAAAAGGAGGGACTAGTGCAAGAGCTCAGGCTAGTGTTTTGAGTCTTTATGATACCAGTCGCTTTCAGGGCCCTGTCAAAATTAATGCCGGCTCGAATGAAGAAATGTCTTGGGCTGATTTGGATAAAGCCGTTATGGCTAAGTTAAAGGGAGGCAATGTAAGGATTATTGCCAATACCGTCATGAGTCCCTCTTCTAAGGCTGCTATGCGGGCTTTCGCGGAGCGCTATGCACCTAACTCAAAATTGGAAGATGTCTTGGTCATGTACGATCCCATTTCCAGTTCTGCTATTTTGGAAGCAAATGAAGAAAGTTTTGGACAAAAAGTCGTACCGGACTATCATTTTGACAAGGCAAAAGTGATTGTCAGCTTTGATGCCGACTTTTTGGGCACTTGGATTTCGCCTATTGAGTATGCCGCTGATTATATTGTCAATAGAAGAATTGACGATGTAAAGAAGACTAAAATGTCACGGCACTACCAAATCGAGAGCCACGTCAGCCTGACGGGCTCTAATGCCGACCATAGAATTTTGGTTAAGCCATCAGCACAGGGGGCTGCTATTGCCACCTTATATAATGCTTTGGCCTCCAAGCTTGGTTTTAGTAGTGTATCTGCTCCGAAGATGGATGCAAAGACCACTAAGAAAATAAATGCTATTGCGAAAGACTTATTAGCCAACCGCGGTACTTCACTTGTTGTATCGGGTTCAAATAACAAAGGTGAGCAAATATTGATTAATGCAATTAATGCTGCTCTAGGTAATTACGGGCATACATTGGAGTTCACAAATGCTTCTTTGCAAAGACAAGGAACCGATCAGCCCATTCAGCGGCTGATAAAGGATATGAAGTCCGGTAGTGTGAGTGCTGTTTTCATTATGGATGGTGCGAATCCTGCCTATGATTTGCCTAATAGTTCTGAGTTTGTCGAGGCAATCAAAAAGGTGGGCTTATCGGTTTCTTTTGCCGGATTACCAACGGAGACGACAGCGGTTTGCCAATATGTTGCGCCAACTCATCACTATTTGGAGAGTTGGGGAGATGTTGAGCCCAAGCGTGGGCATCTGAGCTTGATTCAACCTACTATTCAACCCATTTTTGCCGCTGTTGGCAAAGAAGGAACTCGTCAGGCAGAAGAAAGCCTTTTAATCTGGGCGGGCAGCGAGATGTTGGACACAAGAGCCGAACAGCCTTATTTGGAGTTTGTTAAGCAAGTTTGGCGTGGCAATATGTTTGGTTCACAAGGCAAATACACCGATTTCCAAGCATTCTGGGATGCTACCTTGCATGATGGCGTTTTTGAAATGGCACAGGATTCCGTAGAAGTGACTTTTGCAGGAGATGTCAATAAAGCCGCTTCGATGATTCGCAAGCCCGGCAATTCAGAGTTGGAGGTGTCTTTCTTCGAGACGGTCAACATGGGAAATGGAACCTATGCCAACAATCCTTGGCTGCAGGAGATGCCGGATCCGGTTCATCGTGGTGTTTGGGGCAATTATCTCGCTATTCCAATTAAATGGAACGGAGAAGATTTTGAGGCCTTGAATGGATTAAATAAAATGGAAATCTATTCTGAAGCAGATATTGTTGAACTGACTGCTAATCAGGTGACCAACCGCATTTCCGCTATTCGTCAATTTGGACAGATGGCAGGAACAGTTGCGACTGCTCTAGGATATGGTCGATCAGCTACCGGTAAGCGAGGTAAGGAATTAGGAGAGCAGGTTGGTACTAACGTTTATCCAATGCTGACTTTTGATGCGAATGGCAATATCCAATACTATGCAGAGGCGACCGTCTCCAATAAAGTTGCAACCGACAAGGAGTTTGCATTCGTTCAGTATCACCACAGCATGGGGCTTACGACGAAAGGGGATGATGGTGAAGTAATGAAGGACACCAAGACCGGAAAAGACTTCAATATAGACGAGAAAGCCATTATGATTTTGGCAGATGGTTTTCAAGGAGGTTTGGTAGACCGTTCGGTTTTGTATCACGGGGATATTAATGAGATTGACGAAACACTAGAAAAGATTAAGCACAAGCGGGCAGAGGCGGCAGAGTTAAATAGTAAGACGCTTTACCCCTACGAAGAGTACAAAGAGAAGTTTTATAGCCAGGGACAACATTGGGCTATGCACATCGACATGAACTCCTGTATAGGTTGTGGTGCTTGTCAGGTGGCTTGCGTCGCTGAGAATAACGTGCCCGTTGTAGGAAAACACGAGGTTTTCCGTCACCATGAGATGACTTGGTTGAGGATTGACCGTTATTTCTACGGCGACTACGAAACCCCTAATGTAGCTTTCCAACCGATGCTTTGCCAGCATTGTGATAATGCACCTTGTGAGAATGTTTGTCCGGTAGCGGCAACCTCTCATAGTTCAGAAGGGCTGAACCAAATGGCATATAACAGGTGCATTGGTACTCGATATTGTGCCAACAACTGTCCGTACAAAGTCAGGAGGTTTAACTGGTTGGATTACACTACGGCTGATTTATTCCCGATTAACGAACCGCAAGTTGCGGATGAGGATTTGCCGTTTGGAGCAGACAACTTGACTAGAATGGTTTTGAATCCCGACGTTACAATACGATCACGAGGTGTCATCGAGAAGTGTAGTTTCTGTGTACAGCGCATTCAGGAAGGAAAGTTGAATGCCAAAAAAGAGAATCGTGAACTCGGTGGCAATGAGGTTAAGACCGCTTGCCAGACGGCTTGTCCGACACAGGCAATTGTATTTGGTGATGATAACCAAAAGGATAGTCACGTAGTCGAAAGGATAGAGCGGCCTTTGACTTATAGGGTGTTAGAGGAAATCAATGTCCAGTCTTCAATTTTCTATGGAGCCAGAGTGACAAATAAGAATGAAGAATTAGAAGCATAATTAATTTACATTGCATAAATAAATCAAGATAATGAGTGCAGTTGTTTCTCCTATAAGGGAGCCATTAATTTTAGGCGGGAAGACGTATCATCAGATGACTGAGGATATTTGTGCCCCAACGGAAAAAACGCCAAGCAAGGCTTGGATGGTAGCTTTTGTACTTGCAGTTACGCTGCTTGGGGTTTATGTTTTTTCTGTCGTTTGGACAATTTGGGTGGGTATCGGATCCTGGAATTTGAATAGAACCATCAACTGGGCATGGGATATTACCAACTTTGTTTGGTGGGTTGGTATCGGTCATGCCGGTACGTTGATTTCGGCCATTTTGTTGTTGTTTCGCCAGAAGTGGCGTACCGGAGTGAATAGAGCTGCGGAAGCGATGACCATCTTTGCGGTGGTTTGTGCCGGACAGTTCCCCATTATTCACATGGGGCGTGTATGGTTTGCCATTTTTATTTTTCCATACCCAAATACTAGAGGACCTTTATGGGTTAACTTTAATTCACCATTGCTTTGGGACGTGTTTGCGATTTCTACGTATTTTACGGTCTCCTTATTGTTTTGGTACACCGGTTTGGTGCCCGATTTGGCGACGGTTCGCGATAGAGCAAAGGGATTGAGACAGAAGTTATACAATATAGCCTGCTTTGGATGGACTGGCTCAGCTAAGCACTGGCAACGATGGGAGAGCTTGTCTCTCATTTTGGCCGGATTGGCTACGCCGTTGGTACTTTCTGTACACACGATTGTATCCTTTGACTTTGCCACTTCTGTTATTCCCGGGTGGCATACGACAATCTTTCCTCCATATTTTGTTGCAGGAGCGATTTTCTCCGGATTTGCAATGGTTCAGACCTTGATGTTGATTGCCCGTAAGGTATTAAATTTGAAGGAGTATATTACGTTGGAGCACGTCGAAACGATGAATAAGGTTATCCTTTTGACAGGGTCTATGGTGGGAGTAGCTTATCTGACAGAGTTATTTATCGCTTGGTATTCCGGATATATTTATGAGCAATTTGCTTTTTACAACAGGGTCATGGGTCCGTATTTTTGGGCATATATAGGTATGATGTCCTGTAACGTTTTAGTTCCACAGTTGTTTTGGAGTAAAAAATTGCGCCGAAGCGTCCAATGGACATGGTTCTTGGCAGTGTACGTAAATATTGGTATGTGGTTTGAGCGATTTGTCATTATTGAGACCAGTTTGGTAAGAGGATATTTACCTTCTTCTTGGAGTTATTACTCACCAACCTGGGTCGAGGTTGGATTATTTGTGGGGTCATTGGGATTATTTTCCACATTGTTCCTCATTTTTACGCGTTTGGCACCGGTTATTGCCCTCGCAGAGGTGAAGGCAATTTTAAAATCCTCCGGAGATCAATATATAGGAGAGAATGCTAAGCCACATGGCGACGATCATTAATAAAACATTTTCGATTTAATCGAATTAAGAAATAAAATATTTTTCGCAAATGGAAAATCAGAACACTGAGGTATTATTTGGCTTGTACGATGATGAGACAGATTTGCTTTCTGCCATCGAAGTAGCCAATAAAGAGCATTTGGACATCATGGATGTCTATACGCCTTTTCCGGTTCACGGATTGGATCCGCTGTTGGGCTTGGAGGAGAGTCGTTTGCATCAAGCCGGCTTTATCTATGGTGCGATAGGCGCGCTATTCGGCTTTAGCTTTATGACTTGGGTTTTTGTCCGTGATTGGCCGACTATTTTTGGTGGTAAGCCTTACTGGTCAGTACCGGCATTTATTCCCATTACATTTGAGCTGACTGTTCTTTTTGCATCTATCGGAATGGTAGTTACTTTCTACACGGTCTGTGGTTTAGGTCCAGGAGTCGTTAATCCCATTTTAGATACTAGAATTACAGATGATAAGTTCTGTATTGCTTTTGATGCAACGGATATGGATGAAGACGGAGTTGACAAGATAAAGAGTTTCTTGTCATCAACAGGTGCTTCGGAGGTAAATACCAAGACAATTTAATCATAAAAAAGCTTTTGATAAAGTCTGTTAATAAATAGATCGATGAAGAATATTCAAACATTTTTAGTTATTGTTGGGTTGGCGTTGATAATGTCTGCCTGCTCTCCCGCGGATGGAAACTTCGGCGGAAGTGAGTACATGCCCGATATGGTACATTCATTAGCCTATGAAGCGAATGTGTATTCTGCCTATAAACACAATACATGGGATAAAGAAAGTACTATCTCTCGTAAGGCGCTTTCCAATTTACACAATCCTGTGAAGGGTACAGTCCCTAGAGGTTATGCGGGGATGGAATTTTCAGGGAACTCTCCAATGATGGAAGCTAAACTCCGTGGAGAAACACAAATAAATGAGATACCCGTCCCGCTAAATGGTAGTGCGCCATTCTACTATGGTGATTCTGAGGAGGAACGAGCAAGAGCCATTGAGGAGATTGGTATAAATCCATTCCCGATTACAGCAGAGGGTTTAGCTGAGGGAAAGGAACTGTTCAATATAGCATGTGCAATTTGTCACGGCACTAAGGGCAATGGATTGGGATATTTGGTCGATGACGAAAAGAATCCATTGGCAAAATATCCGTCTCAGCCTGCTAATTTCACAAAAGATGATTTTGTTAATTCACCAAATGGACGGTTTTATTATGCCATCATGTATGGCAAAAACGTCATGGGTAGCTTTAGAGATAAATTGTCCTATGAAGAGCGTTGGCAGGTGATTCATTATATCAGGTCATTACAGGCAAAAGCCAAGGGCTTGGAATACAATGAGAAGGTCAATACCCTTAATCCTTCCTATGGTCGTCCTGCGGCAATGGGACACGTTCAGGATGTCGCACCGGAAGCAGGAGCGGCAGGTGAAGGAACGGAACACGAATAAATTAGATTGAAAGATACAAGAAATTTAATATAATGAACCAATTCACATTCGAATCTAAGCAGCGGACTTTTTTACTGGGGGGAATCATCCTCGGTGTGGTCTGTTTATTGCTTAATTACTTTGTTTTTGATGACGCCGCACACACGCGAACGTGGTCTAATTTCTTGCTTAATGCGGTTTTCTTTACCGGATTAGGAATTATTTCCTTATTTTCATTGGCTGCTTTTACTGCAGCAATGGCTGGTTGGCATGTGATTATAAAGAGACTGTACGAGGCATTCTCACTATTTATGATACCCGGATTGGTGTTTTTCATTATTCTGAGTATAGGATTGTGGATGCATTCACACCACCTTTATCATTGGGCGGCAGATCCTGCCTCACTCGTCAATGAGTTTGGAGAACCGGATCAAGTTATTCTCGGTAAGTCTTCATTTCTGAACAAAAACTGGTACACCTTCGGAACGATTATTATTTTGGGATTTTTCATCTTCGTTGCGAAAAAGATTAGGACACTATCTTTACAAGAGGAAGATAGCCCGGAAGGCGATTATTCCAACTACCTAAAGATTCGTCGGTGGTCGGGTGCCTTTTTGCCAATCTTCGGTTATACCAGTTTGGTATTGATTTGGGAATGGGTTATGTCAGTAGATGCTCATTGGTATAGTACTTTATTTGGATGGTATGCTACTGCGAGTTGGTTTATCGCTGCAACAGCATTGATGGTGTTGGTACTGATTTATCTGAAGTCCAAGGGATATTACCCTCATGTCAATGCTGATCACTTCCACGATCTAGGTAAGTATATATTTGCAATAAGCATTTTTTGGACGTATCTTTGGTTCTCACAGTACATGTTGATATGGTACTCTAACAACGGAGAAGAAACGGTTTATTTCTTTGAAAGAAAGCACAATTACCCCATTCTCTTTTGGGCAAATTTAGTGCTCAATTTCGTTTTGCCGTTCTTTGTTTTGATGAGAAATGACACTAAACGAAAATATGGGACGCTTGCCTTGGTCTCAATTTTGGTTTTTATCGGACATTGGTTGGATTTCTTCTTGATGGTAAAACCGGGTGTTCGCCTGAATAGTTTACACGGACACGCATCTGAGTATTTACCATTTGCAGCAGGCTTTACTTTGCCGGGATTATT
>Ga0256832_1003050_pt1 | contig 11420 bp, 8 predicted proteins | sample 134614metaG_FD_190534 | JGI IMG/M metagenome (GOLD analysis project Ga0256832, IMG submission 190534) | Hydrothermal vent microbial communities from Lau Basin, Pacific Ocean - 134-614 | ecosystem: Environmental > Aquatic > Marine > Hydrothermal vents | place: Pacific Ocean: Lau Basin | collected...
CGCGCGGCACCGCGCCGGTGGCGGGATCGAGGGTTATCGTCCGGTCATCCGTGCATTGCTGCATGATTACTACGATCCGATGTACGACTACCAGATCGGCAAGAAGCGCTCTCAGGTGGTGTACGAGGGGGATGCCGACGCCGTGCTGGCGTATCTCTCTCGGGATGCCTGAGCTAGGAGCCTGTCGGATTATGGATGAATCTACTGCGAAGATGGGAGAGCGGTCCAAATATCCCCGTTTTTTCGTTACATAGGCCCACTATGCGCCTCAAAACCGGGAATATTTAGCCTCGCTCTCCCACCTCCTCGCTACGATCCCCCAAAACCCGACAGGCTCCTAGGAGGTTGTCCGAGAATAGAGAGCCTACTCGGCAATTGCTCCTGCATTGCTCTACCTACCTACATCCCTGTAGGCGTGCGGAAAAGCTGAACTTGGCTGGATTCCCCCCTGAATTCTCGTTAAATAGCGCCACTATTCGCCTCCAATCAGGGAAAAATCCCGCTCAAATCAGCTTCCCTCAATACGCCCCTTCTATTCTCGGACAGCCTCCTATCCGCGCGTGCGCCGCTGTAGTATCTCCAGGTTATTGCCCCGCAACGCATAGGCCTGGGCGAAGCCGCGCACATAGCTGCCGTCGGTGACATCGAAACGCAGCAGATGAAAATCCGGCAATGAGCGCAGCAGATCGACGGTTTTGCCGAAGCGTGCCCGCAGGGCATCCAGCCGTTGCCCGCCGGCATCGCTGTCGCGCGGGATCTCGCTGACATCGCATTGCAATGCCAGGCGGCGGCGGGCGAACGGGTTTCTTGCCTCGCTCTCCGGCTCGATGAACAGCAGGCTGGCGCGCGGCAGGCCGAACAGGTTGCGCGTGTGGCTCGCGAGTTCGCTGACGAAGATACAGACGGCCTCGTCGTCATCGAGCAGGCAGGGCGCGTAGCTGGCGTCCGGGCCGGCCTCGCCCTGGGTGGCGAGGATGACGCTGTCGAAGCCGGCACGGAAGGCGCGGGCCTCGGCTTGCAGTTCGGCGCTGTCGATCTGGTCGCGCGAATCGTCAGGCATAGTTCACCTCTTCCTCCTCGTCGTACTCGAACAGGTGCTCGATCGTCTCCGGTCGGCCGAGCAGATAGCCCTGGGCGAAGTCGATCTTCAGCTCGCGCAGGATCGTCAGCACCGCTTCGGATTCGACATACTCGGCGATCGTCTGGACGTTGTTCTCCCCGGCGATGTGCGCGATCGCGTCGACGATGATGTAGTCCAGCTGGCTGGCCTCCAGCTCGCGGATGAAGGAGCCGTCGATCTTGACGAAGTCCACCGGCAGGCGCTTCAGGTACTCCAGGGTCGCCGCGCCGGTGCCGAAATCGTCGACCGCGATCGAGCAGCCGGCATCGTGCAGCTGTTGCATCAGCTTGCGGGTGTGCTCGATATTCGCCAGCGCGATGCTCTCGGTGATCTCGAAGCACAGCATGTCGCGCGGCACGCGGCTGTTCTCCAGCCGATACAGCAGGTAGTCCGCGAAGCTGGCGTCGTTCAGCGACTGGCCGGACAGGTTGATGTTGCAGATCATGCGCCGCTGGTCGGGCAGCAGCCGGGTCGCGATCAGCTTCAGCGCGGCATCCACCACCCAGCGGTCGATCTCGGGCATCAGGTCCAGTTGCTCGGCGTGCGGCATGAAGATCGCCGGTTCGATCAGCTCGCCGTCGCGCGAGCGCAGGCGCAGCAGGAACTCGATGTGGGCCAGCTTTCCGGCGCTGTCGTCCACCGCGCAGATCGGTTGCGCGACCAGCGAGAAGCGGTTCTCGGCCAGCGCCTGGTGCAACTCGGTGTGCCAGCGGGCGAGTAGCTCCTGCTGCTGGATCAGGCCGTCGTTCAGCGGGTCGATGCTGCTCGCGCGAATCTGGTCACGCGGCAGGCAATGCACATGGCTGGCGACGATGTCCAAGGCGTTCCGGGGCGAGTCGAAGCTGTCGCTGACCAGGGTGTAGCCGGCCTTGATCGCGATCGGCACGGGCTTGCCCCGCCATTCGAAGGTGCGGGATGCCTCGTTGCGCAACAGCTCGTCGAGGGCGACGCGCGCCTGTTCGGTGGAGCCGAACAGCATCGCGAACTCGCCGGCGGTGACATGGGCGGGCGTGATGCCTTCCGGCAGGCACTGTTTCAGCCAGGCGCTGAACTGTTGCAACAGCTGATCGCGCCCACCCGGGCCGTAGTGGCTGCGTATCGACGCGTATTCGCTGATCTCGATATACCCCAGCGCGGCGTTGGTCGGCTTGTCTTCGGTCGTCAGCAGGGCTTGCAAGCGCTCGTGCAGTGCCTGAGCGTTCGGCAACCCGGTGACCGGGTCATGGCTGGCGATGTGCGCCAGGCGCAGCGCCTTCTGCCGGCGTTCGAGGATCACCGCCGAGATGATCTGGGTCATCAGGCTGATTCCGATGATGAAGATCAGCACGGTGATAAAGCCGGGCGCGTCCCACGGCGTGCGCGTGCCACCCAGTCCGAAGGTGATGAAGCTGAACACGCCGACCGAGGTGGCCAGCACGGCGATCATCGTGGTGCGCATGCTGAAGCGGAACGCGCTCCAGATCAGCATCGCGAACAATAGCATCAACACATCGCTGATGCCGGCGTACAGATAGCGCTGGCCGACCAGCCAGGTTGCCACCAGCAGGCCGATGAACAGGATGCTCCACAGGAGTTGCTCGGCGCGAAAGGTTTCGCCATTCGGCCGAAGGTACTGACTGAATACCGGTTCGCTTTGAAACAGCAAGGCGATCACCGGCGTCAGCAACAGAATGCCCATGGTCTCGCCAAGCCAGTACAAGAACAGATAAATGCGGGGATCCTCGGCCGGATCGATCAGGCCGGCGATACGCACCATCGGATAATCGAGCAGGGTGTGCAGGGTGGCGGCAATCAGGATGCCGAACAGGTAGAAGATCAGCAGCGAACGGACAGGGGTCTGCCTGACCTGGCTACTGACATAGCGGTGGATGCCCCAGACCGCGATGATCACCGCGAATGCCTGGGTCAGTGTCGTCCAGGCGGCGACCCATGTCGGCAGTTCAAGCCAGCCGACATAGTAGGCGAACATGCCGAGGATCGAACCGGCCAGCGCCGGCCAGCCGAAGCGCCAGGTCAGGCCCAGCATTACCCCCGAGATGATGCCGAGCATGGATTCCTCGCGCCCGGGGAATCGAAACGGCTGCGACAGCCAGGTGGCCAGTCCGGCGATCAGCACGCTGGCGATGAAGATGCCGATCGGGCGAATAACACGCATCGAGTGAGCTCCTGACTCCGGGCGCGGTCACGCGCCTTGGCCTCTGGGAGGCTGTCGGGTTTAGGGGTAATCTACTGCGGCAGTAGGGAATCGGTCTATTTTTCCGATCTTTCTTGTTAAATAGTCACCGCTATTCGCCTTAAAAGATCGAAAAACTCGCCTCGATTCCCCACTGCCTCGCTACGATTCCCTAAACCCGGCAGCCTCCTGGGATGAGTTTTTCGTGACTATACCAGCATTCGAATCCGTCGGAACCTGGGTTTGGCCGGCGAAGGCTGTCTCGGTGGCGGGATTCGGGAGGGAAAGTTTTACAATTGTTAATAATTGCTGATTTGCTGATCGGGTATCATGGACACATCAAGATTTCAATTGTTTGATGGTCAGGATGTGAAGGATATGCGGAAGCCGGTCAGTATTGCTTATTTTGGCGTCGACGATCCTGTCCGGCAGCTTTTGCATCGCTTGTCCGAGTCGGTGGCGTTCTCTTCGTTGTCCCTGCTGGAAGAGGTGTCGGATATTGGCTTCGCGCATGAAGCCGATTGCCTGATATTCGATATCACCGATCCGCTGGCCAATCGCAAGTGGCGCCTGTTTCGCGCTGGAAAGCGCATCTCGGCGGTCATCATTATCGCACAGGGGGCGGTCAGCCTGCCGCCGCGTCTACAGGCTCGCGCGGTGGTGCTGCAAAAGCCCCTGCATCCGACCGCCCTGGCCTGGGGCTTGCGCAAGCTGTTACGGATCTGGGCTTTCGATGGGGAAAGACCCACTGAATCGACGGCAAGCGCCAGTGTCACCGGTGGTTATGCGCATCTCTCGCGCCTGCATCTGCTGCGCGCGGCCGAGTGGCTGCACGGCGACCGGGAAAAGATAGAGTTTCGTTATGCCTCGATGGATGAGCTCTCGGCGTCGGACAGTGATGGTCTGGCGCGCGCCAGTTTCGAACCGGATGAGTATCTGTACGGCTACCTGCGCAGCGCGCTGAAGGCCCACGGGGATGCCTCGCATGCGTTTGTCGTGCGCCTGCCCGGCGGTTTCATCTCGTTGGTGCCCTTTACCGGCATGGTGACCATCCTGATGGAGGACACTCAACTGCAAGATCTGTGCGCGAAGCGTCTGTCGCACTTCGAGTCTCCGCCGGTTGTTCGTGGTACGGAGTCGCTGGAAGAGGCGGGCGAACATCTGCCCCGGCGCCAGGCGTCGATCGAAAGCCTGTTGTGGCTGGCGGCGCTGCGTGCCTCGCATGGACGTTTCCCCGCGTCGCTGGATATTACCGTGCCACGGCGACTGTTGCGCTGGCCGAATCTGTCGCGCCTTGCCGACGCGCCCTACGCGGCACGTATCAGCGCCCTGTGGGCGGCGCGCACGATGACCGCGTTCGAGATCGCCGACGAACTGGATATCCACCAGCGGCATGTGTTCTCCTTCGCCAGCGCGGCCCAGGCGCTGGATCTGTTTCCCGAGGGCGATGGCGAGGTCGAACGCGCGGTCGCCGATGGCCGTTGGCTGGGACGCCGGCTGTTCTCCGGTGCTCGTGTGCTGACTCATCTGCTGCGTAACGGCCAATGAACGAACTACCTGTACTCATCGTCGGACCGGCAGGGTCGGGCAAGTCGGCAGCGATACGCGCGTTGTGCGGGGATCGCCTGGTGCGCCGCCAGGTGGTGCTGGCAGACGGAGACAACGGCGTGGCGATCGGCCTGGAAACCGGCGAACTCGAGATTCCCGCTGCCGGTAGCCTGTCGCTGTTGGCGTATCCGGCGGATAAGAGCCGCCTGCTCGGGCGCTTTATCGCGCCGGAGATGCATGCCGGCGTCGTCTTGCTTATCGATGGGCGGGACGAGGCCGCGATCGAGGAGTTGCGCCACTACCTGCAACAGATATCCTCCGCCGAGTCCCTGCCGTTGGCAATTGGTGTCACGCACCTCGACCTGGGGTTGCGCAAGAATCTCGATGCCTTGGCATTGCAGATGACCGACTTCGGCTTGCATTGTCCACTGTTTCGCATCGATGCGCGCCAGCGGGGGGATGTCGGCGTGCTCCTGGAGGCGTTGTTGCTGAGTATGTACGTGGCGGAAGCCGACGGGGCGTCCGTCGATCGTCTCACGGGCTTTACCGAGCCGCTGAGTTCCGGCTTCTGTTCCTGATTCCAGGCGTGCCGCTCAGCTTGCGGTGATCATTCCCCTTTATTCCTTCCCCTGAAATTCCTTGGCTTCCGCACGGCGCCGGGTCCGGCGCCGTGTTTTTCGCGCTACAGATATTCCGGCAACTGCCGGCGGATGGCTTCGGGAGACTCCCGCGCGACGTTCTTCGATATCTCGCCGCTGATGCGTTTTTTCACGTTGTCGTCCAGGCAATCACGCAATTTGCCGAGAAAGCCGGGCGCGGCAAGAATATAGATTCTACTGAACGCTTTCTCCAGCGCCTTCTCGCGTAGATGCGCGCATAACTCATGGGCGAAACGAACCGCCTGCATCTCGTGGGAGTCGACCTGAGGCTCGACGGCATGGCGTCCTTGCCCCGCGCTGTCGAAGCTGCGCCCCCGGCCATCGCTGTCCAGGTCGCTGTTCTTGAGTCGACTTTCGGGATGGGTGAACGCCTCCACCGCCAGTAGTGGTCCGTTGCGTTTTTCCGCCTGCAGAAGCTGTGCGTGGCTGCTGTCCGCGGCCAGTACCCATATTGGCATGTGTCACTCCTCGGTTGGATGAAAGTAGATATAGCCCCGAATCCATACTTCTAACACTGGCGTGCGTGCCATTTCGTCCGAGACAAGGCGCGGGGAGGCCGGGGGCAGTTCCCACAACGACGAGCAACGCGGCATCGGGCGTAAAGGGCGCATGCGATAGTTCCGAGGTCTGGGTGCGGAGGCTATGTGATCCGGCACTGTGGTCGTTACTGAAAAAACTTGCTCAATTTGTCGCTCATTCGATGGGGTCTTTCTACGTACTTGAAACTCCCATGAACTTGCAGACTACGGGATTCCGGACAAGCTGGCCAGCCCTTTGGCCACGCATCGATGACATGCCCGGTGTTCTGGTTAAAGCATCGCTGCAATATGGAACAAACATGCAGTCGGACATCATCGATTTCAAGAGACTGGATTGTTGAGTATTGGGCGGGTAGCCTGCAAATTCGCTAGCGTTCCGGGATATAGCCTCCGCAAGCCAAACCTCGTATTTTAACGTGCGCGCCATTGTGTTCCTGGCAAGGCGTGAGGAGGCCGTGGGGCAGCCTTCCCCCATAACGATGAGCAAAGGCGGAAAAGTGGGTGTGAAAATTCCGAGATTTGGCTGACAGAGGCTATAGAATGCCCGTTTCATCCCGATCATCCGGAGCGGGAATGATCCCATCAGGGGCATGTGGAGACAACATGAGCGACTATACGCGAAAACTACAGGATTGGATCGAAACGGCGGAGTCACGCCGGTTGCCTGAATCCGAGCGGGATTTCCTGCTCACCCGCGCGCGTGACTACCGTTTTACTTATCAGGAACTGCGCCAACTGAGCGAGATCGCGACCGACTTTGCCATGTGGGAAGAGGCGCCATTGAGCACGTGCTGGCCGGCGGAGAAGGCTTCGGGGTCACCGAAGCAGCGTCGCCAACAGGTACTGAAAGCACTGAATGCCCGGCGTGAAACACTCAGCCGTCAGGCGAACCACTATGCTTCATCGGCGCCGGGTCGGGCACAAGCGGTCGAGCGTATCCGGCGGGTGACGGTGGAGAAGGAAAAGCTCGGGCTGGGCTGGTGCCCGGTGGCGTCGCCACGTACGCGATGCTGCAACCTGCTGACATTGGACGCGGTGGAAAACTGCGGTTTCGATTGCAGCTATTGCAGCATCCAGTCCTTCTATCACGGTGACGAGGTGCGCTTCGATGCGCGCTTCGGCGAGAAGCTCGCGAAACTGGAGTTGGATCCCGACAAGACTTATCACATCGGCACCGGGCAGTCATCGGATTCGCTGATGTGGGGCAACCAGCAGGGTGTACTGGATGCCCTGGTGGCGTTCGCCCGGCGCTATCCCAAGGTCGTACTCGAATTAAAGACCAAGTCGAAGAATATAAGCTATCTGCTGAAGCATGATATTCCGGCCAATATCATCGTCACCTGGTCGTTGAATACCCAGACCCTGATCGACAACGAAGAACATCTGGCCGCGTCTCTGGAGGATCGCCTGCGCGCCGCGCGACGAGTCGCCGACAAGGGTATTCTGGTGGGTTTCCATTTCCATCCGATGATCCATTACGACCGCTGGCGCGAGGACTACACGCTAATCTTCCAGCGCCTGACCGAAGATTTCGAGCCAAATGAGGTCGTGCTGGTGTCATTGGGCACGCTAACCTACATCAAGCCGGTCTTGAAACAACTTCGTCGGCGGCCCGGTTTTCGTACCCAGATTCTTAAGATGCCGATGGTCGAAAGCGACGGGAAACTCTCTTATCCCGATGACATCAAGCAAGCGATGTTTCGCCACGCCTGGCAGGGCCTGTCCCCTTGGCACGGAAAGGTGTTTTTCTACCTGTGCATGGAGAACCCGCGTCATTGGAAGCCGGTATTCGGTTACGATTATGCGAGTAACGAGGACTTCGAGCAGGCGATGAAGTCAGCGTATCTCGAAAAGGTCAGTGCGAAAAAGTCGAGTGAGTAAGTGATGAAATCTTCCGTTGTATAGCCTCCTGGGGTGATTACGTATAATGCAATGGTTTACCCTCTATAATATAAAGGATATCGGCAAGTTTCGTTATTTTTATGGCATGTTTCCTTTCTCGTTATTCCAGCCTGTACGCGTATATACCTGTACGCGTATATAACTGTACGCGTATATAACTGTACGCGTATATATAATAGTCTGTTCGTTCTACGACAGGGTGTTTAGTTCGCTCCCCTTGTCAGGTTTTTTTACATTATTAGTTTTTTATTGTTTATTTATTTATATTGTTTTTATAGTTTAATCAATAGCTTGTTTTTTGTGGCATGGTTGTTGCAGTTTTTATTGTGCAGCTGTAAAGAGGCAATTTTCAGTATAATCAACAGGGACAAACAGTCATGTTAAAGAAAACAATCACTATCGCGGTGGCCGCCGCGCTGGGCGGGATGGCGACAAGCGCGGATGCAAGCCATTTTCGTGGGGGCGTGCTACTACCCAGTATCAGTGCCAGCGGGCTGTTGACGGTACAGTCAACCATGTTTTGGCGAAAGAACGCAGCCGATCCTGTAGTCTTGAATGTTTCCGGGGGGCATGGGGCTATCTCCGAACTCTCTAACACACTGGATACGACCGACTCGCGTTATGATGTTCGCCGGCAGACCTTCTCGACCCAGATGAACAGCGGCGCGGGCAATATCGATATCTCCTGGGGGAGTTGTTGCCGGGTCCAGGGTATCGCGAACTGGCCTGGGGGCAGCAGCTCGGTGGGCTGGACCATGGATTCCCGACTGGTCTGGGACGGACAGACCGCGAATGCGCCGATTCTGTTCGATTTCAGCGCGGTTCAGCAGGAGGTGCTGCGTGGCACCGCCTATCACGACAACCTGGGCGCGGTGTCCGGTTCCGGTTTGACCTTGAGTTACGATCAGGCGCTGAACGGTATTCCTGCTCAACCACCAGGTTTCACCGTCGATCCCGCGAATGGCGATCTGGATATCGACGCGGCCTCGACAAACTTGTATGCCGACAACCCGAGCAATGCTGGCGCGGACTACGCCTTTAGCGGTCACATCAACGCCAGTGACGGCAGCTTCGTCGAGTTCGACTGGTTGTTCGATGGGGTTGGGGCCTTGTCCAATAATGCGCCAAGCGTGCAGGATGTCGTTATCAACGCCCTGGTCGGAGATAACATCAGCCATACGATGATCGCCACCGATGATGGCTTGCCGAACCCGCCGGGCGGCTTGACCTGGGATCTGTTGTCGTTCATCGGCGCGGGCGCCAATCTTGCCCCCGTATTCGATCCGAATACTCAGTTGTTTACCTGGGATACCACGGGTAGCGCCGTTGGTACCTATATCGTGAATATTCGTGCCAATGATGGCAGCCTGACGGATTCGGGCAGTATCACTATCAATCTGACCGCTGGGGGCGGTGGTGGTGGAGTACCTCTACCCGGCACGCTGGCCCTGCTGTTGGCTGGACTCGGTGGCGCGGGATTTGCGAGAAGGCGTCGGCGCTCGTAACCGGCGTTTCCCAGTGAAAAAAAACGGGTGGCTTTGCCGCCCGTTTTTTTATGTCCGTGTGCTACGGTTGCCGGATAGACAGTCTCCGCCAGCCAAAACATCGGGCGCCATCGCACGCAGCCGAGCCATCGAGAACACTGAATGAACATGCCAGGTAGAAATGTTCCCTGCCCGTGTGGCAGTGGAAAAAAATACAAACGTTGCTGCGGGTCGGATGCCGCCTCGCCGGTTTCCGCGGATCTGGGCGAATTGACGGAGCGCGGGATCGCCCATCTTCAGCGCGGCGAGAATCAGCAGGCGCGGGTCTGTTTCGAAGCCATCCTGAAGCAGGCTCCGGGGCATGTTCAGTCAAGGTATCTGTTGGGCCTGTGTATCAGCGGTACTCAACCAGAGAGGGCACTCGCGCTGATAGCGGGCGCGCTGGAGGAGGGCCTGCAAGACCCTGCCGCGTATTTTCATTATGCCCGGCTGCTGCTGGAACAGGGTGATGCAAGACTGGCCATCAGCGCATTGAAAACAGCGTTGGTGCTGCGCCCCCGATTTCTTCAGGCCGCGCGACTTTTGGCTAACCTATATTACGAGGACGGGGATTTCATGCAGGCGGCCGCGTGTTATCGACAGGCGTTGCAGGATGATGCGGATGATTTTCAGTCGCTGCACAATCTCGGCAAGACCTTGTATCGCTTGCGCGAGTTCGAGGCGGCGATCGATATGTTCCGGCATGCCGTCGATGTGGCGCCGGAGCGTCCCGACGCGCTGATCTCGCTGGCCGCGTTATTGGAGCAAGAGCATGACGTGGACGAAGCCGTGAGTGTGGCCCGGCGCGCGCTTGCGCTGGACACCCGGCATCCCGCCGCGTTGACCCTGCTCGCCAGGGTGGCCGCTCGGGACGATGATTCCGCGCAAGCCATGCGGTATCTCGAACAGGCCAGCTTGGAGGGCTACCCGCGGGCGGAACAGGCTGCCTGGCACCAGATGCATGCGGAGTTGCTGGACAGACAAGGCCGCCATGTCGAAGCAATGGCTGCCTTCCAGCGGGCGAAAGCGCTGTCGGCAAGCGAACGCTCCGTCGTCTATGACGAAGCGCGCTGGCGACGTTATACGGACGATCAACGCGCGCTGTATCAGCGGTTCGCGGACGGTTCGTCGCGGGAACCCACCGACATCCACACGCGAGCGCTGTTCATCACGGGTTTTTTTCGCTCGGGCACGACACTGCTGGAGCAGATGTTGGCGGCCCATCCACGCTTGGAGACCGGTGGTGAGCTGACCTGGCTCCCCGATGCGGAGGCCGCGATGGCGGGCGGGCGTGAGCTCGCCGACCGCTCCGAGGTCTGGACGGATGTCACCAGCCGCGACGCGCTGGCTCGGCTTCGGCGTATCGGCGCGCATTACAGGCGATCGATGGCGGCGGCAACCGATGCCAGCAACCCCGATTATTTTATCGATAAACTGCCATTCAATCTGATGCGTTATGCCGTTATCCGGCAGGCGTTGCCGGCAGCGCGCGTGATACGCATGACGCGGCACCCGCTGGATATCGTGCTGTCGAACTATTTCCATGTGTATATGGAAACCACGGATTGGTCGTATCGCCTGCTGGATATCGCGGATCTGCTGATCAAGGCAAACCGGCTGGCCGATGATACCGGGAATGCCGATTTCGTGCTTCGCGTGAGATACGAGGATCTGGCGCGGGAACCCGAGACCGTGCTGCGGAAGGCCTTGGACTGGCTGGGGCTGGAATGGGATGCGGGGATCCTGGATTTTCATCGCTCGGGCAGGAAAGCGCGGACCGCGAGCTATGAGCAGGTCACCCGGCCGGTCCATACCCGTGCGATCTATCGCTACAAGCCTTATCTGCCGTGCCTCGATAGTGAGCTGATCGACAAGTTGCTGCCGCTGATCGAGGCGGACGGCTATCGTGTTTGAGCTATCTTCCCAACTTACGCCTGAGTTGCGTCTGTAGATCTC
>Ga0256832_1003051_pt1 | contig 11418 bp, 10 predicted proteins | sample 134614metaG_FD_190534 | JGI IMG/M metagenome (GOLD analysis project Ga0256832, IMG submission 190534) | Hydrothermal vent microbial communities from Lau Basin, Pacific Ocean - 134-614 | ecosystem: Environmental > Aquatic > Marine > Hydrothermal vents | place: Pacific Ocean: Lau Basin | collected...
ATTTCTCGCCGGGCGGGAAATCAACGAAGTGCTTATCGAGGCCGGTCCCACCCTGGCGGGCGCCGCCCTCCGGGCCGGCCTCATCGATGAACTCATCATCTACATGGCGCCCCATCTCATGGGGCATCAGGCCCGGGGCCTGTTCCATTTGCCGGGGCTGGAGAAAATGGCGGACCGTATTGAACTGAGCATCCGGGACATCCGCCAGGTGGGAAAAGATTTTCGCATTACGGCAGTACCTGCCGGGGAGTAGTGACTCATGTTCACAGGCATCATCCAGGCCATCGGTCGTATCACAAGCATGCAGGATAAGGGCGGTGATATCCGCCTGGGCATAGAAACCGGCAAGCTGGATCTGTCGGACGTGGAGCTGGGAGACAGCATTGCCGTCAACGGCGTCTGCCTCACGGCGGTGGAACTGCCGGGCAATGGTTTCCTGGCGGATGTGTCCCGGGAGACGTTGTCCCTCACCTCCCTGGGCGGACTCAAGCCCGGCAGTCCGGTGAATCTGGAAAAAGCCCTGACTCTGGCCACCCGCCTGGGTGGGCACTTGGTGAGCGGCCACGTGGACGGCCTGGGCACGGTGATCTCCCGCCAGGAAGACGCCCGCTCCGTGCGTTTCGTCATTGAAGCGCCGAAGGAGCTGGCCAAATACATCGTGCACAAAGGTTCCATCACCGTGGACGGCACCAGCCTTACGGTGAACGGCGTGGACGGCGCCCGTTTCGAGCTGAACATCGTGCCCCACACCCTCCAGGAAACCATCATGGATACCTACCAGCCGGGCAGCCGGGTGAACCTGGAAGTCGATCTCATCGCCCGCTATCTCGAACGCCTGCTGCTGGGCGACAAGGCCGCCGAGCCGGGGGCCGAGGGCCTGACCATGGAAGCCCTGGCAAAGGCAGGTTTCGTGTAGGACGGGTTTCAGTGAAGGGGTCGGGCAGGCAAACGGGGTCGCAGGCAAACGGGGTCGGAGTCAAATCGCCACGAAGGGTTGAATCACGCAGTATCGCCCTGATGCGACTCCGACCCCTTCGTCCCCGACAAAGCCCGCGCCAAGCTCTCCAGCAGGCGGCACCCGGCTTCGGCGGCATCCTTTCCCCAGGCGACGATGCCGTCTTCATGTCCGCCCATGCTGAACACCCCGGCGGGGGTGTTTCGCAGCAGGCTGATGACGGCTTCGGCCATTTCCGGGGTGCCGTATTCGATGGCGGCATCGGTTTCCGGCAGTCCCAGCGCTTTCGCTTTTTGCCATATCTGCGGGGAATGCACGTGAAAGACCGCCCCGGCCCGGGGCAGGGCCTGGTACACGGCGCCGTGGGTCATGGCTTCCGAGGAAGGTGGGCAGGGGCCTTCCGATGCCAGCCGGTTGCCGCGGCTGTCGAAATCCCTGACCCGGGCAAAATCCTCCAGGCCCAGTTCGTTCCTGCCGCTGGTCTGGGTACAGGTGATGACAAAGCCGCCCGCTGTTCGCACACTGAGATTGCCGTAGGCGTAGCCCAGGTAACGGCCGGGGTCCCGGCCCAGTAGCTCCAGTTTGCGCAGAATCACGAACCAGGCCCGCAGTTCGGCGGTTATTTCCTCAGGCAGGGCGGGGCCATGCTCATGGGCCAGGTGAAATTTGATGACACCTTCCGACGGCTGGTTCATGCTAGAATCTCCTGCTTTCTTTTCACGCGGTTTGTACAGAACCGGGATGCCAATGGCACTCAATACTACCGAAGAAATCATCGAAGATCTGCGTCAGGGCAAAATGGTCATCATCATGGATGACGAGGATCGTGAAAATGAAGGCGATCTGGTCATTGCCGCGGACAAGGTGACGCCGGACGCCATCAACTTCATGGCCAAGTATGGGCGGGGGCTGATTTGCCTGACGCTTACCAAGGAGCGCTGCCAGCAGCTGCGCCTGCCCCTCATGGTGAATGCCGCGGACCAGCTCGAATCCACCAATTTCACCATTTCCATCGAAGCGGCGGAGGGCGTGACCACGGGGATTTCCGCCGCTGACCGCGCCATCACGGTACAGGCGGCGGTCAAGGCCGACGCCAAGCCGGAAGACTTGGTGCAGCCCGGCCATATCTTCCCCCTCATGGCCCAGCCCGGGGGCGTGCTGGTGCGTGCCGGGCACACCGAGGCCGGTTGCGACCTGGCGCGTCTGGCCGGTTTGGAGCCGGCCTCCGTCATCGTGGAGATTCTCAACGAGGACGGCACCATGGCGCGCCGCCCCGACCTGGAAAAGTTTGCCGCCGAACATGGCCTGAAGATCGGCACCATCGCCGATCTCATCGAGTACCGGGTGCGCAACGAGAAAACCGTGGAGCGCATCAACGAATGCCTGCTGCCCACGGAAGCCGGGGACTTCCGGGTCATTGCCTATCAGGACGTGGTGGACAACGAAGTGCACCTGGCCCTGGTCAAGGGCGTGATCCGGGAAGATGAGCCCGTGCTGGTGCGGGTGCATGTGCAGAACAGCCTGTGCGATCTGCTGGGGGCCTCTTATGAAGAATGCGGCTGGCCCCTGAAGAACGCCATGAAGCAGATCGAGTACGAAGGCGGCGGCATCGTGGTCATCCTGCGCAACCACGACACGGCAAGGGACATCGTGCAGCGCATCCAGGCCTGCCAGCTCAAGGGCAGCGCCGATGGCGCGGTGCCCATCGATCATGGCAAGATCAAGGACAAGGAGCTGCGCACCTTTGGCGTGGGGGCGCAGATTCTCATCGACCTGGGCGTAAAGAAGATGCGTGTCATGAGCGCGCCCAAGCACCTGCATGCCCTGGCCGGCTTCCACCTGGAAGTCACTGAATTCGTCGATTTCGAACTCCCTGAAGAACAGGAGTAACTGATATGAGCATCAAGACCATTGAAGGAAACCTCGTCGCCAGCGGTGGCCGCTACTGCCTGGTGGTGGCGCGCTGGAACAGCTTTGTGGTGAGCCACCTGGAAGCAGGCGCCATCGACACCCTCAAGCGTCATGGCGCGGACGAGGATGACATCACCATCGTGCGCCTGCCCGGCGCCTTCGAGATGCCCGTGGTGCTGGACAAGGTGGCGGCCAGCGGCAAATACGACGCCATCATCGCCCTTGGCGCGGTGATTCGCGGCGGCACCCCCCACTTCGAATACGTGGCCGGAGAAGCGGTGAAGGGCATGGCCCAAGTTTCCCTGAGTCATGGCGTGCCCATTGCCTTTGGTGTACTCACCGTGGACAGCATCGAGCAGTCCATCGAACGCGCTGGCACCAAGGCCGGCAACAAGGGCGGCGAAGCGGCCGCCTCCGCCATCGAAATGGTCAATCTGCTGCGCCAGCTGTGAGCAACAAGCGCAGCAAGTCCCGCTCCCTGGCCACCCAGGCCATCTACCAGTGGCAGGTGACCGGGGACAACATCGGCGAAATCATCAACGGTTTTCTTGCCGAGCACCCCGGCGGTGACTTCCAGGTGGACTATTTCCAGGATCTGGTCCGCGGCGTGCCCACCCAGCTGGACAGCCTGGATGACGGCCTCAAGCCCCTGCTGGACCGTCCCGTGGAGGAAGTGGATCTGGTGGAGCGCGCCATCCTGCGCCTGGGGGCCTATGAGCTGCTCAAGCATCCGGAAGTGCCTTACCGGGTGGTAATCAACGAATGGGTGGAACTGGCCAAGACCTTCGGCGCCGACAAGGGCCACAAGTACATCAACGGCGTGCTGGACAAGCTGGCCCAGGTTCTGCGGCCGGTGGAAGTGGCTGCCAGGAAGCGTGGCTGAATTTCAGCTCATCGAACGTTATTTCTCCGGCTTGTCCGGGACGCGGCAAGACGTGGCCCTGGGAGTGGGGGATGACTGCGCCCTCCTCGAAGCGCCGCCGGGCATGCGCCTGGCCATGACCATGGACACCCTCATCGCCGGACGCCATTTTCTTCCCGACGTGGCCCCCCGCGCCCTGGGGCACAAGGTTCTGGCGGTGAATCTCAGCGACCTTGCCGCCATGGGCGCCAGGCCTGCCTGGGCCCTGCTTTCCATCAGCCTCCCCGCCATTGACCATGAATGGCTGTCGGCCTTTTCAGCGGGGTTTTCCGCTCTGGCCGCCGAGCATGACGTGGCGCTGGTGGGGGGCGACACCTGCCAAGGGCACATGAGCATCACCCTGCAGCTCACGGGTTTCGTGGAACCGGGGCGGGCGCTGCGCCGTTCCACGGCCCGGCCCGGGGACAAAATTTATGTCACCGGCACCCTGGGGGACGCGGCTCTGGCCCTGAAACGCCTGCTGGCAGATGAAGACCCGGGCGACCTGCGCCAGCGGCTGGAGCAGCCCTGCCCCAGGATAGCCGAGGGCCGGGCGCTGTCAGGGGCGGGCGCCACCAGCTGTATCGACCTTTCCGACGGCCTGGTGGCGGACCTGGGCCATATCTGCCAACAGAGCGGATGCGCGGCGCGTATCCTTCTGGAGCGTATTCCCATGTCTGCCCAGGTGCGGGAATATGTCTCGGTCACGGGGGACTTTGCCCTGGCCGTCGCCGGGGGCGACGATTACGAACTCTGCTTCACCCTGCCGGCCGGCGAGGCGCCGCCCGACGGCGTGGAGGCCGCCTGCATTGGCGAAATGCTGCCCGGTCAGGGGGTGGAACTGCTGGACGCCCGGAGCAGGGCGCTACCCCTTCCCAGGGGATGGGAGCATTTCGCATGAGCCGCCTGCCTTCCCCAAACCTGAAGAACCCCGTGCACCTGCTGGCCTTCGGCTTCGGCTCCGGCTGCGCCCCCGTGGCGCCGGGCACTTTCGGCACCCTGGCGGCGGCGGCCCTCTACATTCCCCTGTCATGGCTGTCCCCGCCCCTGTACCTGCTGGCGCTGGGCCTGGTGATTCTGGCCGGCATCTGGCTGTGCGGGCGAACCTCCAAAGACCTGGGGGTGCATGACCATGGCGGCATCGTCTGGGACGAGTTCGCCGGCTATTTCGTCACCATGGTGGCCGCGCCGCCTGGCTGGCAGGGCATGGTATTGGGGTTTCTGCTGTTCCGTCTGTTCGATATCTGGAAGCCCTGGCCCATTCGCTGGCTGGACAGGAACCTGGAGGGCGGCCTGGGCATCATGGTGGACGACCTGTTGGCCGGGATCTATGCCCTGGTGCTGTTGCAGCTCAGTTACCGGGTGTGGCCATGGTGAGACTGGCTGTCATCCTGATGCTGAGCTTTTTGCAGACGGCCTGGGCCGTTGACAGGGTAAAGGTCATGGCACTTTTTCCCGGCAAGGCCATGCTGTCCATAGATGGCCGCAACCGCATGCTGGCCCAGGGCGATACCAGCCCTGAAGGCGTGAAGCTTCTCAGCGCCGATCCCGACCGGGCCGTGGTGGAATACGGCGGACAGCGGCAGACCCTGCGCCTGGGCAGTTCCGTGGCCTCCAGCTACAAGCGCAGGACACGATTGGAGGCGCGGGTGCTGCTGGACAACCAGGGCGCCTATTCCATACAGGGCAGCATCAATGGCCGCTCCGTGGCCATGGTGGTGGATACCGGCGCCAACCTGGTGGCCCTTAGCGAAGCCCAGGCCCGGCGTCTGAACCTGGATTACGCCAGGCGGGGTGAAAGAACCCTGGTCAGCACGGCTTCCGGTCGGGCCAAGGCCTGGTCCATCCGCCTGAACCGGGTAAAGATCGGGGACATCGAGCGGCGCAATGTGCCTGCAGTGGTCATCGAGGGCGACATGCCGGAGAAAGTGCTTCTGGGCATGAGTTTTCTTTCCGGCCTGCAGGTGCGTCACCAGGGGAACCTGATGCTGCTTTTCAAGTCACAATAGACGTTTTGTATCAATTCAGGGACATCTACAAGAAATGAGAAAAATCATCCTTCCTCTCCTCCTTGGCCTGCTGCTGGGGGGCTGTGTTCATCAGCCGGAAAAAGCCGTTTCCGACACTCATGCGCAGACGGTCATCAAGGGAGAAAACGACAAGGCCGCCTATGAATACCTGACATTGCCCAACAGGATGCGGGTGCTGCTCGTGTCCGACCCCGAGGCGGACAAGGCCGCGGCGGCCCTGAGCGTGCAGGTGGGCAGCGCCAGCAATCCGCCGGGGCGGGACGGTCTGGCACATTTTCTGGAGCATATGCTGTTCATGGGCACGGAGAAATACCCGGACGTGGACGGCTATTCCGCGTTCATCAAGCGCAATGGTGGCAGTGACAATGCCTTCACCGCCGAAAACCTGACCACTTATTTCTTCGATATCAAGGCCGAGGCCCTGGAGCCCGCCCTGGACCGCTTCGCCCAGTTTTTCATCGCGCCCCTGTTCGATGCCAAGTATGTGGAGCGCGAAGCCAACGCCGTGCACTCGGAATACCAACTCAAGCTCAAGGACGATTCCCGGCGTATCGATGCCGCGGAAAAGCAGAGCTACAACCCGGCCAGCCCCTATGCGCGTTTCTTCGTGGGCAGCCTGGATACCCTGGCGGATCGTGAAAACGACAAGGTGCGCGACGATCTCATCGACTTTTACGAGAAACACTACTCCGCCAATCTCATGGGCCTTACCGTGGTCGGCCCCCAGCCCCTGCCGGTGTTGCGCGCCTGGGTGGAGGAGAAATTCTCCGCCGTGCCGGATCGTGACGCCAAGCCCTATGTGCCCGGCAGGGACGAGCTGCTGTACAGGCCGGAACAGTTGCCCCTGGAAGTGGACGTGAAGCCCCTGAAGAAACTGCACAAGCTCACCCTGGGCTTTCCCATTCCCTCCCAACGCCGGCACTGGATGACCAGGCCCGTCAACTACGTGGCCCATTTCGTTGGTGATGAGGGGCAGGGCAGCCTGTACAACCTGCTGCGGGAAAAGGGCTGGATCACTTCCCTGAGCGCCGGCGGTGACAGCCTGGACGATGTGCAGGGGGTTTTCAATGTGACCATGGAGCTGACGGACGACGGGGTGGCCCATGTACCGGAAATCACCGGATATCTTTTTCAGTACATCGACCTGCTGGCCAGCCGGGGCGTGGAGAAATGGCGTTTCGATGAGCTGAAGAAGAAATCCGAGCTGGACTTCCGCTTCGAGGAAAAGACGCCGGCGAGCGTTTACGCCATGATCCTGTCCAGCAAGCTGCTGCGTTATCCCCCGGCGGAAGTGTTGCGGGGCGGCAAGGTGCTGCTGGAATGGAAACCCGAACTGATGGAGGAACTGCTGGGCTACCTGCGGCCGGACAACCTGGCCATCACCCTGGTGGACCCCGAGGTCGAGACCGACAAGGTGGAAGCCTTTTACCAGGTGCCATACCGGGTGGCTGGCATCGACAGCAAGCTGCTGGCGCAATGGCGCGGGGCGAAGCCTGACGACTGGCTGGCCCTTCCCGAGCCCAACCCCTTCATGCCCGACAAGGTGGAACTGAAGACGGCGGGACAGGCCATGGATGCGCCCGTGGCCCTGGTGCGGGAGCCCGGGGACATGCTCTGGTACCAGAAGGACAAGGATTTTGGACTTCCCAAGGCCGCCTTCAACGTGAGGCTGGAAATGCCTGGCGCGCGAAGCACGGCAGCCCGGGCCGTCAGCCTCTCACTGCTCGTGGACCTGGTGAAGGATGAACTCAACGCCTGGTCCTATCCCGCCCAGCTGGCCGGCCTGAGCTACAGCATGGAGCCCACCATGGAGGGTCTGAACCTGCTCATCTACGGCTATGACGAAAAACAGCCGGTGCTGCTGAAGAAGGTGCTCGCCGCCCTCAGGCATCCGCAGCTGGTGGAGGACCGCTTCGAGCTATACAAGGCGAAGATGCAGCGCAGCCTGGCCAACCAGTCCCTGGAGCGCCCCTACCAGCAGATTCTGGGGGAGCGCACCCGCCGGCTGCTCACGCCATCCTGGAGCCCGAAACAGAAACTCGCGGCCCTGGACTCCCTGACCCTGGCGCAGCTTCGGGACTACGCGGCTCAGCTGTTCGACGAGGTGGAAGTCCAGGTGCTGGCCTATGGCAATCTCACCGCGGCGGATGCCCGGGCCATGGACCAAGTGCTCAAGCAGCAACTGCTTTCCGGTTCCCGGCTGAAGGAAGTGCCGGAACCGCACCTGACCATCATCCCCCGGGGCAAGACCCTGAACTATCGCTACGACGTGGATCACCCGGACTCCGCCGTGGTCATCAGTTACCAGGGGAATGAAAAGAGCCTGGACGAACAGGCCCGCTGGCGGCTGCTGGGGCATATCCTGGCCAGCCCCTTCTTCAGTGAGTTGCGCACCGAACAGCAGCTGGGCTATGTGGTGGCCGCCGCCTTCACCGAGTCTGAGAAGATGCCGGGCATGCTGTTCCTGGTGCAGTCCTCTGCCGTGTCCGCCGCCGAGCTGCAAAAGCGCATGGAGGCTTTCGTGCAAACCTATGCCGCTGAGCTGCAGGCCATGAGTGAAGAAGAGTTTGCGACTCACAAGGCCGGCCTGGTGAGCAAGCTGCTGAAGAAGGACGATATGATGCTCATTCGCGCCGTGCGTTACATGAACGACATGGAGCGGGAGCACTACAGCTTCGATTTCAACGCCCAGGTGGCGGAGCGGGTCAAGTCCCTGGACAAGGCGGAGCTGCTGGCCTTTTACCAGAAAAACCTGCTTGAACAGCCCCGTCGGCTGGTGGTGTATTCACCGGGTACGAGATTTCCCGAAAAATAGGGATATTGCTGATATTCAATGCCTTCGTGAATGGCTACAATCACCCAAACCGATTCTCCAGCTGACAGGAAATGGACGCAGACCAGTTACGCCTGATATTGCTCGTCGCCGGCATGGTCCTGGTGGTGGTGATCTACCTGTGGGACAGATACAAGCGCTCGCGCACCCGTCTCAAGGGGCTGTCACTGCGCCAGGCCCGGCGGCTGCAGCGGGAGCTGGCGGAACAGGAGCCCGTGGAAGAGGACGTGCCCAGCTTCAGCGCCGTGGTCAGGGAAAAGTCTGACGGGGAGCCCGCCGTTTTCCAGGAGCCCCTGCTGGTGGATGAGCCGGAGCCGGAACAGGCGTCCGATGTCCCCGAACTCGAGCTGGAGCCCGAGCCCGAGCCCCAGCCGGTGGAGGAAGCGCGAACCGAAGAACCGGACTTCAGCGCCGACGCCCGGGATGACTACCTGCACGCCTCCCCGGAAGAACGGGAGAGCCTGCCCCAAATGCTGGTGCAGATTGCCCTGGTGCGCCAGGACGGGGACTTTTCCGGGGCGGATATCCAGGCCGCCATGGCGCAGGTGGGGCTGCAGGCCGGCGCCATGAACATCTACCATCGCCACGACAGCCGCTATCCCGACAGGGTGCTGTTCAGCGTGGCCAGCCTGGTCAATCCGGGCCACTTTCCTCTCGACGACATGGAAGGCTTCACCACGCCGGGCCTGACCCTGTTCACCCAGCTGCCCGGCGTACGCGACGGCCTGGAAATCTATTCCGACATGCTTTACACCGCCAACGAGCTGGCGGGCATACTGGGCGGGGTGCTGCAGGACGAAACCCATAGCGTGCTCAGCAAGCAGACCATACAGCACACCCGTGACGCCATCATGGAACACCGCCGCAAGCTGCGCCTGGCCAGACTGCACAAATGAAAGGCAAGGCCCTGGAAGCGCGGGTTCGTGAGCTGCGCGAGCAGATCGATTACCACAACTACCGCTATTACGTGCTGGACGATCCGGAGATTCCGGACAGCGAGTACGACCGCCTCATGCGCGAACTCCAGGAACTGGAGGCCGCCCATCCAGAACTGGTGACTCCCGACTCCCCCACCCAGCGGGTGGGCGCCCAGCCCCTGAAGGAATTCACCGAAGTCCGCCATGCCGTGCCCATGCTGTCCCTGGGCAATGCCTTCAGCGACGGGGAAATGGCCGATTTCGACGAGCGCGTGCGCAAGCTGCTAAAAGTGGAGCAGGTGGAATACAGCGCCGAGCCCAAGCTGGACGGCCTGGCCATCAGCCTGCGCTATGAGAAGGGCGTTCTGGTGCAGGGCGCCACCCGGGGGGACGGCCACCGGGGCGAGGATGTCACCAGCAACGTGCGCACCATAGGCGCCATCCCCCTGCGCCTGCGGGGACAGGGCTGGCCCGAGGTCCTGGAAGTGCGGGGCGAGATCTTCATGCCCAAGAATGGTTTCGAGGAACTGAACGAACGGGCCCGGCGCAAGGGGGAAAAGACCTTTGCCAATCCGCGCAACGCCGCGGCGGGCAGCCTGCGCCAGCTCGATCCCAAAGTTACCGCCAGCCGCCCCCTGTCTTTCTACGCCTATGGCTGGGGCGAGCTGTCCGTGGAAATACCGGGCGACAGCTACAGTGGCGTCATGGAAGTCATTCGAAGCTATGGCCTGCCCGTATCGCCCGAGTTGAAAGTGGTGTCCGGCCTCCAGGGCTGCCTGGACTATTTCGCCGCCATGAGCGAGAAGCGCGACAGCCTGGACTATGAGATCGATGGCGTGGTGTTCAAGGTCAACGACCTGGAACAGCAGCAGCGCCTGGGCTATGTCTCCCGCGCCCCGCGCTGGGCCATCGCCCGCAAGTTTCCCGCCCAGGAGGCCCTGACCACCGTCAGGGACGTGGAATTCCAGGTGGGCCGCACCGGCGCCGTCACCCCGGTGGCGCGCCTGGCCCCCGTGGAAGTGGGCGGCGTGGTGGTGAGCAATGCCACCTTGCACAACATGGATGAGGTGCGCCGCAAGGACGTGCATATCGGCGATACGGTCTATGTGCGCCGGGCCGGGGACGTGATTCCCGAAATCGTGCGCGTGCTCCCCGAGCGGCGGCCCAGGGACGCCAGGGAAGTGGTGCTGCCCAAGCACTGCCCCGTCTGTGGCTCCGACGTCATCAAGCCCGAAGGCGAGGCCGTGGCACGCTGCACCGGGGGCCTGTTCTGCCCCGCCCAGCGCAAGGAAGCCATCAAGCACTTCGCCTCCCGCCGGGCCATGGACATCGAGGGCCTGGGTGACAAGCTGGTGGAGCAGCTGGTGGACCAGGGGCTGGTGCATGATCCCGCCGATCTGTACAGCCTCAGCAAGGAACAGCTCATGGCCCTGGAGCGCATGGGGGAGAAATCCGCACAAAACCTTCTCGAAGCCCTGGCGCGCAGCAAGGAAACCACCCTGGCGCGTTTTCTCTACGCCCTGGGCATACGCGAAGTGGGGGAGGCCACCAGCCAGACTCTGGCGCGGCACTTCGGCACCCTGGAAGCCCTGGAACAGGCCGATGAAGACAGATTGCAGCAGGTGCCGGACATCGGCCCCGTCGTCGCCGCCCATATCGCCGCCTTCTTCCGCCAGCCCCACAACCGCGAAGTCATCGACAAGCTGCTGGCAGCAGGCATACACTGGCCGGCGGTAGAAACGCTCGCCGCCGGGGAACAGCCTCTGGCAGGCAAGACCTTCGTCCTCACCGGCACCCTCAGCCGCCCGCGCAATGAGGTCAAAGCGCAGCTCCAGGCCCTGGGCGCCAAGGTGACAGGCAGCGTATCGAAA
>Ga0256832_1003052_pt1 | contig 11416 bp, 9 predicted proteins | sample 134614metaG_FD_190534 | JGI IMG/M metagenome (GOLD analysis project Ga0256832, IMG submission 190534) | Hydrothermal vent microbial communities from Lau Basin, Pacific Ocean - 134-614 | ecosystem: Environmental > Aquatic > Marine > Hydrothermal vents | place: Pacific Ocean: Lau Basin | collected...
GGCAAGAGAGTAGGCTAAAGCCGATAAAAATGCATATTTTTTAGACATAAAATTTTTACCGATACTAAAAATTCCTAATGCTGTAGCTGTCCCTACAAAGATATAAAATAGATTTAATATCAAGTTAGATTCTACAATGTAATAGAAAGGATAAATAACCAATATTATGCCTAAATCATCTACATCCCAATTTCGTAAATAGTCATTTACCCCCTCTATAAATGGTTTATGGAGTATCTCTATTGTAGAGTAGTGGTATCCTAATGCATCAGATTCATTAAATGCAAAAAAATTATTATTATAATAGTACGATACAATGTTATTGATTGCAACAAATAAAAAACTATAGAGAAAAATCGCTATCCAAAGATAACTCTTCTTATAAAATTGACTATTCATAGATGCACTCATTTGTAAAATACTATAGTAACTTATAAAAGAGAGTACTGTCAAACAATTAACTAAAACATACTCTCCTGTAATTTTTGGAGAGAGTATTAAGTAGAGAAGAAGTGAAGCCACTATATAGATAGTATTAATTGATTTTAACATCATAGAGTATTATCTATACTTTCTAAAAAACATTCTTATATTAAAGCTTATCCACTCTCGTAAATTGGGTAGAGTATAAACCTTCCCAAATTTATCTATGGTTTCAGGTTGATAGTTGCTATCTAGTAGTTTACATAGAGCCTCATACATCATCTCTATACTCTCCTCATTAACCTTTTTCTCTAAAGATTTTAATGAATCCTTTTTATCTATTTTGACAGACTTTTCAACGATTGGAGTACCACAATCAAGCCCTACTGAAAGTTTCTGTAGAGTCATACCTACCTCTTTTTCATTATTGTAAAGTTCCCAAAACACAGGAGGCATTCCTCTATATTTTCGCATATCTCCATGGTGGTAAGAGAGAATACCATTAGGCGTAAGTGCAATGAGAGGCTCTTTAACAATACCATACCCACCAACAAGCAAAAGTGTATCTAAATTATATGCTTTTATAGCATCTAGTGTCTCTTTAGAATAGGGGTCATTGGTCTCTATTGTCTCTATATTATTAGCTTGACAATACTCATAAGTATCTACACTACTATCCTCTATAGATTTTGAAAAGAGTCTTTGAAATGCCATAACTATCATATACCCTCCTCGTCCTCTTTTAAAATTTTTAATAATTTTTTCTTTAAAGGTTTTTCCTCTTCTTGTGTCAACTATAGCTACTTTAATATTAAAATTATTATCTTCTAATATAGGTTGTAGTGTTTTAACTCTAAAGTCTGACAACCCACTATGGGAGACTAAAATTCCTATATTCATTATGTATACTCCTTAATAGATTTTGCATATCCATACGCTTGTTTAGTTCCGTTTCTAGATTTTATAAATGCCCAAAGACCACTTGCTTTTACAATGAGTTCATTTATATCTTTGGTATCATTAACTGAGACTCTTTTGAGTTTAAAGATGTCGCTATCTAGAGTGTTAAATCCATAATCAACGGTAATGGCACATCGATATCCAGCATCTTTAGCTATTTTAATATCTCTATCACTATAGTCCCCATTAGGGTAAGCTAGGGTGTTAATATTTAAATTAAACTCCTCTTCTAAAATCTTTTTTGATTCCACTATCTCTTTTTTAGCATCGCTATCACTACATTTTGGAAGTATTGGATGATAGAGTGTATGAGACTGCATATTGACATATTGACTCATCTCTTCAATCTGCTTTTTACTTAGTGCCTCTGGTGTCTCAAAGATTTTCTCCTGCCAAAAGTCTTTATCTTTTAAAAACTCTAATCGCTCTTTATTACTCTTTGCTTTTAGCTCTAATTCTGAAATATCTGTTACTTTTGTAGAGAACCAAAAATGTTTATTGGTATTAATAATACCTGCTGTTAAAAAGATAGTAACAGGAATATTATATTTTTTAATTACAGGTAGTATCTCATAGTTACCAATATGTCCATCATCAAATGTAATTATCATTGCATTCTTAGGAATTTTGCTACTATCTTTTCTATAATGAGCTTCAATATAGGTATCTAAATCTATAATATTATAGTGTTTAGATAGGTAAGCAAAAGATTGTTCAGCTGTATCAACATCTATATCATGAAAGAGAATAATGGTTACCTTATCTCTTTGAAAGAGTAATTTAAATAGTTTAGCCAACCCTAAATATCGCAAAAACTTAAATCGTAATTTTTTCATAGTCTAACTCCTGATTTTTTAAGCCAAAGTGATAGATTTAGTAGTTTCCATAAAATAGCTCCATTATCTTTTCTATTTTCAATATGCTCTTGCATTAGCAGTTCAATATCATTATTGTAGAACTCTGAACTTCTAATCTTTTCAAGCATAAAATCCTTCATAGATGTTCGTAGCCAATAGTGAGCAGGAACACCGAAACCTTTTTTAGGTCCATAGAGAACTTTGTCAGGAATAATCCCTGCAAATGCTTTTTTGAGAAGATACTTCTTCTCTTTTCCTTGTACCTTATATTTAGAGGGGAGGCTCATTGCATACTCTGTCAAGATATTATCTAAGAAAGGTACTCTTACTTCCAAACTATTTGCCATGGTAGCTCTGTCGACTTTTTCAAAATATAAATCGGGTAAAATAATATTCATATCGGTATACAATGCTCTATTTACAGGGTCTAAATCTTTAAACTTATTGTAAAAATACTCATAACGTTGAAATGGATTGTGCTTCTTTAATCGGCTCTCTATCTCTGCATTAAAATAGTTAGCAGGGTCTTCATCAAACATCTCTTGAGACAAGATATATGCCATCTCATGGCTCGGCTCTTTTTGATAAAGGGCATAGAGAAACCTTAACCCTCTATATTTAGAGCTATCTTTAGGTATCAGTTGTTGTAACAAAAAGAAAAATTTTGAGATAAACTTAAAGGTTTTATAGTGATGCAGTCGAATGTAGCGATGATACCCTGCAAAAAGTTCATCGCCTCCATCTCCTTGTAAAATAACCTTCTCTTTTCCTTTTAGCTCTTTGCTCATAAGGTAGAGAGGTATATTTCCTGGGTCTCCAAAGGGTTGGTCAAAGTAGTGGTTGACCTCCTCTAAAATCGAAATTGTATTCTCCCCTGTAATGTGCATCTCATGGTGGTCAGTGCCATAATGGTTTGCAATAAATTTTGCAAGTGGTAGCTCGTTGTCCCCTCCATCAAAATCAAATCCAGCAGAGAATGTTTTGATTTTTCCTTTATAGTGTTTTGTTGCATAAGCTGTAATGGCTGTAGAGTCAATTCCCCCACTTAAAAAGATACCTACAGGTACATCGGAGAGCAGTTGTCTTTTAACAGAGGCTTCAAAATGCTCTCTAATATTTGCTAGTGCCTCCTCAAATGAGTCGGTTGATGGTGTTATCTCATAGTTGAGCTTGTAGGGGTGTATCTCAAAATCTTTTTTCTCAATATCATACTCAATATAGTATCCAGGTTCTAACTTTTTAATATGCTCATAAAAGGTTGTCTCTCCTAAGGTTGTACCAAAATGTAGATACTCATAGAGAGCTTGATAGTTTAATTTTTTCTCTATAATCTCAGAAGCCAAAAGAGCCTTTATTTCCGAACCAAAAATAAAGTTTTTATCTTTACTATAGTAGTAGAGAGGCTTAACCCCAAATCTATCTCGTACAATATAGATTTTATTGAGCTGATTATCATAAATGCTAAAAGCGAACATACCATTGAGTCTCTCAAAAAGTTCAACTCCCCACTGTCCAAAACCCTCTAGTACGACTTCTGTATCGGAATCTCTCTTAAATGGAGTACCTATCTTCTCTAACTCCTCTTTTAACTCTTTAAAATTATAAATCTCTCCGTTGTAGACAATAGTATAACGACCATCTTTGCTTACCATTGGCTGATTGGCTGTTTCACTTAAATCTAAAATAGAGAGTCTAGTATGTCCTAAACCTATCTCCTCATTTTTAAAAGTACCTCGGTTATCTGGTCCTCGATGAGAGATAGAGTTATTCATCTCTTCTATATTAATATGCTCTTTAGATATATACCCACAGATACCACACATTAGACTGCCCCTTTTCCATTAAAAATAACTAAAATTAGACTCACAATAGTAATCACAGTAATCAAACTGAAACTGTAATTAAAACGGTAAAATTTTTCTGAGTAATAGGTATAGAGATAGGTTATAAAGATACCTGTTACCAATGTTCCTAAGATGACACCCCATAGACCTAAATAGTATCCAAATATAAAACTAGCCATATAGTTTACTGCTACAGCTAAAAAAGAGATATAGATAATATAGTGTGTTTTACGCTCTATTAGATACCCAAATCCATTAGCTTGAGTAGTATTGATAAAGAGTATTGATACTAGCATCATAGGCAAAAGATAACTCCCCTCGGCATACTCTGCCCCTCCAAAAAACTCTATAGCCATATCAGAAAGAGGATAGGCAATTAAAAAAGCAACTGGTATAAGTAGTAGATAGATATGAAAAAAGTTTTTAATTAAATGCTGACCCTTTGGGGTACTATAGTTACCAAGCATTACAGGCATAAACCCTCCTGTTACTGTTCCTAAGAGTATCTGTGGAATATTGGCAAGTTTTGAAACTAAGGCATAGAGTCCCAACTCATGCTGACCAAATAGTGCAAGTATCACAACTCTATCTGCCATCTGTACAAAACTGTTAGCTAGATAGCTAGGAACAAAGGGCAAAGAGAGTTTAAATAGCTCTTTGAGTAGCTGTTTTGCATTATCAATAACCTTAAAATTTAAAATATAGGCTCTTGAGATATATAAAGAGATAAGAGCTCCTAAAAAGAGTCCAATAACCAACCCTTGAAGATAGGACTCAACAGTAGGCTCTACCATATAGAGAAAATAGAGACCTACTAACATACCAAGCATATAAGAGAAAAGTGTTACAAAGGAGGCCTCTTTTGCTCGTTCTCTCCATCGTAAAAAGTTAAAAGTGTGGTAGTTAATCATTACAAAGAGTTCATAAAGTACTATATAACTCCAAACCTCTCTATTAAGAAGAAAGAACTTATCGGTATAGCTAAGAATAACCATTAGAATAATGGAGATAAAAAAGAGAATAGCTGTACTAATTAGGAGTGTAGAGAGATAAAAAAATGAGAGTAGAGTATCGTTGTTTTTAGACTCTGCTAAGAGTATTGCAATACCAGAATCTATACCTAAAATAATAATAATATTAATAATACCACTTGTTATTAAAAAAATATCATAGATAGCAAACTGCTCAACCCCAACGGTTTTAGCCAAAATAGGAATAATCAAAAATGCTAATGCTTTGTTCCCAACATTTGCAATAAGATAATATTTGCTGTCACTAAGACCCTTTTTTGCTAAACTCATCTATTCTCTTTCACTGTTTTATCTAGAAGTTTTAGATACTCTTTAGCTAACCCTAACCCAGCATATTTGTCAAACCATTGACTGTTCTCTTTAGCTTTTTCTATATAAAATTCTCGATTATGTATAAAACTATTTAAATGCTCTTCTACCCTCTTAGAACTATTAGCTCTCATGATAAAAGGAAGATTATGACCCATTTTTTTATAATACTCTTCATCACTCTGCTCAATATTTTGCATTAAAATCTTTCCACGAGAAAGCCCTTCCCAACCTACTCCACCCCACATGGTAGCAGAGAGAGCATCAACCACAATATCTGCATAATCAATAAGTTGTAGTATCTCTTTTCTTGGCATTCGTTTAAGCCATAAAACATGCTTTTCTATCTGAAGTTCTCTAATAATCTCTTTTGCATCATCAACATCTGAACCATACTCAAAGAGTACCAATAGTGCATTAGATTGGGGATTCTTTTTAATAAATGAGCCATATCCTATTATAAGTTTATCTAACCCCTTACCTCCATACTTCTCCATAAGTTCATTGGTTATCCATCTCTTATGCCAAATATGTCGTGTATGAGAAAAGACTATAAAGTCATATTTTTTTAAAATAGCCGATATCTCTCTAATTTCATCACTCTCTTTAAGCTCTTCTCTATAGACCATTAGAAGGTACTTATTTATACATTTTTTAGATAAATTCAATCTACTAATACTATCACTTTGCACCTCTTGTATTTCAGAAGCAATAACCTTTTTTGTATTCTCTTGTAGCCCTTTAACTTGAACTTTTACAACATAACTTCTTGCTATTGACCTAAACAGTTGCTTAAAGCTTAATTCAGGGTAAACAGTATTCTCTAATCCATCATCATGAGGTATAAAAATATCTAACTCAATTCCTAACTTTAAAAAGATAGCAGGAGCCATCCCACACCCTATAAAAGCATCAAAATCTTTAAACATCTCCTTTAATTTAACTTTTTTTAAAAAGAGTAGACCTTGAGTGTTAGCCTTAAGAGGCAATACATGAATATATGGCTGATACTTATCTATCTCATACGTATCATTCTCTGGTAAAAAAAGCTCCTGTTCATTCTTATACATAAAAAGATGTGCATCGACACCTAAGTCTCTAAAATATCTCATAATGGAAAAGAAGTTATTATTCATATTTCCAATTAATGCTACTCTCACCCTAACTCCTTAATTTTTAATACTTTTTGGTAAATTTTCAATACTCTCTTTGCAACTTTATCCATAGTATACTTTTCTATTTTATCGCTACCATCAATTCGCATATTCTCTTCTATAACCCTATTAATATATTTTGCAAGTTCATCTGAATCTGAAGGGCTAATATAGCACCCCTCTACATTAGCAGTAAGTTTTTTAACATCTCCTACATCAACTGAAACAATAGGACAATGACAACAGAGTGCCTCTTTGGCAACAAGTGGACCAGTTTCAGAATGGGAGGTAATAAGTAGAAAATCTACAGCATTCATTAAGAGGCAAACCTCTTCTCGGCTATATCCTGTTAACTCAATTAGTTCTATTGCATATTTAGATTTAGCTATGGAGGCTTGTGCAAGGGGAGCATTTTTTACATAGACAGAAAAAGGTGAGGTAAACAGAGCATACTTTTTCTCTAAATCTAATCCTAATTTTTTTCTTGCTACTTTTTTATCTATAGGGAAAAATATATTTTTATCGACACCACATGCAATAATATTTGGTCTTTTTATATATTTTATTTTTTTAGCCAACATCTTATGTACAAAAATATTTTCTGTTGATAAAAGAGAGGCAAGAAGAGAAAATATTCTATATTTCTTATCATTAATATCATCTCCATGAAAAGTTACAATAACAGGTACTTGTCGTTGAAAAGTAGCTAACAATCCAGACAATCCATAGTGTGCATGGACTAACTCTGGAGTATACTCATCTATCTTTTTTATCATATTTCTATAATTTTTCAAATATCCTAAAATCCCTTTACCCTCAATAAAGTAAGTATCATAATCTACGCCCAACTTTTTTAAGGATTCTGCTTGTTCATAAATAAACTTACCGTTATAGGGAAAATTCCAATTTGGATTAGATGGTTTACCACTACAGACAATTAAAATTTTCAAATTACAACTCCTTAAAGTTTAATTGATGTTTTATTGTTTTAAAATTAATTATTAATGACAACAGAAGAAGCGAAAAGATAATTACTCTGTTTATTAAAGAGACCTCATAGAGAACTGCCAAATAGATAATTGTTAAACTAATAGATAATGCTAACACCTCTTTTATAGTTATATAGTTTGTAAATATTATTTTAAAACTACTTATTTTATAGAGTAGGACAAATGCAAACTCTGTAACTATCGTAGCAAATATTGCACCATAAACACCATATTTTGGAATTAATAGATAATTCAAACCAATATTGAGTACAACACAAACTATAGAGGTATAGAGCCTTATATGGTTTAAATTAGATGATGAGAGGAGTGCCGTATAGGTGTTCATAGAGAATCTAAAGACAACTATAATAGATAATAGTATTAACATCTTACTCGACTCTGAAAATGCCTCTCCAAATCCATAGTAGACTATTTCATTGGCAAAAAGTACCGTAAATATTGTAAAATAGACAGAGAAAAAGATATTGATATGTTGTACTCTTAATATAAGTTTTTTGAGTAATGCATTTTCATTATTGTGAATATATTTTGCAACTTTTGGATAGTATTGACTAAAAAGAACATCTGAAAATATAATAGGAATCACATACATTCTAATAGCAACAGAGTAGAGTCCAATATCTTCAAACGATACGCCCATATGTTTTAGCATAATAATATCAATCTGAACAAATACTACAACTAACAGACTATTTAAAATATAACTCCATGAATTAAAGAGATACTGCTTTGCAAACTCTGGATTAAAAAGTTTTTTAAAGTTTATCACATATTTAAGTTTATAAAATTTATTAAAAAGTACTAAAAGATAAATAGACCTTGAGAGTAAAAAAGCTAAATAGACCACTAAAAGTTCTTGAAGTGTCATTAGATTAAATAAAATAATAATTAAAAAAATAGATTTTTCCATAATTACATATTTTGCATCTAAAATATAATTTTGATGATTATAGAGTGAGGAACGGAAGATTAAAATAATACTATAAAGATAATAGGAGCTAAAGAGTATTATGATATAGATATTACTATTGAACAGTACCATTAAAGAGAGAAAAAAGAGATAGATTACTGTTTTCAATACAAAAATTGTATTAAAAATTTGTAAATTCTCTTTTTTACTAAACTCTTTTACCTGATAGAGTTCTCCTCCCACATCAATAAAAATAAAGATAATAGCAATAATACTATAATAGTATGAGAACTCTCCTAATTCACCCTTTCCAAAAGTTTGAACTAAAAGGATAAAAAATAGAAACATAATCCCTTTTTCAAAGATTCTTGCAAAAAGTAGTACTATGGTATTATTCATAAGCTTTGAACACCTTTTAAAAATAGAGTATTCAAAAACCTATGTTTATTTAACTGTATTTTTAAAATAGTCCCATCCCCTATATCTAATTTTCGTATTTTTAAATAACATTATCTATTAAAATAAATTAATAATAACTTATTTTGTTGTAAAAAATTTATTATCTCGCTAAATAAAACTAATTTAAACAATATTTTAACATGAGCTTTAGCTTTATAAATAAAGTTTATAAATTTCAATCATCAATAAAATTTATCTTTTTAAGACTATTTTTATCTTAATAGCCTTTTTTACTCATATATTGTTTCAAATTTAGACATTTTTTATAAAAAATTTCTAGTTTTATCAATTTTTCTGATAATATTGTAATTGAAACCAAAATAAGGACTATTTATGAATAAAATTACAACCTATGCAACCATCGCTTTAGCATCTATTTTGCTTACTGCTTGTGTAGAGCAACCAAATGTAAAGCAAGAAGAGGCAACTAAACATGCTGAACACGCTACTACTCACCATAAACATTGGGGTTACTCTGCAGATGTAGGACCAAGCCATTGGAGTGCATTAAATGACAAGTTCTATATGTGTTCAGAGGGTAAAGAACAATCACCAATCAATGTTGTTTCAACAAAAGATATTGACTTAGCCCCTCTTAATATTAACTACCCACAAGGTTCAAAGAGTGTTATTAACAATGGACATACAGTTCAAGTAAATATTAAAGGTGGAGATACACTAACTATTAATGGTGAAGCGTATGAGTTAAAACAGTTTCACTTCCATACACCAAGTGAAAACCATGTAAATGGAAAATCATTCCCATTAGAGGCACACTTTGTTCATGCTTCAAAAGATGGTAAGTTAGCAGTAATTGCGGTAATGTTTGAAGAGGGAACTGAAAACCCTACACTAAACAAAATTGTTAAGAGTTTCCCACTAGAGAAAAATAAAGAGGCAAAATTAGAGTTTAATAAAGACTATTTAGATGTTGTTATGCCACCAAAGAGAGACTACTACCACTTTATGGGGTCACTAACTACTCCACCATGTAGTGAGCAGGTTAACTGGTTTGTACTTAAACAACCACAAACAGCTTCAGCAGAGCAGATTGCTGCTATTCATAAAGAGATTGGTATGGACAATAACCGTCCAGTTCAAGCAACTAATGGTAGAAGTATAGAAAAATAAACCTCCTCCATCCTCGTTCCCAACGTCCTCGTTGGGAATGCATATTGGAATTTACATTTATTCCAAATTGGCTCCTAAAGAGCAACCCTCAATCTTAGCTACACGACCACTATGTCGTCCACCCTCAAACTCGGTATTACAAAAAGCCTCTATCATACTCTCTACGACACCTTTTCCAACAACACGCTCACCAAAACATAAAATATTTGCATCATTATGAGCTCTAGTAGCACTGGCTGTATAGGCATCGTGACATAATGCAGCACGAATACCTTTTACTTTGTTTGCAGCTATCGAGATACCTATACCTGTACCACAAATTAAAATACCAAAACTTCCCTCATCAGCTACTACAGCTTCAGCACACTTTTTAGCAAAGTCAGGGTAGTCAACTCGGTCAGCATTCTCAGGACCCAAGTCAATAATCTCATGACCTAACTCTCTTACATAGTTTTTTGTAAACTCTTTTAGAGCATACCCAGCATGGTCTGTTGCAATATAAAATTTCATATCTTAATCCTTAATATCTTGGCTCTTCATACTGTATATCATCTACAAATGTACCTAATCTATCCCAACGTACGGTCTTTTTATCATTATCCCAAGAAAAGTAGATAAACCAAGGTTTACCAATGATATTTGTATAAGGGACAGAACCCCAAAAACGACTATCGGCTGAGTTGTCTCGGTTGTCTCCCATCATATAGTAGTGACCCTCTTCAACTTTTTTATAAAAAGCATTCATCGAGTGACCTGTTGGGCTACGGTATATAACATCACCCAACTCTTTAATATAGATAGGTGACATATTTGGTGAATAACGTGGATTTCGACCTTGCTCTACCGCAAGTAAAGCTGAAAATGCATCTCCATGTTCAGGAGCATATTGGACTCCTGGATATTTATCCATATAAGGGTTATCTACCCACAACTTATCTCTAAATCTTTTAATCTTCTCTGGTTTATAGTTCTTTTTAATATACTCATCACCCTCTGCAAAGTGGATATAGAGATGTTTGTTTTGATAGACTATCTCATCACCACCTGTAGCGACACACCGTTTTACATAGTGTGTTTTATTGTCCCCTGGGTAGAGAAAAATGACAATATCTTCACGTTGAGGTTTATCTCCCTCTATTAGGTGACCATTGTTATTAAAGTCAGGAACTAATCTTAGATTAATCCAAGGAACAACAGGAAGAGGAATACCATAAGAGAACTTTTTAGCAAAAAGAAAGTCTCCTATTTGTAGTGTTCTTTTCATAGAACCTGAGGGAATAACAAATGACTGAATCACAAAAAAGATAAGAAAAAGAACAATAATAATG
>Ga0256832_1003053_pt1 | contig 11414 bp, 16 predicted proteins | sample 134614metaG_FD_190534 | JGI IMG/M metagenome (GOLD analysis project Ga0256832, IMG submission 190534) | Hydrothermal vent microbial communities from Lau Basin, Pacific Ocean - 134-614 | ecosystem: Environmental > Aquatic > Marine > Hydrothermal vents | place: Pacific Ocean: Lau Basin | collected...
AGCTCAACTTATGAACCATCATTATTTTCTGAAGGATCAGCAGTTAATTCTTTTTATGCTACAACCCCTACTAGAACTGTAAGCGATGCTGCCAGGGCTAGGATCGGTCGAGCTGCTTCTATCCGAAATAGAGGTAAAGGTAATCCACAATATGGTACACGCTGGATATATTCAGACGAACTTAAACAAAGTAAAAAAATAAGAGTTACAGACGAAATACCCGAAGGTTGGAAGCCAGGCCGAAAAATAAAATTTGACGAGGATTAAAAAATGACAACAGAAATTATTTGTATTTTAGATCGTAGTGGATCAATGTCTACTCAAGCTGATGAAGTTATTAACAACTTTAACAAATTTCTTAAAGAACAACAAAGTGTTGATGGCGATGCAAATTTAACTCTTGTTCTTTTTGATGATCAATACGAAATAGTATATGATTCATTACCACTTAAAGAAGTACCACCATTAACCTCTGGTACTTACTATACTCGTGGTTTGACTGCAATGAATGATGCAATTGGTCGCACGCTCAATGAAAGGCAACGTGCAGATAAAGCTATTGTATTAATTCATACTGATGGTTATGAAAATGCCAGTAAAGAATATACGTACGATACTGTTAAAACTTTAGTTGACAAGTTAAAAACAAAATGGGAATTTATTTTCGTTGGTGGAGATATCGACGCAAAAAATATTGGTTCAAATTTGGGATTTTTGAATTCAGCTAATGTATCAAATACACCATTGGGTATTGAGAATACTTATAGAAACTTTAGTACCTGTACAACAGCCTATCGCACAGGTGGACTTAGTGCTTCGTCGGCTGTAAATTTAGTTGAAGATGGCAAGTTCACAGAGAAGTAAAATGGTTGAAAAAATATATACAGGTACCGTTAAACATCTCGATTTGACATTATTAACAGTAACCGATGATAATTTAGAACGTCTGCTCGCTAATCTATATGATTGGCGACAGACCAATTCTAATAAATATCAGGATTACGATTTATACATTAAAGATCAAAATAATAATATAGTTTTTGGTTCGAGGTTCTAATGGCTACAGCAAAATCTCTCCAGGAATATTTGATTTCTCTTGATGAAGCAATCAGACTTCAAAGTACTGATGGTACATGGAATTACGATCCATATCTACATGGAATGGCAAATGGTTTAATTTATGCTAAATCTTTACTAACAGGTGAAGATCCAAAATATTTAGATCCGCCTGCGTTTTATAAAGTAGATCTAAAAATTCTTGACAAACTTTCAAAAGGTGCTAAAATAAAAAAATGAAATTAATTGGATTATCTGGTGCGGCCCGGAGTGGTAAAGATACCGTCGGTCGCTATCTTATCGAAAAATATAATTTTAAGCGATATGCATTTGCTGATCCACTTAAAAAGGCAGCAAGTGAAATGTTTGGAATTCCTCTTGAAGATTTTCATAATGACAATAAAAAAGAAGTTATGAATGAGTTTTGGGAGTTCAGTCCAAGACAAATTGCACAGTTATTAGGAACAGAATGCGGTCGAAAAATATTTCGAGATGATATATGGATTAAGCGTGCCGAAATGGCTTGGGTCGAACATCAACAAACTATTGCTGAGATTGCACCAGAAACTTTTGGGCATATTGATGGTTTAGCTGGCATGGTGGTTACTGATGTACGATTTGAAAACGAAGCACAATGGATTAAGGATATGGGTGGATTCAATATTCACATTATAAGACCCGGTAAAGATGGAAATGTTGGTTTGTCAAATCATGCGTCTGAAGCTGGGTATCCTGATGATCTCAAAGATCATATTATTCTAAATGACGGAACTTTAGATGATCTTTATCAGAAGATCGATGAAATAGTATGAAAGAAATTACGATTAAAATTCCGACAAAAGAAGATATTGTTAAATGGAAAGATATTCTGTTATTCAAGATTCGTGGTGGATTCAAGTGTAAAAAATGTCATAAGAAAACTAATTTTCGTAAAACTCATATACGAACTACCATTAACGACAAACCTTTTATGTTAATGAATCATACACCAGATATATGTCTTTCGTGTACCATTAATGAATTGAATGAAAAATCCAGAACCGTTTTTAGTATTGATCACACTTGTGATTGGTGCAACAATCATAAAAAAACAACATCATTTATCAAGTATGATGATGTTGAAAGTTTTGTTACATTCGGTAGTCAATGGTGGAATGGATATTATATTTGTCAGGATTGCATAAATGAAATTCTTCTTAAAAATGTTGAAGAACTCAGTAGCAAATTCAAAGAAATTAATGGAAGATTATATCCCGTTAACGAATTAGGACTAATCATTAAAAAATGAATGTGATTTTCCTTGATATAGACGGACCTCTTTTACCAAGAAAGATGGAGATGTTTCACGAAAACAGAACATCAGCTATACCAAAGTTTGAGGAATTTGCAATCAGGGCGTTCAATATCTGGACTAGATATTCAAATGCAAAAACAGTATTTAGTACACATTGGTCCTATAGTTTTCCAGTTGATGAATTAAAATTATATATGATACACAACGGACTTGGGTTAAATTACCACGAAGATATTTTAACACCAAAAACACCTTCAAGTAACCGAGCAAACGAAATAGTATGGTGGCTTGAACAGCACCCTGAAGTTGAGAATTTTATTGCCGTCGATGACGATACTACCTGTCGACAAATTGAAGAAATGACAGATGTTAATGGAAAATGGATTGAGGTTGATTACGAAAATGGTTTATCCTGGAAAAATTTTATTGATGGGTGTAATGCATTAAATATTGATTATGAAGAAATGATTTCTTTAGAATTTAAGCCGGAATTACTCGACAAAAAGTAAATTTTAGCTAAAATAGCTAAATAAATTTAGACGGGTTGAACTATATAACCCGACAAAAAAAAGGTTAAAAAGTTGTTGACAGCTTGAAAAATGATGCTATAATTAACACACAATTTAAGCGTTGCAAGAAAATCAATGACTTAGCAATGCAAAAAAATTGCAAAAATAGTTGACAAACTAAATACAAATACTATAATTAACACATAGGTTAAAACAAGGACTATGAAGAACGCAAAAACAGTAACACAAAAATTTGATATAGCCAGAATTCCTGGGTGGTGTGTTGCTGTGGCGATGCATCTCGGAAAACCCTGCTCGGATAGTCGATTAGAGCAAGGTATTTATAATCCAGGATGCTGGGTTCTTGAAGATCGAGTGACGTGTTAATTTAGTCACATTAAGATTTAACAAGAACCCGGAACCGAAAGGAACCGGGTTTTTTATTGGTGAGATGAGTAGGCGATCGGAGAAGCCAAAAATCGATCCAACCAAAACGGTGCACATAGTTAGAGCATGTGATCAAGGTGATCCCCTCGCTATGTGTAGCAACTCCACCTAGAGATAGACACTAGGTGGCCAGGCACGGGAGCCATGTAGCAGTAATGCTAGATCCCCTGGAAAGAAATAAAGGGTTCGTCTGTGAAGACATAGCAGACGTTGCTTCAATCCCGTGTGGTCTCACAAAAAGAAGCCAACCGAACGGAGGGCCCGGTTGTAAAAGATAGGCCCGGAACCGAACACCAAAGAGTGTTTATTCCAATAGATATTACTTATTGGAATAAACATTAGGGGGCGAACATGATTACTAAATTAGTTACAAAGGTTTTACCTCCTAAACAGAAAAAGAAGGTAAAACTAACACCATATCAAATTGCATTATTAAGACGTAGATGGAGAGAAAAGAAACAGGCTTAAAAGAGGCTTAGTAGATATATTAAGTGTTTGCGAGGTGCCGGCAGACGTAACTCTGGAAAATAGGCACCAGATCAAATGGGTAATGTTGTTTTAGACGACATTGCACAATGGTTGTCAGTGACGATGGGTTGGTATCGGAACTGTCGATTTATCTAGCGCAGGATACTATCCGTAAGTCGCAAGAATTTATCTGGGTGTAGATCCGTAACCTGGTAGCGGTCCCGGCTTGGAACCGGGTGGGGTAAAACCTCTTGCTGGTTCAAATCCAGTCACCCAGACCATTTTTGGACCTGTAGCTTAATCGGGAAAGCACTGCCCTGTCAAGGCAGAGAGAGCGGGATCGTAACCCGTCAGGTCCGCCAAATTTTGAGGCTGGAGAATGTAAGAATATAGAAGTAATATGCTAAAGAATAGAAGATATTAGGGAGTCTGATCGAATGGTTGAAGATACCGGACTTTTAATCCGGCGTGGCGAAAGCCCCACTGTGGGTTCGAATCCCACGGCTCCCACCAGTGGCTAGGGTCTGTGGCTCCCTTTTATGGAGTGGAAATGGCTTGAATCCTATACTCCATAATAAATAGGCCACACTAATTAATATTTGAACTGGTGACATCTCTGATGTGGTATGGCATGTAATACCTTTCCAGACGTACAGTTCAATATTTTTGCCTCTGTAGTATAATGATATTACACTCGGCTCTTAACCGACGAGATGGGAGTTTGAATCTCTCCAGAGGCACCAAAAACCATTGGCTTGAGGTAGCCATGCTGATTGAGTTCGGCAAATACCTCAACAATTTTTGGCTCTGTAGTTTAGTTGGTAAAACAGCGGACCGATAATCCGTCATCCCTGGTTCGAGCCCAGGCAGAGCTACCAAGTTAATGGGTCCCTTTCCCGCTAACGGTCTGTAAAACCGTCGTCTATAAATAGGTGGGTTGGCTTAAGACGTGTGGTTCAAATCCACGGGGACCCACCAATTTTTAAGAGAAAATTACCATGATTAAATTTGAAATAAATGATAGAACAGTAGAACAAATAAATGAATGGCAAGATGAACATAGGCCTAAATGTAGGCTTTATGATAAGAAGTTAAATGAAATTTATGTTGGTGCAATAGGAGGGCATCTTACTTATTGTATTACACCTAATAGTCTAGGTGTTACTGTGAAAGTAAAATGTGCCTGTGGTGAAGAAATAAATGTTACTGACTATGAGGAATGGTAACGATGAATGAACTAGAAGAAACTTATGTGGAAAATCATTTTAATTCTGGTTTTAAGGTGGGCGATAAAGTAAAAATTGTTCGAGCTGCAAAAAATTGGGAAGATGGTTGGAAAAATACCTGGGAATCTCCAGAAATGGATGAATGGGTAGGAAAAACAGGGTATATTGTTGGAGATCATGGAAAATCTGGACGAGGTTTTGACATTTTAGAAGATGCGGATTCTATTGAAATGTCTTGGTCATTCCCGTATTTTGTTCTGGAAAAAGTAGAAGATTAAGAGTAACAATGGTGACTATAGCTTAATTGATAAAGCTCTGGAATGTGACTCCAGGAGATGTGGGTTTGAGGCCCTCTAGTCACCCCAAAGGCACCTTAGCTCCAATTGGTAGAGCGGTGGATTGAAGATCCTCGCGTTGTTGGTTCAAGTCCAACAGGTGCCACCAAATTATAAAGCCTCGGTAGCTCAATGGTAGAGCAGCGGGTTTATACTCCGTAAGCGCCAGATAAGCGGCAGGTTGTTGGTTCAAGTCCAACCCGAGGCACCAAACACAGGAAAAACTAAAATCGTTATATGATAGAAATAAGTGGGTTTATAGATATTTTTACATATATAGTATCACATGACAGGAGTGCACGAAAATGTCACCAGAAATTTTCTTGAAAAAACGTGATGAATTATTGTCTATTGCAGAAAATGAAAACAATCATTTTCTTGATCGTGCATCTGCATATTTAGAATTAGCAATGCTATGCGAAAAAGATAGGTTTACCAGCGCAAAATATATTAGAAATGCAAAAGATCTAATAGATAGTTATTAATCGGAGATTCTAAAATGTTTGTTCGTGAATATGTGAAAAAATTAGATGAAGAAACTTTGCTGCAAATCATCAAAGATAAAGAAGAATTTGACAAGAAAGGATTCATCGAGGAATGTATATTGAGAGATAATGCAAAAATTATTATCGAACAAATTGGAGACAGAGAAGATAATGTTGTCTATTGGATGGACTTGCTTGCAACAGAAGCATACAGATATTTTGCATATAAATATTTGCACAACGAAGCTATAAGAAAGCTCGTTGAAGAATAAATCCCGTGTGGCAGACCTGGTAATGCAGCGGACTGTTAATCCGTGCCTTAGGCAATGTAGGTTCGAATCCTACCACGGGAGCCAATTTTAAGGGAAAGTAGTTTAAGTGGGCAAAATGTCGGACTCCAAACCCGAAGTTCCTGGATCGTGGCCAGGCTTTCCCGCCAAATTAGTGGGCAACTTTTTATTGCCAAAAGGCTTGCCATACGAGCGGCATAAAAGCCCAGTCAGTTGTGCCTTAGACTGACATTTAGAATTTTAGCGTCCTTGGTGTTTAACGGTAGCATGTCTGATTACCTGTCAGAAGGTAGGTATTCGAATTCCCAGGACACTCCATAACAAAGCCCCGTAAGCATAAATGGTGATGCACGGCACTTGTAATGCTGAGAAGCTGGTTCGATTCCGGCACGGGGCTCCAAATTCTGCCCCTATAGCTTAATTGAAAGAGCGTCGAACTACGAATTCGGAAGGTGGGAGTTTGAATCTCTCTAGGGGCTCCAAGATTTTGGGAATTTCTATCTTAGATAGAACTTTGCTATAATTGCAGGGTAGACTGGAGCAGTACCAGCAACGGTCTCATAAGCCGTATGACGTGGGTGCAAATCCCACCCCTGCTACCAATTTTGTACCGTGCGGGCGTAGCTCAGTTGGTAGAGCGTGAGCCTTCCAAGCTCAATGTCGCGAGTTCGACTCTCGTCGCCCGCTCCAATTTATTTTGCCGAGGTGGTGGAATTTGGTAGACACAGGAGACTTAAAATCTCCCGGTTTTAACCGTGCGGGTTCAAGTCCCGCCCTCGGTACCAAATATAGCAGTGATATTCAAGCGGACAAAGAAGCCAGGCTTTCAACCTGGTCCTCATAATGAGGTTCACGGGTTCGAATCCCGTTCACTGCACCAATTTATATGCCCTGGTGGTGGAATGGCAGACACGTCTGATTTAGAATCAGATGCCGTATGGCGTGGGAGTTCAAGTCTCCCCTGGGGCACCAAAATTTAAATCCGCGATAGCTCAGTTGGTAGAGCGGGTGACTGTTAATCACCTTGTCGCAGGTTCGATCCCTGCTCGCGGAGCCAATTTTACGGGGGCGCATGTACCAAGCGGGTGAGAAGGTTTTGCAAGCCATCTGTGGTGAGTTGGATTCCCACCGTCTCCACCAATTAATTTATAAATATTAACATTGGGGCATGGGGCTGCTGGGGGTGGCCACCTCCCTTGCACGGAGGAAATCAGCAGGGTTCGAATCCCTGATGCTCCACCATTTCTGTCTCGGTGGCTGAACGGTAAGGCACACGTCTGCAAAACGTGATATTTGCTGGTTCGAATCCAGTCCGAGACTCCAAAAAATTGCGGCTGTCGTATAATGGTATTATACCTGATTGCCATTCAGGAGATGGCAGTTCGATTCTGCTCAGCCGCTCCAAAATTATCGGAAGGGTACGGAAGTGGTCATAACCGGGCGGTCTTGAAAACCGTTAGTCCTTCGGGGCACGTGGGTTCGAATCCCACCCCTTCCGCCAATATTTAGGGGTTGAATAGGCTTCGACAAACAGGAGGACTATTCATCTTCAGGCAGGGTTGGTAATCCCTCTAAACTACCAAAATAAAATAGCTGCAAACGACGCTATCTACGATCAAGCCGTGGCCGCTTGATCCTCCCCGTAACGACGAATATCCGATGATCGTTACAATGGGGAGTCATATAATAGGATAACACAATAGCAGGGTGATTATCATTTTTGGAGTGGTTATCCGTGTGCGAATGATATGACTGCTAAAGCATAAAATATAACCTAAGCCTGTAAAAAGAGATGTATAGAAATCTGTTTGGACCCCGGTTCGATTCCGGGCAACTCCACCAATTTTGAGACTTATCCACTATGGTGTAAAGGCTTGGTACAATCGCGCTAGTACCAAGACAGGTTGCGCGGCCTGGAGCATTCCAACCGTTTGGGTTGTGAGGTGAAGGTTCGATTCCTTCTAGTGGACCTAATTTTAATTTAACCTATGTGTCCGCACTACGGTGAGGAAGCTCGGGACAGGCTCGGTCAGCAAAGGAGATGAATATCGTTTGAACTTTGTAAGAGAGGCCTGCAACGTAAACAGTCTAGGTAAACTGACCAACCTACGATGACGGGTAACGGCAAATAGATGAATGGGCACACACGACAGAATCCCGGCTATTGGTTAAATATTTTTATGGGGGTGCATGCCAAGAGGGCGAGATATGCTGGCAGTATATCTGCGGTGGGTTTGATTCCCATCACCTCCACCATTTTGGTTAAATATCCGTTGACCTTCTTCTTGAACTTTGTTATGCTTATTTCTGATAAAGCCACACCATTCGTGAGAATGGGCCGGAAAGCTACAAATCTCTAATAATTAGAGATGGTTGGGTTGCCAAAAACTAAAGGAGCAACCCAATGAAAAAGATATTTATGACTTTCTTACTATTTAGCTTGCCATATATGGCTTCTGCATCCGAAACATCAATTATGCTTGAGTTTGGTTTTGGATTTGGAAAATCAGGAAAGCACGAAAAAATCGCAAACAAAGATCAACGTGCATGTAAAAATCGTGCATGGGGAGGAATGAAAATGTTTGCTGTTCGTGTTAAACGTAATGATGTAGAACTTCATGGTGCAAGATGGTGGCATGATGCCGATACCGCTAATTGTGACCGTGATTCTTACGCAGTTGGCGTTGGTTATGTATTAACCTCTGAAGATCACACAGGATCTCGTACCTATGTATCTTGGACACCAGGTTTAGCATATACCTGGGGTAAAAACAAGAACTTTAGAAACCAAGAAGCAGACAACACAAATTGGAGACTGCACAATAATTGGCAAATGTACAATAGAGTAGCTGTCGGTTATGCCGTTGATGAACAACATGATACAGTTGTTGAAGTTGCTGTCCATCGATATGGAACATTTAATTTCAACCATGGCGAAAACTTCGTTACCGTTGGTTTAGGTGCTAACCACCTGTTCGGAAACGATCATAATGGTGTAGTTAACACAAACGGTAATAATGGCCGAAACGGCAATGATGGTAATGACGGCAATGACGGCAATGATGGTAATGACGGCAATGACGGCAATGATGGTAATGACGGCAATGATGGTAATGACGGCAATGATGGTAATCACCACCATGACGGACACAAATATCATCACAAACATCCAAAGCATGATCATGACAAGCACCGCCACGGAAAGGGTCATAAGCGCGGACACGATCGAGATGACCACGACGATGATGACGACGACTAATCGTCCAATTGCCCTCTAGTGTAATGGTAACACAGGTGACTTTGACTCATCTATTGCTGGTTCAAATCCAGCGGGGGCAGCCAAATCCCCGTCAGGTGTAAAGACGTTAAAACACCGTTGCCCACGTAGAAGGGTTACCTTGGTCCTGGGTAAGATAAGGATTGCGTCTCGCCTATTGGCGCAAATGAATAGGTAGGTATTTGCATCCATACCTGCGCGGTAATTACTGCCAAAACTATTGATGCACAGATCGACCTCTGTCTAAACTGGTCGGGCTGTAAGCTGACGGCCTTAAAGGTTGCCCGTGGGACGGTGACCTCAGCCCAAAATTTGGAAGCGTGCCAGAGTGGTCGAATGGGGCTCCCTGCTAAGGAGTTGAGCGCTTACGCGCTCCGAAGGTTCGAATCCTTCCGCTTCCGCCATATCAACAAATATATTAATCGGAGTGTAGCTCAGCCTGGTAGAGCACGCCGTTTTAAACCCTTTCACCGAGAGGTTTTAAAGGGGCGGTGTGGTCGGGGGTTCAAATCCCTCCACTCCGACCAATTTCATAAATCCCTTGCAATAGCAGGAATTTTTATTTGACATTCCAAAATAATAAGGAAAAATAATGCGAAGATTGTTATTTCGTCAACATGGCGTATTGGTAAAGACAGAACACCAGAATGATTAGACGTGTATTCAAAGAAATAAATGGATTTAATTTTCCTATCATTGATAAAACGCTATCATTAGATGATAAGTGCCGTGGTGAAGAAATAAAACATTGGCTTGAAAACAATAAGCATGTTGAACGGTTTGTTATCATTGATGATGATTCGGACATGCTTGAAGAACAAAGGATATTTTTTGTAAAAACTACTCCTGAATTTGGGTTGACAAAACCAGAAATTTTAAGTATCATTAACATTCTTAACAAAACAAGGTGATTCAAAATGGCTTCACGGTTTCTTGTTACAGGTGTTCAGCTTGGTATGATCAAAGGTATGATCGAAGCTGAAGCAAGCGAAGAAATCTCAGAGGGAATTATCGAAATCATTGATGGTATTCTCAAATACCAGTATGTAGGCAATAGCACAAATGATATTGAAAAGGATGTCGATGATGCTGTTGCAACATTGGGATTTGATGTGTAAATAATTTGGGCCTATAGCTCAATTGGTTAGAGCAGCAAGCTCATAACTTGTTGGTTCTAGGTTCAAATCCTAGTGGGCCCACCATTTGTTATTGCGGGGATGGAGAAAAAGTGTCTCATCGGTCTCATAAGCCGGATAACACCTGCGGCAGTAGCAGGCCCCGCTACCAAATTCAATGCCCAGGCCAAATGGATGGATCTCCGGCTACGAACTGGATGAGCGTGTAGGCTCGAGTCCTACCCTGGGTGCCATAATTATAGTGGTGAATGCGAGTTGGCTGAGCAGATCGCCTCATAAGCGATTGGTTATGGGTTCGAGTCCCATCACCACTACCAATATCCCCGTAGCTCAGTTGAATAGAGCATCCCCCTCCTAAGGGGAAGGTCATAGGTTTGAATCCTATCGGGGATGCCATTGCCCCTGTAGCTCATCTGGATAGAGCATCGGACTTCTAATCCGAGGGTAGTAGGTTCGAATCCTGCCAGGGGCGCCAATTTATTACAAACCAGAGGTACTTATGAAAGTTTCTGAACTTATTGAACATCTAAACAAGTTTGATCCAGATTTGGAAGTTGTTATTTTTGCATCTGGTGAAAATTACCCAATTCTTGCCCTACAAGATTTGCGCAAAGATTTCAACATCGATGCAGTGGAATTGGGTGGTGGTTGGAAAGAAATAGATTACGGTGTATAACCATGGCTAAAAAGTATTTAAATATTCGTGAAAAAAATAACATTTCACTTTATGATCTTGGGGGTCGTGTAGTAGATGTAATTGATAAATTGCAATCTTACGTTCTTGATTATGGTGAAGATACCATTCTCACAATTGAAGAAGATCCATATTCTGATGTTCCTCATATTGAAATTTCTTGGTTGCGAAAAGAAACAGATGAAGAACGTGAAAAG
>Ga0256832_1003054_pt1 | contig 11414 bp, 12 predicted proteins | sample 134614metaG_FD_190534 | JGI IMG/M metagenome (GOLD analysis project Ga0256832, IMG submission 190534) | Hydrothermal vent microbial communities from Lau Basin, Pacific Ocean - 134-614 | ecosystem: Environmental > Aquatic > Marine > Hydrothermal vents | place: Pacific Ocean: Lau Basin | collected...
TAAAGAAAAGCTGAGTTAAGTTTACCTGGTGAGTTCTTAAATGAACACTTTGGAAAAAAAGGGACCCCTGTTCAGACAGCGGTCCCTTTTTTTTGCTCTTCCGTTTAACAACTTATTTCTGGATATTACTTATACGGATAAGACAATCCATCACATACAGTACACGACAGATTTTCAGCAAATGATTGATCCCTTACCGTTTGCTCAGGTGATAGAACAACAGCTTAATCACTATTTCCAACAGCCCGGTTTTAAGTTTTCTTTATCCTGTCAGATGAATGGCGCAACGGCTTTTCAGCAAAAGGTCTGGCAGGCACTGATGCAGATCCCTTCCGGAGAAGTGAAAACCTATGGTGCTCTGGCCGCCGAACTGGGCAGCAGTGCCAGGGCCGTGGGTAATGCCTGTCGAAACAATCCCTTTCCTCTGGTGATACCCTGTCATCGGGTAGTATCTGCTTCTGGTATTGGGGGTTATGCCGGTGATACACTGCAGCAGCAAAAGGGAGAAATTGAATTTATGCAGATTAAACAATGGCTGCTGGCACATGAGCAAAACTCCATTGAATAAAGCCCAACTGGCAGCCGATGAACAGTTAATTGAACAGTTTATGGATGCCCTGTGGATGGAGCACGGTTTAAGTAAACATACCTTAAGTGCCTATCAGACCGATCTGAAGGGGCTGGCAAAATGGGCCGCCAGCGGTCATGGCGGGGGCCTGCTCAGTCTTAATAAAATACACCTGCAGTCTTACCTGGCTCATCGTATTACCCAGGGTATAAAGGCACGTTCCACAGCCAGAATGTTATCCACATTACGGCGTTTTTATCAGTATCAGGTTCGTGAAAACCGACTGACGGAAGATCCGTCAGCACTCCTGGAATCCCCAAAACTGGGCGTACCCCTGCCTAAAACCATGTCAGAAAGAGAAGTGGAAGCCCTGCTGGAAGCCCCTGACTTAAATGATCCGCTGGGACTGAGGGATCGGGCCATGCTGGAATTATTATATGCCACCGGCCTGCGGGTATCTGAACTGGTTAACCTGGAAATTACCGACATCAGTCTGGCTCAGGGTGTACTCAGGGTGACAGGTAAAGGTAATAAGGAGCGAATGGTGCCTATGGGGGAAGAAGCCGCTTTATGGATCCGTAATTATGTTAAAAATGCCCGGGGAGATATTTTAGGTCAGCATGTGTCAAACAGTCTGTTTGTTACACGACGAGGCTCAGCAATGACCCGGCAGATGTTCTGGGTCATTATAAAACGCCATGCGAAAACCGCCGGTATCCGGGAAAGCCTGTCTCCTCATGTCTTACGTCATGCTTTTGCTACCCATCTGCTTAATCATGGAGCCGATCTGCGCGTGGTGCAGATGCTGCTGGGGCATAGTGATTTATCCACGACCCAGATATATACCCATATTGCCAAAGAACGCCTTAAAGAACTGCATGCCCAGCATCATCCAAGAGGCTAGTAAGAATTGTTGCATTGACAATTAAAATTACCCCACTAAAATGAACGGCAGTTTGTTACACAGGATAAAAGCCATGCCTTCATTTGATATCGTTTCAGAACTGGATATGCATGAACTGAGCAATGCAGTCAATAATGCTAATCGGGCCATTACACAAAGATACGATTTAAAGGGAACTCAGACCGGGGTTAAGCAGTCAAAGGAAGAAGTCACGCTTTATAGTGAAAGTGAATTCCAGGTACAGCAGGTTCTGGATATCTTTCATAAAGAGCTGGTACGCCGTAAAGTGGATATTAAAAGCCTGGAAGAAGGGGATATAAAACCCAATGGCAAACTGATGGAGCAGAAAATGCTGCTACGCCAGGGTATCGACAAGGACAGTGCCCGTAAGATCGTTAAGCTGATTAAAGATACTAAACTGAAAGTTCAGGCTGCTGTTCAGGGTGAACAGGTGCGGGTAACAGGCAAAAAACGCGATGATTTGCAGGCGGTTATGAGTATGCTTAAACAGCAGGACTTACCGGTTGCTTTACAGTTTACCAATTTCAGAGACTGATTTTTATACTCAGGCTGTATAGATAAACACAGACAAATTTTACAGATAAAGAATGGAAACCCATTAAATGACATCAATTAAAAAAAATATCAAGAAAATAACCCTGGGCCTGACGGCTATTATCGGACTGGCTGTCTTCAGTGCTAATATCCTGGCACAGGATGCGGCTAAAGACGCTGTGCCTCAGGAGTTAACTGCGGCTCTGGATAATCTGATGCCGGGTACCAAACCTACCAGTATTGAACCAACACCTCTGCCGGGTATTTATGAAGTCAGTTACGGCTCCACTATTTTTTATTTTAATAAAGATGCGTCCATAATGCTTCGTGGTGACATTATTGATGTTAAAAACCGGGTGAATCTGACAGAACAGAAACGCGGTGCCGCGCGCGGTAAATTATTAAACTCAATGGATGAAAGCAAGATGATCATCTTTCCGGCAAAAAATGAAATTGCTAAAGTGACGGTTTTTACCGATATTGACTGCCCTTATTGCGTCAAGCTGCACAGGGAAATGAAAGACTATAATAATGAAGGCATTACTATTCGTTATATGGCCTATCCACGAGCGGGTTTAGGCAGTCGTTCCTATCAGAAGGCGGTGAATGTCTGGTGTGCGGATAATCCGGCCCAGGCTATGACTGATGCTAAAGAAGGTAAGACATTGCCCAATAAAACCTGTGACAATCCAGTGGCCGATCAATATCAGTTAGGACAGGCTCTGGGGGTACAGGGTACTCCGGCTATGTTCCTTGAAGACGGTACCAGCCTGCCGGGTTATGTCCCTGCCAAACGTCTGGCCAATGCCATTAAGTCCACCAAGTAGCTCTTTTTTATTATTCCCTCTCCCATTGGGAGAGGGCCAGGGGGAGGGTTGATTAATACAGCAGAGTGGCCAGTTTACTCCGATATTTGCGTGTCACCGGATCCTGATTTCCCAGAATTTCAAAAATCTTTAACATGGCTGCCTTAGCCTTACCTTCCTGAAAATTAATATCCTTTCTTAAAATATACATCAACTCTTCCAGAGCCTGTTCATATTGATGGGAAACCGTATACTGGTTAGCCAGCTGTACCCGTAATTCATGGTTATCCGGATCCTTTTCCAGTTGAGCAATAATTTCACTGACGTCCGGTGCATCTTTGGTCGCTCGGGCAAATTCCAGTTCATCAGAGAGTTTTTTAGCCTCTTCAGTGACCTGAATATTGGCCGGCAGAGCTTTAAGTACAGCCTCACAATTATCCAGATCACCGGATTGCAGATACACCCGGGCAATTGCCAGATGAATATCGGTATTGGCTGGATCTTCCTGGTTTAATTGTTTCAGAGCTTCCAGTGCCTGTTCAAACTGACCTGCTTCAGATAACTGCAGGGCATCAGCCAGAGCATTCTGGGAGTCGTTTTCAATATGAGCATCCAGAAACTGGCGAACTTCACTTTCCGATTTGGCACCCATAAACTCGTCTACAATCTGACCGTCTTTGAATAACTTCACGGTTGGCAGGCTTCTGACCCCGGCTGCGGCGACCAGTTCCTGCTGCTCATCGGCATTGACTTTAGCCAGAATAAAAGCGCCTTTATATTCTTCTGCCAGTTTGACCAGCAGAGGGATCAGAGTTTGACAGGGCTGACACCAGTCTGCCCAGAAGTCCACCAGCACCGGCTGGTGTTTTGAGGCTTCCATGACCTGCTGTTTAAAGTGCTCGGTATCCTGAATATCAACCACAAAGGGAAATTCGCTCATATTTTGTATCCTGATTTTTATTAAGTTTGTGAGTTAAATGGGGCTAATTGACTGTTTTTCAAGTAAGGATGAATGTAATGTCTGACCAACTCATCGGGGTTCAACCTGACGGGTTTCGGGATCTCCCTGATTGTTTAGAAAAAGAAATTGGCTATTATAGTTATCATAATAATTAAGTATCTGACGGATTCAGATTTTTTACAGGAGGCTTTTTATAAGCTGAAGGCTCTTTATAGGCTAAAGGCTTTTTTAAGGAAGGCGTAAGAAGGAACGATTAAGGAGACCAGGGTCAAGGGAGTGACCGCAAGCAGGGTTTTAAATGGATTAAAACAGCTTGGTATGGAGGTAAAAAAGGCGGCATGAGGTTTATCCTCTGCCGCCTTTTCCGTTTTTAAGCTAAGCTATTTAAGCAGGAAATTAATCAGGCAAACAGTTTTTCCAGCCGATCCAGAGCTTCCTGCAGGTTGTCCATGCTGGTGGCAAAGGAAATCCGCATATAGCCTTCAGCACCAAAGGCTGAACCGGGCACCAGGGCTACTTCGGCCTGACTTAATATATAATCGGCCAGTTCCACATCATTACTGACGCCTTCAGTACGGTCAATCAGGGCCTGCATATTAACAAAGGTATAAAATGCTCCCTGTGATGCCAGAGCCTGCATTCCGCTGATATTATTAACCCGTTGTACCACATAATCATGGCGTTCCTTAAATGCAGCCAGCATGGTTTTAATACAGCTCTGATCGCCGTTTAAGGCCTCCAGTGTCGCCATCTGGGAAATGGAGCAGGGGTTAGACGTGCTCTGGGACTGAATCTTGGTCATGGCTGCAATCAGATCGGCCGGGCCTCCGGCATAGCCAATGCGCCAGCCGGTCATGGAATAAGCCTTACTGACTCCGTTCATGGTGACCGTTTGCGGATACAGTTCAGGACAGACCTGGGCAATGGTGCAGAAAGGCTCTTCAGACCAGACAATATGCTCATACATATCATCACTGGCAATAATAATATCCGGATGATCTTTTAGTACTTCTCCAATGGCCTTTAAATCAGCACGGGTATAAGCCACGCCGGTTGGATTGGACGGGCTGTTAATAACGACCAGCCGGGTTTTATCCGTAATAGCCGCTTTTAACTGTGCAGCGGACATTTTAAAACCCTGCTCAATATCACTGCTGACTATCACCGGTTTGCCTTCGGCCAGGATCACCATATCGGGATAGGAAACCCAGTACGGAGCCGGAATAATAACCTCGTCACCTTTATTGAGCAGAGCCTGACACAGGTTATAAAAACTTTGCTTACCGCCGCTGGATACCAGGATCTGTTCAGGTGTATAGTCAAGTTCATTATCCCGTTTAAACTTGTCGCAGATGGCCTGTTTTAATTCAGGTGTGCCGCCGACGGCTGTGTACTTGGTAAAACCGTTGTTAATGGCATCAATGGCGGCCTGCTTGATATTGTCCGGGGTATCAAAATCTGGCTCACCGGCACCCAGTCCGATAATGGCTTTGCCTTCTGCTCGCAGTGCTTTGGCTTTGGCGGTAATAGCCAGTGTGGCTGAAGGTTTAATGGATTGTACTCGATTGGATAACTGTATAGCCAAGGGAAGCACCTCTAGCGTAAAATAAGCGGTTGGAATTATATAGAATCGTATAATAATTCTAGCATAACTATGCTGGAAGGGCATTAGCCAAATTATAAAATTGGATACAAAAAAATATGTCAAAACCGTTTCAACTGGTTTCTTCTTTTAAGCCGGGAGGCGATCAGCCGCAGGCTATAAAAACCCTGACCGAGGCCATGGAAAATGGTGAAGCCGCCATGACTTTGCTGGGGGTTACCGGTTCCGGTAAAACCTTTACTATGGCTAACGTCATACAGAATCTGCAAAGACCTACCCTGATCCTGGCGCATAATAAAACTCTGGCCGCCCAGCTATACGGTGAGATGAAAGAGTTTTTCCCCTATAACTCAGTGGAATATTTTGTCTCCTATTATGATTATTATCAGCCGGAAGCCTATGTCCCTGCATCAGATACCTTTATTGAAAAAGATGCTTCGATAAACGAACACATTGAGCAGATGCGGCTGTCAGCGACCAAGGCGTTGCTGGAAAGAAGGGATACTATTATTGTCGCTTCGGTATCCTGTATTTATGGTCTGGGTGATCCCAAATCTTATATGAAAATGCTGCTGCACGTGGTTAAGGGTGACCTGGTGGATCAGCGAACTATTCTGCGCCGTCTGGCGGAACTGCAGTATAAACGTAACGATGTTGAACTGCACCGCGCCACTTACCGGGTAAGAGGCGATGTGATTGATATTTACCCGGCGGATTCAGACAGTGAAGCAATACGTATTGAATTATTTGATGAGGAAGTGGAATCGCTCAGTTATTTTGACCCGCTGACCGGTGAAGTATTACGGCGGGTACCACGCATTACTATCTACCCTAAAACCCATTATGTGACCCCCAGGGAAACCCTGCTCAATGCGGTAGAAAAAATAAAGGCTGAACTGAAGGAGCGTCTGGAACAGCTTTATTCCATGAATAAGCTGGTGGAAGCCCAGCGTCTGGAACAACGTACCCAGCTGGATCTGGAAATGATCATGGAACTGGGTTACTGCTCCGGCATTGAAAACTATTCCCGCTACCTGTCCGGCCGTGAACCGGGCCAGCCGCCGCCGACCTTTCTGGATTATCTGCCGGATGATGCCATGATCTTTATTGATGAAAGCCATGTCACCATCCCGCAAATCGGCGCTATGTATAAAGGTGACCGTTCCCGTAAGGAAAACCTGGTGGAGTATGGTTTCCGTCTGCCTTCTGCTCTGGATAACCGGCCGCTCAAATTTGAAGAATATGAACGCCTGGCTCCGCAAAGTATTTTTATCTCTGCTACACCGGCTAAATACGAAGAGGAAAAATCTTCGGTTATTGCCGAACAGGTGGTCAGGCCTACCGGCCTGCTTGATCCGGTGGTTGAAATACGCACAGCAACTACCCAGGTGGATGATTTACTGTCTGAAATCCGTAAACGGGTGGAACGTAAGGAACGGGTACTGGTCACCACGCTGACTAAACGTATGGCAGAGGATTTAACCGACTACTACCTTGAACACGGTGTTCAGGTGCGTTATCTGCATTCGGATATTGATACTGTTGAACGGGTGGAAATTATTCGTGATCTGCGCCTGGGTGAGTTTGATGTTCTGGTGGGCATTAACCTGCTTCGGGAAGGGCTGGATATTCCGGAAGTATCACTGGTGGCTATCCTGGATGCGGATAAAGAGGGCTTTTTACGTTCTGAACGTTCTTTAATACAGACCATGGGACGGGCGGCACGTAATGTTAATGGTGAAGTTATTTTTTATGCGGACCGGATCACCGGCTCCATGCAGCGGGCCATGGATGAAACCCGGCGCCGGCGGGAAAAACAGATTGCTTATAATAAGGCCCATAATATTACCCCCATAGGAATTAAAAAATCTGTTAAGGATATCCTGGAAGCCACCATTCCCGGCGCCGGCCTGGCGGTAGCCAAAAACCGTAAGGTGGCTGAAGAAGCCGGCCGCTATGAGGTCATGACCCGCAAGGAACTGGAACAGAAAATTAAAACTCTGGAAGAGCAGATGTACAGCCATGCCCAGAATATGGAATTTGAAGAAGCCGCCCGTCTGCGGGATGAAATTAAAGTCCTGCAGGAGAAGTTTATCGCCCTGTAGAGTAAGTCGTTACCGATTATTCAATGAGTTTTAATGTATTCCATTAATACCTCGTTAATACGTGTCTGCCAGCCTTTACCGGTGGCTTTAAAATATTCTATGACCTGTGAGTCATAACGTATAGAGACTAACTGTTTTGGATTTTTTGAGGTCGGTCGTCCAACGGTTTTTTTTACCGCCTGTTTGAATTCACTATCAGATACTGCTTGATCACCCACCATTTTAACACCGGTTTCCAGTAATTCGGCTGTAATTTCTGGAGCTTCATCCGGATCTGTCCAGGTATTGTTTGAATGTATATTGTTCTCTTTCATTGGCTTTCCTCATAGAAATAATGCGACGTTTATTCCCGCGCTCTGTCCAGACAAGAACCACCTCACGTCCGTCAAGAAATCCAAAGGTGATAATTCTTTCTTCTCCGTAATTCATGCGGTTATCAGGAAAGTTGATATGAGGACCATTAAATACTTCAATGCATTGTTTAAAGTCCAGACCTCTTTGTTCGAGCGTTTGTTTCCTTTTATTAACATCATACTCAATTTCCATACAACATATTGTAGCTACATTTATTGATGCTATCAATGTTTTTTTGTAGCTACATTTATAGCAGGTGTTTTATAACGGAGATAAATCAATAACATTAAGAAAATAAAATAAAAAAACACTTGCCAGCAAGGCTTAGTATTTGTATTATACGCACTCATTTCTGATGCACCCTGCATCAATAAATGTGGCCCTTATGGACACGCAACAGGCGCGTAGCTCAGTTGGTTAGAGCATCACCTTGACATGGTGGGGGTCGGTGGTTCGAATCCACTCGCGCCTACCATTTATCGTTTCTACAAAAACATCTCTCGCAATAAAAAGCCTGAAATCAAAAGACAATCTATGTCTGGCATGGAGTTTTGTTTATTTCATCTAAAGTTATTCCAGTTTCAACCGTAATATACAATGTGCATTGAAATTTAGTCGATTCAAATTTGAAATTGCCAATAGGATGGGGGGGATGGTCATTGTTGATGATTTCCTGCATATCTGTGAGCGGATCTTTTTATTTAAATTTTAATCTAGCCTGAGTCGTTGGATTTTAACTTCAAAAGGATTTTTCACTTGCCAGATAGTGTTTTATAACCTATTGGTTACTTAATGTATTTTTATTTTTTTAAGATCGGGAAATTATTATGAGCTGGTGGAACAAAATTCAATTACGCTGGAAGGCATTAATTTTACTGAGTGTTTTATTACTACCGGCTATCGGGGGCGGTTCCTGGCTGGTATTAAACCAGATGTACTGGCTTAATGTTAAGGCTAATGCCGGCGGCCTGATGAATTTTGTGGATGCCAAGCAGCAGGGTGTTATTCGTTTTCTGGGACAGAATGAAAAATTTGTTAAAAGTTTAGCGGAGCTGGCTGGTAATGTCGATGAAAACACCCTGAACCATTATTTTGCCTCCATTGTAAAAACAGATGTATTTGATATTGAAGAACATCCTTTTAAGGATGAAATTCGTTCCGGCAAACGTAAGATACCAACCACCGAAGTTTACCGCACCATTGATTATATAGAAAATGGCGTAATTAAAGCGTCATCTGATTCAGGCCGGGTTGGCTCCTCATTTACGGAAAATCTGGATTTTCAGCACGGTTATTCAAAGGTGCATATGCATAATGGTGTGCCTGAAATTGCTTTTGCAGGCAGCAATAATAAGGGTAAAGTCATTGTTCACGCTGATGCCAGAATGCTGACTAATATTGTTAATGGTGAAATCGGTAACCTGGAAGGTGATATGGGGGCATTTTATCTGGCTGGTGTGGGTAAAACCTTTGACTATTATATTACCGATGAAAATAATCTTATGATCACCGAATCCAGGGTTTATCCAAATGCCATTCTTAACCATAAAGGTTCAACTTTCCCATGGCAAAAAACGCTTAATGGCGCTTCGGATCCTGCTTGTAAAGATGGTCTGTATGAAACCAATATCGGTATGAAAACCGGTTGCCGTGAAGCAATGGGCTTTTATGAAAGAGATGACGGCACTATGATGCTGGGCGTTTCTATGCCATTTTATGATTCTAACTGGACTATTGTGGTTGAACAGGAAGCGTCAGAAATTCTGGATCCTTTCTTTTCAGTCAGAAACCAGATGTTACTGGGTGCATTTGTAGTGATTGCGCTATTAATTGGTATTGCATTTATGGTCTTTACCCGGATGATGCATCGTTTAGACAGGGTTAACAAGGTTGCCCAGTCGGTTGCTAATGGTGATCTGCGGGTTGAGAAATTACCTTATGAGGGTGGTGATGAAATTGATCACCTGGCTGCTGGAATCAACCTAATGTCAGAAAACCTGCGTTCTCTGGTTGCGAGAATACGTGAAACCAGCTCTTCTGTCGGTGATGCGGCACATGAAATGGCAGAAAGTACCAGAGAGTCAACTAAAATAGTCGTGTCACAGCAGGAAACCACTAATCATATTGCAGCGGCTATTAAGCAGATGAATAATACCGCTGAAGATGTTTCAGATAATGCCCGTAAAGCGGCTGAAAACACTAATACTGCGGTAGAATATTCTGATGAAGCGGTTAAGGTTGTGGATCAAGCCGTATCAACCATTAATAGTCTGGCAGCAGAAATTCAGACCGCTTCAGAGGTTATTGAGCAGCTTGAAACTGAGGGACAGAATATTGGCGGTATCCTTGATGTGATCAGGGGAATTGCTGAGCAAACTAATTTACTGGCTCTTAATGCAGCTATTGAAGCCGCACGGGCCGGAGAACAGGGCAGAGGCTTTGCGGTAGTTGCGGATGAAGTCAGAACCCTGGCCAGCAGAACTCAGGAATCAACGGAAGAAATTCAGCACATGATTCAGAATCTTCAGTCGGGTACCAAGGAAGCGGTATCGGTAATGAAAACCGGTGGTGACCGTGCTGATGAAAGTGTTGAGCAGGCACAGCAGGCCAAAACTTCACTGGCCGCTATTAACGAATCCATTTCCAGTATTAAACAGATGAACCTTAATATTGTGACAGCAACAGAAGAGCAGACACAGGTTTCTGGTGAAATAACGAATAATGTTAACGAGCTGACGGAAATATCAGAAAGAAGCTCCAGTGAAGCCCAGAAACTGGCCAGTTCAGCAGATAAACTCTCTGTTATGGCAAAAAGTCTCCAGGAGGATGTTGATAATTTTCAGCTTTAACAGGTTTATCGCTTTGGCTTGAGTCTGGATACACTTTTAAGGATAATAACTATTCCTAATTTATATCCATTCCGCAGGAGAATCTTATGCGCAGAATGCTGGTCAGGCTGTTATCCGTTACTATATTGTGTTATTCCGCACTTGCCGGTGCAGGTGATAAGGTCACTACCGGGCCATTAAGCACTTATACACCGGAATTAACACCTGAATTCAAGCAGCTGCTTAAATCTGCGGATCTGGAAGCGGGTAAGGAATACTTTATGCGCAAGTGTTCTTCATGCCATGATGAATACTATAGTGATACTCATGGTAAAGGGCCGAATTTATGGAATGTTTTCGGCCGTAAAGCCGGTACCGCTAAAGATTTTGATTACTCCGATGCCATGCGCAATTCCGGCCACACCTGGACCTGGGAAACCCTGAACTATTACCTCACCAATACCAAACGCGCCGTTCCCGGCCGCCGTATGAACTTCCGCGGCATTAAAAAAGACAAAGACCGCGCCAAACTCCTTATTTTCCTGCGCAGCATGAATGATAATCCGCCGCCTATACCTGAATAAAAAAACTATAATTCGCTGAACGCTGAACGCTGAACGCTGAACGCTGAACGCTGAACGCTGAACGCTGAACGCTGAACACTGAACCCTTAACCCTTAACCCTTAACCCTTAACCCTTAACCCTTAACCCTTAACCCTTAACACTTAA
>Ga0256832_1003055_pt1 | contig 11413 bp, 10 predicted proteins | sample 134614metaG_FD_190534 | JGI IMG/M metagenome (GOLD analysis project Ga0256832, IMG submission 190534) | Hydrothermal vent microbial communities from Lau Basin, Pacific Ocean - 134-614 | ecosystem: Environmental > Aquatic > Marine > Hydrothermal vents | place: Pacific Ocean: Lau Basin | collected...
CTGGCTGCGTCGGGAGGGGCGCATGTAGCTGTAGTCGTCGCGCGCAGTGGCGCTGAGGTAGCGGGCCAGGAGCATCCGCCAAGGCAGCCGCGGCTGGAGCAGGTGATCCACCAGGCGCGCCATGGCACCGTCCATCTTGCCGGCCTGCATGGCCTGCTGGGCGGCGCCGGCGAGGCGCTGTTGCCATTGCACGGCGAGATTTTCCCGCTCTTCGGCGCTCAAGGGCGGCGGTTGGGGCGCGCCCGGGCGCTCGGGATCGGGGTTGGGTTGTTCGCCGCCCTGGTCGGGCCGGTCGCCGCGTCGTTCGGGATCGGTCTCCTGGCGGCTGCCGCGGTCGTCGGGTTTCTGTTCGCCCTGGCCGCGGCCGCCCTCGGCAGGATCATCGGCGCTCCGGTCGGGCGTGCCGCTGCCGCGGCTCTGCTCGCCCTGGTCGTTGCCGGGATTGTCGCTCTCCTGGTCGTAGAGGTGCTGGTCGATGGTTTCGTACTGCTCGTCTTCTTCCAGGAGAGGATAGATCTCCTCGGCGGTCATGCCCCGGAACTGGTCGAGGATCATCACGTCGTAGGGCGGCTTGAGCCCTTCGTCCACCAGCAGCGGGTTGATGGCGTAGTCGCAGGCCAGGTTCCAGCGGCCGATCTGGCGGTGCTGGCGGCGGCTGAAGTGCGACAGGGCGCAATGAAGCGCCTCGTGGGCGAGCATGAACTGGGTCTGCTCCAGGGTCAGCGAGCCGATGTATTCGGGGTTGTAGTAGAAGCGGCGGGCGTCGGTACCGGTGGTGGGGCACCATTCGGGATCGGCGGCCACCATCGGCAGGCGCATCACCAGGGCGCCCAGGAAGGGCTTGTCGAGAATCAGCCGGGTGCGCGCCGCGGCGAGTTTGGTTTCGACGGCTTTGAGGTCCATGGCGTCAACGATAGAGCATCACTTCGCCGATGGCGGTGGCCCAGTCCTGGAACTGGGGCACTTCGAAGAGCCGCTCGCCGATCGCCCGGTGGAGGTCGGAGACCAGCATCACGCCCATCTCCTTTTGCGGAAAGCGGTTGGCGTATTCGAGGATGTGGCCGATCAGGGTCCGCCCGGCCTCGTCGTCGGCGGCGCGGATGGCGCGCCCCACCAGGGCCGCGGCCACCGCGTACTGGAGGTCGATCTCCTCGGGCACCGGCGCTTCTTCGCCGGCCACGATGGCGTCCAGGTCGGGCATCTTGTCGAGGCTCTGGAGGAAGGCGTGCAGCTCGATGCCCGCCGCCGGGCCCACGCAGGCCTGGAGAGTGCCCAGGAGCAGGGTGGGCTGGTCGCCGAACTTCTGCAGGCAGCGGTGGGCGAACTCCCAGGAGCGCGGCGAAGGGAAGGCCACCGGATTGTGGGCCGGGTCGAAATCGAACAACAGTTCGGGGCGAAAGCGCAGAAAGGCGATCACCCGCTCGTCGATGCCGTTGGCCCAGGCCCAGGCCACCCAGTCGTCGAGATGGGTCTCCACCTCGAAATGGGAGAGCCGGTTGGCCAGGGGCGCGGGCATGGCGTAGGTTACCCCCCGATCGCCCTGGCGGTTCCCGGCGGCGAAGATCGCCCAGCCGTCGGGCACCTGGTATTCCCCCAGGCGACGGTCGAGAATCAGCTGGTAGGCGGCGGCGGAGACGCTCGGCGGCGCCGAGGTGATCTCGTCGAGAAACAGAATCCCCCGCGGGCCGTGGCGATCGGCATCGGGGAGCATGGCCGGCACCGCCCACTCCACGGTGTCGCCGGAGCGGAAGGGGATGCCGCGCAGATCGCTCGGCTCCATTTGCGAGAGGCGGATGTCGATCACCGGCACGCCGTGCTTTTCGGCCACCTGGGCCACCATGCGGGACTTGCCCACGCCGGGCGGACCCCAAAGCATCACCGGAGTGTGGTGGCCCTCGGCGGTGGAGGTGAATTCGCGGTCGAGCACGGTCAACAACTGGGCAGGGCGCATGGAAAATTTGGAATCGGCTGTGGAAAATGGATCAAGGATGCGGAGTCCGGCCCGCCGGGTCAACAGAAATGATCCGGGGTTTTTTGCTGTTGTCTGCTTGCTTGGATTTAGTAAAACAGAGTATTCTAATGATAGTGTCCGTCTGCAAAACGTGCCGCGGCGCGGCAGGCGGAAGACTGAATCCTAAGGATCGTTGAGGGTGGTGGTCAGGCGTGGCAGAATGCCAGCCTTTCCGCCGCAGGGTTTCAACACAAAGATTTTCGGAGACCGGACTTATGAACCAGTTTTACTATGATGCCGTGACCAAGATGGAAAGCATGGGTGTGGACGACGAGTACATCCTGGGCTGGCAGGCGGGCTTTCTGCAGCACCCCGAGCGCGAAGAGCAGCGCATCACCGAAGCCTACGAAGCCGGCTATGCCGACGGCAAAGAGAAGAACCTGGACAACCTGGAGAAGTGGGTCAAGAAGTGATCCTCCGGGCATCCGGTAACGAAAAAGGCGGGCCGCGGCCCGCCTTTTTCGTTATCGGCATCGAGAGGTCTGCCTCGTCTCTCAGCAGGATGTTGAAAAAGCCCCTCCATGGGCTTTTTCAACCACGGAAGCGGAAAACGCGGTTTCCCGCTTCCTTCATTTTCAATGGCTTACAACCATTGAAAATGGCGGCACTTCCCTGTACCGCACACAGGCTGCCGAAAAACTGCGTTTTTCAACAGCCTGTTGGAAAGAACCGTAGGATGGGTTGAGCGCAGCGTAACCCATCGTCTCGGGTTTCGTTTCGCTCGACCCATCCTTCTCGCCCCGGCTGCCGTCAGTCGAACAGATCCAGCATCGCCCGCTCCAGCTTGCGGGCCACTTCCACACCGTCCTTGTCCATCACCTGGTCGATCACCCAGCGGTTTTCCCCCTCCTCGCCCATGATCTGCTGGATCTCGTGCCCCAGGTGGCGCAGGAAGGGATAGGACGGGCCTTCGTCGGTGTAGCGGAACTCGGCATATTCGGCGGCCCTCTGGTTGACCCGTTCGAAGAAGGGCTCGAGATAGTCGCCCGGGCCGAACAGGTCGAGGCTGTTGTCTTCCACGATCTCGCCCAGCTTGCGGGCGGTGGCCACCACCAGCTCGCGGCGCTCGTCGTCGCTCAGCTCCAGGCGGTCGTGGGCCAGGCGGTCGATGATCTGCAACTCGAAGATCAGGTATTCGATGATCACGTCCATGCGCTGGCGGTCGTCGCGATAGACGAAATCCTCGCCGTGGAGGGTGATCGCCTTGTCCTGGGCCAGCCGCCAGGCGATGAAGGCCAGGGCGCCGCCGATCTCGGGGAGGCTGCGGTCGCCTTCGCCGTGCCAACGGCTTTTGATGCGTAGGGCCATGGTTTTCTCCTGTGGGGCTTTGCTATACACTCAATACCTGAGCATTTTACTCAAGAATAGGTCCGGCATGAACCCTTCTCTCGAACGGACGCGCCAGAGCGTACAGTACAACTGTCATGTGGCCGACGCCCGCCACGGCGGCGATTTCACCATGTGCACCTATCTGCTCAAGATGCGGGAGTATTACCGCTGGGAGAGCGGCGCGGGGATTCTCGACAGCCTGCCCAGCGAGGCGCTGGGCGAATGGCTGCTGGCCCGCGAGGCGCTCTGGGAGGAGCTGGCCGAGGCCGATTTCCGCCCGGTGGAGGTGGGCGGCGAGCATTTCGATCCCTTCGACGTGCGAGGCATCAACCGCGCCCTGGAACCTTTGGGCGCGGTGTACAGCGCCGGGCTGGCCGGCGGCGGGCGCACTCATTTCTTTCTCGGCGAGCTGCTCGAACGGCGGCCCCAGGGCGGGGATGCGGCGCTCCATCTGTGCGGGCGCGAATACGCCCGCTGCCTGGATGCCCCGCCGGCGATGGCCGGCGAGGCCGGGGTCTTTCTGCGCCGCGAGGCGTTGCGCCGTTATCTCTGGGAGAAATACGAAACCTGGCTCTGGAAACGTCCCGATAACGCCCTGGGGCGGGCCTTCAAAGGTTACGATTTCGAAAACCACCCCGAGACCGCCCTGGAGGCGATGACCGACGCCGAGCTGGCCGCCGCCCGCGAGCATGAGCTGGGCGAGTTCGAGGCCGGGGAGATGCTCGGACCCGACTGGAACCGGATGGTGCTGGATCTGGCCCTGAGTCCCGCCGAGCTGATGGCCCGGGCGGTGAAGGATCATCTCGCCGATGCCCTGCGCACCCTGCCGATGTTGGCCCGCGAGGGGCGCGACGCCTCGATCCATTTCTATCTGGGCAACCTCGGGGGCATGCGCCGGCATCTGCATCAGGGGCTGGTGCCGGCCTACGAGGCGTGGCGGTCCAGCGGCTCGCCGGCGGCGCTGGCCCGGGTGGCCGAGCGTGGTCGCAGCTTCTGGCTGGCGCTGGCCCGCGACATGCTGGCGCTGCATCGACAAGCGGGCGTGGAGGCCGCCGATGCCATCCGCGCCCTGGTGGAAGAACGCTGCCGGAACGCCGACTGGTCATGAGCCGCAAGCTGCTGGCCATCGTCGAGCTGGGCGGTTACCCCAATCTGATGCCGCTCTACGAGCGGTTGGGGTTCGAGGTCGCCTGGGTCACCTCCCAGCGCAAGGCGCGCGCCTGGCTCAAGCGCGAACTACCCGAAGTGGTGGTGGCCGAATACAACTATCAAACCGATTTCCGCGACCGCTCATCCAACCTCGAAACCCTGGGCGCGGTGCTCCAGCGCCATCCCCAGGTGAAGCTGGTGGTCTTCTATCCCCCCGAGCACGAAGCGGCCCTGGCGCGTTTTCGCGAGCGCTTCGCGGTGGCGGCGGCGATCCCCTTTCCGATCACCGAGGCCAAGGTGGAAGCAGCCTTGAAAGCGCTCTGAGCGTTACCACCGGCAGCCCAGCTTGCGGGCGATGTCGCGGATCTGGGCTTCGGGCGGATAGGCGTCGCCCTCGGCTTCGAGGTAGGCCTTCCAGGGCTGGAACTGATCCTGAAGGTGCGGGTCGGTGTTGGCGCAGCCGAGCACCCGCAGCACATGGTCGCCCACCCGCCAGGGGCCTTCGCCCTGAAGGGTGCCCGTGAGCAGATGGGCCGCTTCGTCGGGGGTCTTGAGATGCCAGAAAAGATCCAGCACCACCACCCCGCGGGGATGGGGAAAGGCGCGCGCCACCACCCGCTCGCTGCCGTCGGGGGCGCGCACCACCAGGGGCGCGGTCACGTCTTGAAGCTCGGCCATGGGTGCCTGGTTGCCAGGGGGGGATGGGCGAAAGATAGTGGTCGTGCTCAGCTCACGCAACGGTTCTTGCCCGTGGCTTTTGCCTGGTAAAGGCGGTCGTCGGCCAGGCCGATGAGGCGGTGGGTCAGCTCGTCGGGGTCGTCGGCGCTCACTTCGTTCACCGCGGCGATGCCGATGGAGGCGCTCAGGCGGCGGTTCTTCCCGCCTTCCGGGTCGGGCAGTTCGATGGTCTGCAGCGCTTCGCGTAAGGCTTCCAGCCATTGACAGTGACGGCCTTTGTCGGCCCCCGGCAGCACCAGCAGAAACTCCTCGCCACCGAAGCGCCCGGCCGCCGCGCCCGCCGGCAACCGCTCGCGGATCAGGCGGCCGGTGGCCTCCAGGGCCTGGTCGCCCGTGAGGTGGCCCAGGCGGTCGTTGATGAATTTGAAATCGTCCAGGTCCAACATGGCGATCGAAAAGGCAACGCCCTCCTTCAAATGGGCATGGGCCAGGGTGCGCACCTGCTCGAGGATCCGCTCCCGGCTCCACAGGCCGGTGAGAGGGTCGTGAGCCATGCGGTGGCGCAGCTCCAGACCGGCCAGGCGGGCGGCCAGGCCGTCGGCGAAGAGGGCCAGCAGCTCCCGCTCCCGGGCGTTGTAGTCCGGCCCTTCCGGCGGCCCCACCAGCAAAGTGCCCAGGCGACGCCCCTGATGGGTGAGGGGCAGGAAATGGGCCGCGGCACGGATGCGGCGGTTGACTCGGGGATCGACACCCGGCACCCAATGGATGCGCGCCCACCGGCAGCTCAAGGCCCGGGGTAGATGGTGAGCCAGATAATCTTCCAGGGCGGTGCGGTCGTCGAGGGCGTCGATGCGTCGCGAAAGGTGGCGCAAGCGCCGGCCGATCTGGCGATCGCGAGGCACCAGGCGGTCGAGCCAGCGGCGGTCGAGGCGGTTGCGCACCGGCCCATGGGCCAGTCCGGCCAGAAACCCAAGCCCGGCCGCCAGCCACAGGGTGCCGATGTCGGGTGCACTCTGCCTCATAACCGCCAGCGCTGCCACGACGATGGTCCCGCCGAATGACACCAGAGCCAGGGGCAGGTAGCGGAGAATCGTCCGGCGTGAGACCAGCTCGTTGAGATCGAAGAGGTTGTAACGGAAGATCGCCAGCAGCAAGGTGAGCGCGAAGATCAGGTGGGCGGCGGCGTCCAGCACCGGGAACCAGAACAAGTCATACTGGGGATGGCCGGTGAGCCAGGGCGCGGTGGCCTGAAAGAGCAGCCAGGGGAGCAGGCCGAGCAGAATCTGGCGCAGCTGTCCGCGGGCGCTGCGGCTGGTGTGTCGGCGATACTGGTAGAGCAACACGCCCAGCACGGTAAGGCCCCAGGCCAGGTAGAGCAGGTTGAAGCGGAACGCCAGGAGTACCGCCTGGAACAGCCCGGCCGGCACCGGCAGCAGCTTCAACACCACGGCATACAGCATCGCGGCCAGCAGGGGCATGCCGGGATAGAGGAGGGTGAGCAGCCCCGGCCGCAGCCAGGGCGCCGGGCTGGGAATGAGCGAAAAGAGATGGAACACCAGCACGAACTGCAAGCCGGCCAGGCCCATTTCCGCCACCCCCAGGGGGCGGGTGTCGGCGATGAAATAGAGATAATTCCCTTCGGTGGCCACGTCCACGGCCACCACCAGACAGAAGACGGCCAGCAGCCGCAAGCGGTGATCGAGCCGGTGGCCGCCGAGGGCGATGGCGCCGGCGGCCAGATAAACCATCAGCACCAGAAAGTTGAGGATCAGCAGGTGATATTGGGGGGAGATCCCCGGGGTGATCTCGTAGGTGGTCTGTTCGTCTCCCTGGCGCACGAGAAACTTCAAGGGGCGACCGCCGTTGGCCCGCAAGGCGCGGCTGATCTCTCCCAGGTTGGAGACCGGCCGGCCATCCAGCGCCAGGATGTGGGCGCCGCGGGGGAGGCCGGCGCGATCTGCCGGCGAGCCGGGGGTGATGTCGGTGATTTCGGGGCCCTGGGCGTCCAGCTGGATCACGATCCCCACCATCAGCCGCGACGAGAGCAGCGCGGCGGCCACCTGGAACACAAACAGCAGCAGCACCCCGCCGGCGGCCAGGCGATACCAGCGCAGTTGTCGGGTGGTGGTGTTCATGGTTCTCGGCTCATCCGCGGGCGGCGCACAAAAAATCCCCCGCGACATCTGGGATCGAAGCGGGCGATCAAGTCATCGGCCGGGACGTGGAAAACTGGAGACCAGGGTTTGTCGCACCGCCCGGGCCGGTTACCAGTGTACCTTCAGCCGTGGATCGGGCGATGCTGAATTTGCCGCGCTCCAACTTCGTCGTCGGCCTCATGGGCGCCTTGCTCATAGGGCACGCGCTGGCCGACGGCCGCATCGAGCTGAGCGTTCGCCGTCTGGCCGGCGATCTGTGGCGCGCCCAAGGGGTGAGGCTCGCGTTGCGCCAGGACGAGGGCCGGGCGCCGCGCCTGGAGCTGGGTGCGCGGCGTCTGCAACTGTCCGATCGGATCCTCACCGGCCTGCGCTTGCACTGCGGGAGGTTTCAGCTTTTCGACAACGGTGACAACCATTGCCAGGCTGGCCGTCTGACGCTGCGTGATTCTCTGGCCGGTCAGGTCGATGCTCGCCTGGCCTGGACCCACGACCGGCCCCGCTGGACGTTGAGGCTGGAGGCGCTGCGCCTGGAACGTGGCGGCGAATTGGCTGGACGCCTGGCAGGCGACCGAGCGTCGGCTTCGGGCCGGCTGAGGCTGCGCGCCCTGCCGTTGCAAGGCTGGTTGACGGCGGCCGGCTGGAGTGGCGCGGGCGCTGTGCACGGCCGGCTCGATCTGACGCTCGCCGGAGCCTCGCAGCAGGGCACCCTGGTTCTCGACGGTGAAAAGATCGACTTTTCCGACCCCGAGGGGTTGCGCGCCGGCGAGGCGCTGGCCGGACGGCTCGAGGCGACCCTCCACCGCGACCGGAAACGACTCCAAGGGCAAGGGCGGTTGACCCTGAACAGCGGCCATCTCTACCTGGACCCCCTCTATTTCAGCTTCGACGATGCTCATCCCCTCAGCCTGAGCGGCCGCCTGGCGGGCGAACCTGCCCCGGGGCGGTGGCGGATCACGCAGCTGCAACTGGAACAACCGGGGCTGCTGAAGGCCACCGGGGAAGGGCTGCTCACGCCGTCCGGCCTGGAGACGCTGGTGCTCGACGGGCGCACCCCCTCGCTGGGCCGTCTGTATCGAGTGCTGCTCCAGCCCTGGCTGATCGGCACCGCCGCCGACGACCTCGAACTGGACGGCAGCGCCCGTTTTCATCTCGAAGCCGCCGCCGGCCGACCCCGCGCCCTGGCGCTGAATCTGACGGCGGTGAAGGCCGAAGACGGCGCCGGCCGCTTCGGCGTGGCCGATCTGGCGGGCAACCTGGTCTGGGATCGGGAAGAGCCGGCCGAAGTGTCGCGCCTGAGCTGGCACGAGGCCCATCTCTATCGAATCGGGCTGGGGCCGCTGACGCTCGCTCTGGAAGCGGCCGGCGACGAGCTGCGCATCCATCCCTTCGAGCTGAGCCTGCTCGATGGGCGCCTGGTGCTGGAGAGGTTTCATCTCACCGGCCTGGTGGAAGGCGCCATGCGCTGGGAGGCGGGCGCGCGCCTGGCCGGGTTGCGCCTGGAAGCGCTCAGCGAGGCGCTCGGCTGGCCGCCCCTGAGCGGACGCCTCGACGCCCGTCTGCCCGAGCTGCGCTACGCCGACGACCGGCTCAGCCTGGCGGGCGAGCTGGTGATCGAAGTCTTCGGCGGGCGGGTGCGCATCCGCCATCTGGTGATCGAATCGCCCCTCGGGGTGGCGCCGGTGCTGAAGGCCGACCTGAGCCTGGAAAACCTCGACCTGGCCCAGATCTCCCAGGCCTTCTCCTTTGGGCGTATCACCGGCTCCCTGGCCGGCGAGATCCGCCATCTGCGGCTGGTGGGTTGGGCGGTGGCGGGTTTCGAGGCCGATCTCCATTCGCCAGCCGACGACCCCCGTCCCCACCGCATCAGCCAGAAAGCCATCGACGACCTGACCCGCCTGGGCAACGGGGTGGCGGCCGGCTTGTCGGGCACCTTCCTGAGCGTTTTCAAGCAGTTCGCCTATGATCGCCTGGCCCTGCGGGTGCGCCTGCGCGGCGACCGGGCCTGGCTCGACGGTGCTCCCGGACCCCAGGGGGGCTATTATATCGTCCGGGGCGCGGGGCTCCCCCGCGTGGACGTGATCGGCAGGAACCACGAGGTGGCCTGGAAGGAACTCCTCGGGCGCCTGCGCCACATACGCTTCAAAGGAGTGGTGGTGAAATGAAGCCAAGTCTGGGCAGGATGAGCTGGCCGTTGCTGATGGTGCTGCTTTCGGCCTGCGTGACCATCAACATCTACTTTCCGGCCGCCGCGGCCGAAGAGGCGGCGCGGGTGATCGTGCGCGACGTGCTCCAGGGCGCCGAACAGGCGCCGGCCGAACAACAAAAGGATGATCAAGGGGCGCCGGCGTCCGACGGCCGGGGTGCAGACCCCCAATCGGCCCTGGCGCCGCCGGCGGCAGTGCTGGTGGCGGCGCGGCTGCTCGAATGGCTGGTGCCCGAGGTCCGGGCCGGCCAGGCCGACATCAACATCGACACCCCGGCCATCGCCCGGCTGCGCGCCTCCATGCAGCGCCGTCAGCGGCTGTTGGCGCCCTGGTATCGCAGCGGCGCCATCGGCTTCAACGAAAAGGGCCTGGTGCAGATCCGCAACCTGAAAAAAGTGCCGCTCAAGGATCGCAACCGGCTGCGCAAGCTGGTGGCCGACGAAAACCGCGACCGCAACGCCCTCTACCGGGAGATCGCCCGCGCCAACGGCCATCCCGAATGGGAGCCGGAGATCCGCGCAACCTTCGCCCGGATCTGGATCGAAGAAGCGCCGGCGGGTTACTGGTATCACAAGAACGGCGCCTGGCACCGCAAATGACCGAAACGAAAAAGGCGGCCGGAAAAGCCGCCTTTTTCGTTTATGCCGGGGCAGCGGTCAATAGCCGCCCTTGCGCTTGGTCTCCGGCAAGCCGGCGATCTTGGCCGCCTGCTTGGAGGGGCCGCCGCTGCCGGGAAAGAGCATGAACAGATCCTTGGAACCCACCTTGCGGCCCCAGATCTTGCTCATCGCCTTGACCATCTCGCGATTGTTGGGCTGGTGGCCGTTCTCCTCGAAATAGGTGTCGCGAAGATATTTCATCACGTCCCAGTGTTCCTGGGTGAGATTCACCCCCTCGGCTTCGGCGATCACCTTGGCGACTTCTTCGTCCCAGTCGTTGGGATCGGCCAGGTAGCCGTTCTCGTCGGTTTCGATGGTCCGGCCATTCACTTCGTAGGGCATGGTTACCTCCCTTTTTCTCGAGAGCGCGACCGGGGCCGCGCGTTGGATCGAAAAGGAAGCTCTGATAAAAGCCATCCATGGCTTTATCAGAGCGCGCTGCGTCGCAAACGCGGTTTGCGACTTGCTACAAAATCAATCGCTTGGCGCGATCGATTTTGCCGGCACATCCCTGTGCCGGGGGAAGGTCTGAATTTTTCAGACCTTCCAAAACAACCGTGGGTGGAATTTTATCAGGCCCGCCACTCAATCATCGCCGGCCAGGGTCTGGATGCCTTTCATGGGCAGGAAGAGTCCGCAGCCCAGATGAGGGTATTCGTCGAGTCCTTCTTCCTGGAGGCGCAGGGAGTCTTCGCCGCTCAGGTCGGCGAGCATCAGGGTGCGGGTGAACAGCGGGCCTTGGGGGGTGGCGATTTCGGTGGCCTTGCCGCAGAGGGCCTTCTTCACCGGGATGCCGCGTTCGGCCAGGGTGCGGGCCATGCGCTCGAGAAACCGATTCTCGTCTTCGATCTCTTCTTCGCGCATGGGCATGTGGCGGGCGTAGAGGGTGGGGTGGGGGAAGAGTTCCCGGGTGCGGGCCTGGCCGAGGGTGAGGCTGAAGCCGTCGCCCAGGTCGAGGGTCGTGCCTTGGAGCCGCTGTTGTACCGCCGCGGCCTGGTCGCGGGGCACCCGCAAGCGCATCCGCGCCCGTCGGGAAGGGATCAGGTGCTGGCCCAGGGCAGGATCGGGGCGCTCCCAGCCGTTCTGGGAGCCGGCGAGATGAATTTCGTGCACGCCGATGCCTTGTTCGCGTAGTTCGGGCAGATGCTCGGCGAGCGCCTCGCTCAGGGCCCACAGATGGTCCACCGGCAGCATCTTGCTGCGCATGGCAAAGGAGAGGTCAACCAC
>Ga0256832_1003056_pt1 | contig 11409 bp, 10 predicted proteins | sample 134614metaG_FD_190534 | JGI IMG/M metagenome (GOLD analysis project Ga0256832, IMG submission 190534) | Hydrothermal vent microbial communities from Lau Basin, Pacific Ocean - 134-614 | ecosystem: Environmental > Aquatic > Marine > Hydrothermal vents | place: Pacific Ocean: Lau Basin | collected...
GGAGGAATGCGGGGCTTCCGGTCTCACGAACAGGGCCCCTACGGCCGTCGGCGCTATGAACGACGTTTTGGGGAGGTTACGGCTAGCTCAGGGCTGCGCGGGCCGCGTGGACCCCTGGGCCGCCGGGACCCCGATGACCGGGGGCAGCGGAACCGTCGGCTCCAGCTCGGGCGGGGGCGGCGGCCCCACCAGGAAGACGTCGCCCCAAGGCCGGTAAACGCTCTTGAACTCGTCCTCGTAGACGCGGCCGTCTTGGTAGTAGACCTTGCGGGTGACGCGCGCGGTCAGGCCGGCCGCGGCCCAGTCCACCTGCTCGCGGTAGCCCGGCTCCAGCGACTCGTCCACCACTTCGCGGGGCGCCAGCGCCGGCTTGCGATCGCTGATGAACGGCCCCTCCCACTCCACGCTGCGGTCGGCCGTCCCGAAGAAGCGTACGTAAAGCTTGTACCCGCGCACCTGGGCCTGAACCAGGATGTCGCCGGGAGTGTCGTTGGTGAACTTCAGGTCGCGCCAGGGCTGGTAGATGGTGGCGTCGAGCCCGAGCGGGCGGTAGTAACGCAGCTGGTAGCTGTGCGGATGACGCTCGGTGATCGGCAGCCCCGCAAAGAACGCAGCGCGAAAGGTGGTCGTGGAAACCTGGCAGATGCCCCCGCCCACGCCCTTTTCGGTGGCGTCGCCGACGATGACGAGCGACTCGACGTAGCCGTGGTCTTCGTCGATCGCGCCCACGGCCTGGTTGAAGGAGAATTCGGCCCCGCGGGGGATCCAGGCGCCGTTTAAGCGGGCCGCGCCGGTTCGGATGTTGTGGATGCGCGCCCGGCTCGAGCCCCAGAAGTTGGTCACGCCCTCCCCGATCAGCTCGCGCACGCCCCGCGCGTACCATTCCAGTACGCTCGGTTCGGGCTCGATCACCTCGACCGGGATGACGAACTGCGTCCGACCCAGGAAGGCCGCGTCCCGGTAAGCCACGACGGCCGCCTCCACGTCCATGCGGTAGCCCCTGCGCTGCAGCGCCACCCAACCGCGCTCGGGGTCGAGCACCCAGCGGGCGGGTTTGACCTCGCGCCGCACCAGGTCCGAAAGCGCGCGCACCTCTTCGAGGCTGTTCACCGGGTAGGTCTTGGTGCCCACGTACCCGCGCAGCTCGCCGTCTACGATCTCGTAGTCGCGGATGACCCACACCGCGTTCACCTGCGCCGCGGCTGCGTGTACGATCAAAAGGAGTCCAAGTACTTTCCAAAATTCTCGCATTCTGTATCTCCGCAACTATCCCATCTTACTCTAAGGCCTGCACGCGGCCGGTGCGTACCCCCGCTTTGGGGGAAGAACCGTCCCTCCGCACGCGCTTACAATGGTCGGGATGGTCCGCACGCTGCGTACGTTCCGCCCGGGGCACCTCGCCTTCCTCGTTGCCCTCACGCTCTTCGGCCTGGCCCAGGCCCAGAGCGGGGTGCGGATCGCGCGCACTTCCCCTGCGGTCAAGGAAGCTGCGCCCGGTGCCACCGTGACCCACGTCTTCCGCCTGGAAGGAGAGGGCCGCGTGCGGGTGGAGCCGCGGTCCGAGCTCGGCTGGCCGCTCCTCACCCTCGCGCGCACCTTCGTGCTGCAGCCGGGCCGCGCGGCCTTCTACCCGGTGACGCTGCGCGTGCCCGCTACGGCCCGCGCCGGCGAGCGCGACCGGCTGGTGGTCACGGCCGCGGGGGCGAGCGCCGAGGCCTACACCGTGGCGGCCTACCGTCCCGGCCTCGAGGTCGTGCGGCCCGAGCGCGCCCACTACCTGCCTCCCGTCGCCTGGTTCACGCTTACGCTCAAGAACACGGGTAACGGCGACGACGCGGCCCTGGTGCGCCTCGAAACCCTGCAGGGTCTGCCCGTCTACCATGCGCGCGTGCCGCTCGCAGCGGGAGAAGAAAAGAACCTGCGCCTCCCCCTCGAAAACGCCGACACCCTGCGCCTGCGCGTCCGCCTCGAACGCGGCGGTCTGGAACGTAGCGACGTGCTCCCGGTGGACTTCGCCCCGCAGAAGACCGACGGCGGCTTCCGCCTCATCGGGCGGCTGGGCGCCGCGTACAGCTACCCGCGCGCCGTTTCGTTTTCCATCGGCGCTGCGGGACCGCTCTCCGACTTCGTGCAGTTCCGCCTGGGGGCGGGCTACGCCCTGGGGGGCTCGCCCGCGGGCACGCTGGGCTTCAGCTGGAAGCAGGGGTACCTGAGCGCCAGCTTCGGCCCCATCTACGGGGTCGCCCTCGGGCTTTACGAGGGCGCGGTCAGCGCCCAGCTCAGCCTTTCCGGTCCGCAGCTCCGTGGCGGCCTCAACCTCGACGTGAACGGTTCCGGCTACGGCCTGGGGGCTGCGGCCGTGCTGGACGACCGCCCGAGCCTGCGTCTCTACGGCGACGTAAACACCGGCCAGGCCGCCCAGGGCGCCGCGTTCCAACCCGGCACGCTCCGGTTCGAACTCGCGGCGCGTCCGTTGGAAACCGCCTACGAAGCGAACCTCGGCTACGGCTTTGGCTGGCGCAACGTGCCCCTGAACCTGGACCTGCACGCCGCAGGACGACCCGGAGCCCCCGTACGCTTCGGCCTCGGGGCCGACGCCAACCCGGCAGCCTTCAGCCTGGGCGGGAACGTCGGCTGGACGGGGCTGGGGCTTGAGGACTGGAGCCTCGCCGCCGCCAGCAGCACCGATCGTCTGGGGTTGGACGCTTCGCTGCCCGTCGCCTTCGGCGCACGGGCGGGGCCCGGTCGCGCCAGCGCCTTCGCGAGCGCGCGTCTCGACCTGCCCGCGCCCTGGTCCAGCCTCACGGGCGAGGCGCGGGCCGAGTACCGCGGGGGCTCGTGGGCCTTTTCGCTCGCGGGCGGCAGCCAGGCCAGCACCGCCGACGGGCTGGCGCTCCTCGACCTCGGCGGCCGCGTGGGCTGGCCGCCCGAGCTAAACGAGCTGGCCTTCGGGGTGCGCACCGGGAGCAGCCTCGTGCGCATGCAGGCCGACCTGAAGTGGGCTCCCTGGAAGCCGGGCTTGAGCACCGGCGTCACCTTCGAGCTGCCCACAGGGGGGGCTTTGCTGCGGGCGCAGGCGCGGCGCGCCTGGTACGCGGGGCGGACCACGCTGGGCCTCAGCGCCGACGTGCCCGTGGTGCTCGAGGTGCCCGAGGCCGTCACGCGCTTCTTCGGTGGTCGCAACGCCGGCTGGGTGGAAGGCGTCGTTTCGCTCGAGGGGCCGGAGCGCCTGCGGAAAGGGCTCGTGGTGCGGGCGGACGGCCGTGAGGCCGTCACCGACGCCGCAGGGCGCTTCCGCTTGCAACTTCCGCCCGGCCGCTACACCGTCCGTATCGCTGAGGACCGGCTGCCCGCGGTGCTTCTCCCTCTAGAGCCGGAGGCGCAGGTCGAGGTGCGGCCGAAGCGCGGCGTGCACGTGGAGCTGCGCGTCGCCGCGCGCGCGCTGCTCGTGGGCCGGGTGCGCGTGGAGGCCGAGCCGGGCCGCGAACTGCCCCCCGAGCGCTTCGCCGTCGAGGTGGGCGACCCCCGCGGCCGCACCACTTCGCTCTTCACCCAGGCGGACGGCTCCTTCCAGCTGCCGGGATTGCCCCCGGGGCGTTACGCCGTGCGGCTCATGGAAGAACGGCTGCCCCCGGGCTGGAAAGCGCTCGAGCGCGAGGCCGCGGTGGAGCTGACGGCGGGCGAGGTCGCGCACGTCGAGCTGACCGTGCGGCCGCCCGAGCGCAAGGTCTATCAGGGAGCGGCCGTGCAGATCCTGAGCGTCAAACCCGAAGCGGACACCGTCCCCCCGGGCGCGGCGCCGCTGGTGGAGGTGCGCCTCGCAGGCGAGGCTCGGCGGGTCTTCGTCACCTACATGGACCAACCGCTCGGGGTGCTCCTGCCCAGCGCAGAAGACCCGCAGCTCTGGCGCGGGCGCGTGCGCGTACCGGCGAGCGCCTCGGGCACGCTACCGCTCGTGCTTCACGCTCAAAACGGCCGCGAGGTACGCTTTCCGTTCTTCCTGAACGTTAGCCCGAGCGCCCCCTGGGGCGTGGTGCGCACCCCGCTGGCGGCCCGCCCCGGGCAGACGCTTCCCCTCGCGGTGCACTGGTACGCACCGGTGGAGACCAGCTGGGTGGAGGTGGCGGGCGTCACCTACCCGCTTGCGGGCGAGGGCGCGGACTGGCGGGGGGAGTGGACGATGCCCGCGGACGCCAAGGGACGGCTGCGGCTAAAAGCGGCCGCGCGGCTTGCCAGCGGCGCGGCGATTGAGATGGTGCGGTTTGTGCTGGTGCGCGAGCGCTAATCGCGACGGATCAAGGCGCTTCGGCTGGGACCGGCCGGATGACGGGACGCTCGAACCGGCCGCCGCGCACGCTCAAGGTAGAAGCGCTACGGCTCACGATCGGCCCGGGGTCGATCACGATCTGATACGAGCCCAGCTCGTCGCCGTTGACCACCAGCCGCACCGGCAACGCCCAGGTAAGCACGGCGCTCCAGCAGCGTTTTCCGTTGTAGTAGACCTGACAAAACCAATGGTTCTTGCGGTGGTTGGTTACTTCGGTGGCCACGGGGTCGCCATAGGAAACGTCCTGGCTGCTCTGCCAGTCGTACCAGGTGGCCACGGAAAGCGGCGGGGAAGTGATGGGCGGCGTGGTGAGGGGCGGCCCCAGCTGCGCTTGCACCGCGCTGAGGTCGCCCGAGGCGGCGATGCGCAGGGCCCAGTACAGCTTGTGGTAGCGGATCAGCGTGTCCAAGCCGGTGTTGTGGTTGTTGGCCCGGCCCTTGCCGTAGTACTTCGCGGAAAAGAGCGCGGCGTAGGTGACGGTGTGGGTGTCGGGATCCTCACCCCAGACCACCACGGGGGGCTGAGGGGGGCACCCTGGAGGCGTAAACCCCGACACCGTAACCCCTGCGGGGCTGGGCGTGACGTTTAACCAGGCGGCGCAGACCATGGCGTCGGTCGTGGGGTTAAAGTTCAGTACAGCGGGGCTGACCTGGTAGGGGTAGTACCAGTACGTCTGGGCGTACCCGAGGGTGAGCACAGAGAAGAGCGCGAACCAGGCCAGCCGGGGCTTCATGGCAGGGCTACTTCTCCGTAAAGGGGCGGCCCGCCGTAGCCCCCGGCGGGGCCCTTGGGCTGGATCTCGATCTGTGCGAGGATCGCGTCTTGCGGTAGGTCCTCGGGGAACGGCAGCCGGTAGCGCACCAGCCCTTCGCGCAACAGCACCCGTTCGGGCAACTGGGCGCGTCGCACCACCTCGCCTGCGGAGTCTACGATGCGCAGCTCACCGTTGAGGCGCAGGTAGACGTTGCCGGTGTTGGCCACGTCGGCGACCAGGAACCGCCGCCCGTCCTCCTCGCCGGTCACGACCGTCACGCCCTGCAGCTCGGCGCCGGGTTGCTCAGTGCCCTGTACGGTCACGTAGACGATCACCATCGCCCGCACGCGGGTAGCGAACACCTTACCTTGAGCGTCGGTGTGCGGTCGGGCCTCGGTGGCAAGCGCGATCGCGGTCCAGTAGGTGCCGTTTAGCCCTGCGTCTTCCGGCAGCCGCAGCGTAAACCGGACCGTCTTGGTCGCGTGCCCCTGCAGTGCGAACGGATCCAGGGTCATCTCCAGCCACTGGGCCGCGCTGTAGGGGATCGTAGCCGGTGGCAGCCACTCGATACGGTCGTTCGCATCCATCAGCCAGTCGTGAACGGCGGGTACGATCTGCTGCGCCTCGCCTTCGCGCGAGAAGATCGTGAGCGTGCGGGTAACCTCGCCGCCGGGAGGCAGCGTCAAATCGAAACGCGGGGGCGACACACCTATTCCCATTTGGGCGTACGCTGAAAGCAACAAAAGAAACATCCCCCATACCGTCCTGTATGGGGGCTGTTTGAACGAACGGCTCATCGCTACCAGACTACTACGCCATACCTTACGGGTTTGTGATCGTGTAGGTGACCGTGCGGGTTTCGGCGGCGCTGAGGGCAACCGTGGTGATGTCGACCTCAAGGGCAAAGGTAAGTGGGAGGTAGTGGATGCCCGCCGACAGCGCGGTGATGAAGTCGGCATCGGTGGTGGTGATGTCCTGGAACGCAGGCTCGGAGGTTGAGGTCTTGCTGTTGGCCACCTGGAGGGTGATTCCGGAAGTGGGATCGCTGTCAACGCTGACCTGGATCTTGGTGGCAACGTTGGAAATCGTGATCAGCGCGCCTTCGGCGTCGCCCGAAGTCCAAACCACGTCGAAGTTCTTGTCCAGATCGGAGGGAGCGAACGTGCACGAAGCCGTGAGTGAACCCTCGGCTACCGATTCAACGGTGCCCGTCCCGGTATTGGGATTGCCATCCGGATCGATACCGCCCAAGCAGTCGTCAACGGCCAAACCGCTTGCCCGGGGGTAGGCGCGGCTAGGCAGCGTGGTGGTGTTGCCGTCGGCGATGCTGCTATCAAAGTCGAAGTTGACAGTCGCGACGGAGCTGTACAGGGCCATGAACTGGGGAAAGTTGTAGTTCCACGTTTGGGTCTGTGACTGCGCCAGCGCCCCGACGCTCAGGAGCACACCGGCAAGGATTAAGACTTTGATCGCTTGTTTCATCGTTCTTCCTCCTTCGCTGCTGCAGGCTGCCTTTGACTTGACCGTGCTTGCTGTGGGTCACGGCAAGGCGCCTTCGGTTACGTACCTAAGCATAGGCGTCCCCCACGGGATCGCCTACCCCCGAATGGGGGCCCCCATTCGGGGGTAGGCAGGGTCTTAGGCATACCCCAGCTCGCGCAGCGCCTCCGGGTCCTTGCGCCAGTTGGGGTAGACCTTGACCTCGAGATCCAGGAAGACCGGACGGTTTAAAAAGAGCTCGAGCTGCTTGCGCGCCGCGCGCCCCAGCTCCTTCAGCATGCGCCCCCCCTTGCCGATCAGGATGGGCTTGTGCGCCTCGCGCTCCACGTAGAGGACGGCATGGGCGTAGAGGGTGCCGTTCTCGCGCTCGGCCACCTCCTCCACCTTGACCGCGACCGCGTAGGGGATCTCCTGCCGCAGCCGCTTCATCACTTCCTCGCGGATCGTCTCGGCGATCCAGTCCTCGATGGGCTGGTCGCTCTTGGCGTGGTCGGGCGGGTAGAAGAAGGGGCCTTCGGGCAGGAGCGCCAGGATCTCGGAGCGCAGGGCGGCCACGTCGCGCTCGGAAAGCGCGCTGATCTTGCGCACCTCGGCCCCGGGCAGGAGCGCCGCGTAGGCCGCGAGCGCCTCTTCGGGGTACTTGGCGGCGTCGGCCTTGTTGCCCACGAGCAGCACCGGCTTCTTCCCCACGAGCGGCTCCAGCGTGCGCGCCACCAGCTCGTCCTCGGGCGTGGGCGGGTGGCGCAGGTCCACCAACCAGAGGACGACGTCCACGTCCGCGAGCGCCTCGGTGACCTGGCGGTTGATGTAGTCGCCCAGCGCGTCGGCGGGCTTGTGCAGCCCCGGGGTGTCCACGAAGACGATCTGGCGGCCGTCCTCGGTGTAGATGCCGCGCACGCTCTTGCGGGTCGTCTGCGGTTTGGGGCTGATGGGGGCCACCTTGACCCCCAGCATCTGGTTGAGCAGGGTGCTCTTGCCCACGTTGGGCTTGCCCAGGATGGCCACGAACCCGGAGTGCGTGCGTTCGGTCGCTTCGTTCATCGCCCCCAGTATAGGCGCGGGCGGTAGGCGGGCTTGCATTCGCCCCGAAAGCGTGTTGCTATAATGTGCAACACGCTGGAAGGGGGCGCTATGAAGCTCGTCGACAACTACGGCCGCGTGCTCCGGGACCTGCGCATCTCCATCACCCCGCGCTGCAACTACCACTGCGTCTACTGCCACCCGCTGGGCATGGAGATGAGCGACCCCCCCGGAACCGTCACCACGGACGACGTGCGCCACTTTCTGCGCGCGGCGGCCGCGCTGGGCATGGACGCGGTCCGCTTTACCGGCGGCGAGCCGCTGGTGCGTCGCGAGCTGCCCGAGATGATCGAGGCCGCGGTGAACACCCCGGGGGTGAAGGACGTGGCCGTGACCACCAACGGCACCCTCTTCCGCCGCCGCCACAAGGAACTGCTCGCCGCGGGGCTCTCGCGCGTCAACATCTCGATCGACGCGGTGAACCCCGACGTCTTCAGGCGCCTCACCCGCGGCGGCGAGATCGCCCAGGTGTGGGACGCCATCGAGCTGGCGCTCGAGCTGGAGCTGCACCCCGTGAAGCTGAACGCGGTGGTGATCGGCGGCGTGAACGATCAGGAGGTGGCCGACTTGGCCGCCCTTTCCGTGGACCGCCCGCTGCACGTCCGTTTCATCGAGTACATGCACCTCAACAACGCGCCCTTCGACGAGTACCAGCGGCAGTTCGTCTCCGGAGGCGAAACGCGCCGCCGCATCGAAGAGCGCTTCGGCCCGCTCGAAGAGGTGCCCACCGACCCCAGCTCGCCCGCGCGGGTGTGGAGGATCGCCGGCAGCCAGGGCAGCGTCGGTTTCATCAACTCGGTTTCGGAACCCTTTTGCTCCAACTGCACGCGGCTGCGCCTCACCTCGGACAGAAAGATCCGCCCTTGCCTGCTTACCGACCTGGAGTTCGACATCGCCCCGGCCTTCGAGGCGAGCGACCCGGTAACCGCGCTGCAGGAAGCCCTGCTCTTCGTGGCCGGCAAGAAGCCGCGGAAAGGCTCGACCCTGCCCACCGTGCGCGAGCGGGTCATGCTGGGCATCGGGGGCTAGCTACTCCTCTTCCACCGAGCTCTTGAGCACGGTGTCGATCACCACCAGCATCACGCTCACCACGTTGGCCGCGAGCGCACCCCAGGCGAGCGAAACCGACTCGGCCGGGTCGCCCGTGTAGAAAAAGTAGAGCGCCGGAATCAGGTGCAGGTCGGCCACCAAACCGGTGGCCATCAACTCGGCCGAGAGGACCCGCCCCTCGCCTACCTTGAGCAGCGTGGCCGCCAGGTTGGTCACCACGGTGATGAAGAGCTCGAGGCCGTTGGGGTTGACCACGAAGCTGACGTTCGTCGTCAGCGCCATCAAGATGAAGAAGTCGGTCAGCAGCTTACGAGAGCTCATGCTCCGCCTCCAATCGTTCGCGCAGCTTCTCCAGCCGCGACGTACGCCCGAAGAGCAGCAGGCGGCTGCCGGGCTTGACCCGGTGTTCGTCGGTGAGGTCGAGCTCGAGGCGGCCGTCGGGGCGGCGCAGCGCCACCACGTTGGCCCCGAGCTCGCGCCGCAGCTCGGCTACGGCGCGGCCCGCCCAGGGGCTGCCCTCCTCCACGGCCACCTCCATGAGGTCGACGTCGGTCTCCTCGCCGAAGGCCAGGCGGTCGAAGAGCGCCACCAGGTAGTCGGACTCGGGGTGGAAGAGGTAGGCCGCCAGCCGCCCCGCCACCATGCGACCCGGGTAGAAGGCGCGGTTCGCTCCCAGCTCCTCGAGCCGCTCGGCGTTTTCGGGCGAGGAGGCGAAGGAGTAGATCGTGAACTCCTCCTTCCCGGGCCGCAACAGGCGCGCCACCGCGATGATCGAGATGTTGCGGGCGTCGTCGCCCAGGTTGACCACCATTCCCGCCGCCCGGCGAATACCCGCGGCCTGCAGGGTTTCCTGCTCCAGCGGCGGTTCGGGGAGGTAGTAGGGCACGTGCTGCTCGGCGATGCGCGCCAGGCCCCTCTGCGAGTCGTCGAGCACGACGAAGGGCACCCCGCGGCGCTCGAGCAGGCGCGCCAGCTCCGCCGTCACCTCGTCGAACCCGGCCAGGATGTAGTGCCCCTCGAGCTTTTCGATCGCGTTCATCATGGACAGCCTCCTCCAGAGGTTCTGCAGCTCCTCCTTGAACAGCACCCGCGCGATCACGGTAATCGTGCTGGTGAACACGCCGATTCCGCCGAGCGCCAAGAAGGTGGTGAAGATGCGGCCGGCCGTGGTGTCGGCCCCCTCCACCACCTCGCCAAAGCCGATGGTGCCGATGGTGATCACCGTCATGTAAAAGCTGTTGACGAAGTCGCCGCCCGACAGCCACATGTAACCCAGCGTGCCCGCCGCCAGCGTGAAGTGCAGGATCACCAGCGGCAGCGAGAGCTCACGCAAGATCTCGAAGAAGCGCCGTTCGTAGCGCTCCCGCAGGCGGGGGCGGCGTCGGGCCTTGCGGCGCCTCATGAGCGAATTGTACCCGGGTTCAGTCGAGCAGCTGCGCGATGCGCCGTCCCGCCTCGGCCAGCACCTCGGGCGGCTGCACCAGGGCGAAGCGCACGTAGCCGTGGCCGCCGGGGCCAAAACCGCGCCCCGGCGCCAGCGCCACGCCGGCATGCTCGACCGCGGCCAGGGCGAAGCGTACGTCGTCCATGCCGTCGGGCAGGCGCATCCACAAGTACATGCTCGCCTTGGGACGGTCCACCGGCACCCCGCAACCCTGCATGGCCTCCACGAGCGCGTCGCGGCGCGCACGGAAGACCTGCACGTCGCGCAGCACCCGGTCGGGCGGCAGCCGCAACGCGGCGATGCCCATGCGCTGGATGCCCAGGTACTGGTTGAAGTCCACCGGGGCCTTGGCCGCCTCCAGGGCGGCGATGGCCTCGGCATTGCCCAGGGCGAAGCCCAACCGGAACCCGCCCATGTGGAAGCTCTTGGAGAAGCTGAAGAGCTCGACGGTGCGCTCGAGCGCCCCCTCGAGCACGAGCGGGCTCACCGCCTCGCCCTCGTAGACCATGTCGATGTAGGGGTTGTCGTGCACGATCAGCAGGTCGTGCGCCTCGGCGAAGGCGAGGGCGCGCTCCCAGAAGGCACGGTCCGCCAGCGCCGCGGTGGGGTTGTTGGGGTAGTTGAGCACCATCAGCCGCGCCCGCACGAGCACCTCCGGATCCAGGCCCTCGAAGACCGGCAGCAGGTCGTCGCCCAGCTCGAGCGGCACCGCCTCCAGCCCCGCCAGCGCCGCCGCGCCCCAGTAGCTGGGGTAGGCGACCTCGGGGATGAGCACCGCCTGGCCGGGGTCGGTCACGGCCAAAAGCAGGTGGGCCAGCCCCTCCTGGCTCCCGATCAGGCTGAGCGCCTGCGAGCCGGGATCGAGCTCGAGCCCGAAGCGCCGGGCGTACCAGCGGGTCGTTTCCTCCAGAAAGCGGTGCGTGCAGCTCTTCAGGCAGTAGCCCCAGGTGGCGGGGTCGCGGGCGGCGCTCTCCAGCTCGGCGATCAGCTCGCCCGGCACCGGCAGGTCGGAAGCACCGATGGAGAGGTCGATGACGCGCTTGCCCTCGGCGCGCGCGGCGCTCTTGGCCCGATCCATCAAAAGGAAAACGGACTCGGGCATGGCCCGAACCCGTTCGCCGGCCCAACGGTTCGTGGAACTCATGGCTGGATTATACGTAGTTCAGGCGTGTTCGTGACCCCCCGGCACGCTACGCCCGGTGACCTGCTCGATGGCGTGCGGCAAAATGCCGAGCAGCGCCTCCACCGACTCGC
>Ga0256832_1003057_pt1 | contig 11406 bp, 6 predicted proteins | sample 134614metaG_FD_190534 | JGI IMG/M metagenome (GOLD analysis project Ga0256832, IMG submission 190534) | Hydrothermal vent microbial communities from Lau Basin, Pacific Ocean - 134-614 | ecosystem: Environmental > Aquatic > Marine > Hydrothermal vents | place: Pacific Ocean: Lau Basin | collected...
CCCCCACCACGCTTCCCATTCCCACCCGGCCCAAAGTCGCGCTGCCCACGCCCATTGCGCCCGCCACGAACCCTGCATCCGACCAGACATCGGACAGCGGGCAGTCATCCAGCAGCGTCACGACCGTCGTCGAGGCCACGGTGGAAGCGCCCGCCGCCCCGGTCGCGCCTGACATCGCGGGCTGGGGCTATGTGAAGACGCTGCAAACCCGGCTGCGGTCGGAGCCCGCGGGCAAGGCCATCGCCGCCATCAGCGCCGGCGAACGGCTCGACATTCTGGGCGCATCGCCCGACCATATCTGGCTGAAGGTGCGCTATCAGCCCGATCCCGACGAGGAAGCGCAGACGGGCTGGGTGCTGGCCTCCCAGGTGCAGTACTACGTCGACATGGCCGACATCCCCGTGGTGGATGAAACGGGTGAAAGTGCGACCGCGCCCCAATCGGAACCCAAGGGCGAAGCCATCGTCACAGCCCGCGCGTTGAACCTCCGGGCCGGGCCGGGCGTCGACCAGTCCCGCATTGGCTCGCTCCGCTCGGGCCAGAAAGTGCAGGTGCTGGGACGCAGCGACAATGGTCAGTGGCTGAAGATCATGACCGAGAATGGGGAAATCGGCTGGGCCGCCGCCCTCTGGTTGAAGAGCGACGTCGCGGTCGAAGACCTCCCGGTCCTGGAAAAAGCGACCACGGGCGTGCCCAAACCAGTGGTCCCCAAGGGAACCATCGTCTTCCAGGACCGCCCCGGCGGGAATATCTACGTGATGAATGCCGACGGTGCGGGTCTGAAGAAGATCACGTCGGGCCTGGACCCCGCGTTCAGCCCCGACGCCAGACGCATCGCATTCACGCGCTGGGGCGGCAATGGCGACACCGTGCGGGTCATCAACACCGATGGCAGCGACGAACGCGTCGTCATCACCGTGGACAAGCCCCGTTCCCCCACGTGGACGCCCGACGGCAAGACGCTCATCTACGAATACGTGGTCAAGGACACCTACTGCCGAGACACCCCTCTGGGCTGCGCCACGGATGAGCAAATCCGCAAGGAATTCAACGGCAACGACTGCTGGACCTATCCCGATCCCATTGGCACTTACTGCATCTGGGACTTCCCCATCATTCATTTCTTCATCACTTCCCTGGAAACCACGTCCCTGTCCGGGAGCAATGTCCAGAATTTGCCCACCAACAAAGTGGTGTACGCTCCGCGCCATCATCCTTTCTACCCCGAAGTGCTGCATCTGACCCGCGACGGCATCGGCGTGGCCTACACCCAGGACAACAGACCGCCCCAACTTCTGGTGGAATATGGCGAGCTGGGCGCGCCCGTGTACAGTCCCGACGGCAAATACATTTACGTCAGCCGCAAAGATGGCGACAACTGGAATATCTGGCGCTATAACAACAACGGCACAGGCCCGGTGGCGCTGACGCAACCTCCGCTGCTACGGGATCGCCCTGTCAACAATGTCGCGCCCGCGGTCTCGCCCGACGGCAAGTTCATTCTCTTCCTTACGGACCGCAGGGGCAAGTGGGAAATGTGGATCATGAACAGCGACGGCGGGAACCAGCGCCCCTTCGCCAGCCAGGCCCTCGCGGGCATCGATTTCGAATTTGATTTCAGCCGCGCTCGGATGATCGATTGGAAATGAACGACGCAATCACGCCCGCAGCCTATGGCGGCGAAGGCTGGCAGCCGCGCCTGACCAGCACGCGCGAGGATCTGGGCGCGCTGTGGGCCGCCTGCGGCCAGGAGAGCGAATGGCGTCCCCTGAAGGCCGTGTTGCTCCATCGGCCCGGGCCCGAAGTCCTGACTGACGACGACCCCAACGCCGTGCACATGCTGGCCCCCATCGATCTCGACCGTTTGCAGGCCCAGCACGATGCTCTGGCCCAGGCTTACCGCGATGCAGGCGTCCAGGTGTTTTACGTCGATCCCGACGCGGCCCCGCCCCCCAACCTCATGTTCGTGGCCGACCTCATGTTCATGACGCCCGAGGGCGCGATCCTGGCCCGGCCTGCGTCGCAGGTGCGCGCGGGCGAGGAGCGGTTCATCGCCCGGCGGCTGGCCGATCTGGGCATCCCCATCCTGCGCAGCATCCACGGCCGCGCCACATTCGAAGGCGCGGACGCCATGTGGCTGACGCCCGACCGGACGCTTGTCGCCGACGGTCTGCGCACGAACCCGGATGGTCGGGCGCAGGTGGCCGCGACCTTGCAGGAGCTGGGGGTGGAAACCATCCCGGTGGGGCTGCCTTTCGGGGCCATGCACCTCATGGGCGCATTACGCATCGTGGACCAGGATCTGGCCCTCGCCTGGCCCGGACGCGTGCCCTTCGCCGCGGTGCGGGCGCTGCGCGAACACGGTTATCAGGTGCACTTCCTGCCCGACGAAAAAGAAACCCGCCAGGGCTTCGCTCTCAACGTCGTCACCCTGGCCCCACGCAAAATCCTCATGCCCGCGGGCAATCCTGTCACCCAACGTTTCTATGAGAGCCTGGGGATCGAGTGCATCACCGTCCAGGTGGATGAGTTGGCGAAAGCGGCGGGGGCTATCGGCTGCCTGACGGGCGTGCTGCACCGCGAGACCTGACAGGTCCCTGCGCTTTCTCTCGGAAGACACGCGGATCGCGCTGTAGGACAAAGCCTCGTCTCATGGCATCGTGGGCGGGGACCTGTCAGGTCAGCGCTTGCGAAAAACGCGCATGAGCAAAGCCGCCAGCACGTAAAGCAGCGCCAGGCCGATGATCCCGAACTTGAGCGTCGCCGCCCGGCTCGCCCAGGCAGGATAGCTCTCGGCCGCGTCGTTCAACAAAATGCGCCACAGCAGGGCATTCTCCGCCGCGTCCGCCAGCCCGGCCAGCCCCATGGCCCAGGCCATGACCACGCCCAGACGCCCCGTCCAGCCCCCCAGCCCCTCGCTCACCCACAGCGCGGCCAGGGCGATGGCCGAGGCGTACGCCAGCATGAAAAGGTAATCGAAGCCCAGACTGAACGCGGCGTGCAGTTGGGCACGGGCGTCCCAACTCTGGAGAATGGCCGCGGCCTGGGCGGGCGACCCCGCCAGCTCGAAGGAAACGATGCCCTGCGGCGCGGCGGGCGTTTTCAACGCTGCGTCGACGACCTGCAAAGTCACGGCGGCGATGACCGTGAGCCCCAGCGCCCACCAGAAGAGACGATGACGTTGGCGGGGATGAAACCCCAAAAAAGGATATTTCATGATGTCCTCGGTGCAATGCAAGCGGCAGAACGACGGCTTTCCGATGCGGATGGCGGCGGATAGCCCGGTAACCCGATGGTAACCGCCAAATTGAAGCCATTTTGAAACTCGGTATTTTTGTAAGCCAGGCCTATCCTACGGTCCAACCCTGATTCTCGTCAATACTGCGGCCCCATCGATGACCTCGCCCGACTCGCTGGACAGGGGCAGGCGAGCCAGGTCGCTCAGGCGGTAGAGGCCCGCCCGCACCTCATACTCGCCCGGAGGCAGGTCCGATGGTAGGGGCAGCGGGTAAGCGTCCGCGAAAATCTGGCCCGGCTCCCACAACGTCGTGGGCCACCAGCCATCCAGCGGCGTTTTGTCCAGCCCCGCCACCTGCTGCCCCCCGGCGTCCACCAGATGCACAAACACCTGGTAATCCTCGGGCACGGGGCTCAGCGCCCGCCAGTACAGGATCAGGAGCAAGGCATCGCCGGGATGGAAGGTTTGTGTGGGCAGGTCGTAGCCCGCAAGCTGGATGAGATCATCCGCTCGGAAGTCGGTGGGATGGGCGATTTCGGGCGCGGGCGGTTGTGCGGGAATGGCCCGCAAGGTGAGGATGCCCAGAGGCGGCTTGTCACCTCCCGCCAGGAAGCCCTCATACAGCTCGCCCGATTCCAGTTGATACAATCCCACGTCCACCACCAGCTTCGTGGGCGTCTCCAGCCCGCCCGGCAGATCGATGCGATAGCGATCCACCAGCACCTGATCGGGAGGCCAATCGCGAGTAGGCGCATTGCCCCAGCCGGGATAGCTGTTCACCTGCGCCACGTCCTCGAAATCCCGCCCCAGCACATGGATGAAGAGGCTGGCGTTGTAGGGAACCCTATCGACTTTGCGCCAGTACAGAGTCAGCTCGAAAGACTCGCCCGGATGTACGGTCGTGGGCTCGGCCAGCGCGCCCACCAGTTGGATGCGCCCGTCGTAGGTGATGGGCGCGCGGCGGGCCTCGGGCGGAACGGCGTCAGGCGAGATCAGGTCGGGATAGCGATAAGCGGCGGGGATCACCCAGACGATGCTGAAAAGGGACAAGGCCAGCAGCGCGGTCGGAGGCAGGGCCAGCCACCAGCTTTTCCCCGGCAGCCACTCCCGCCATCCCAGCATAAGAAGGATGCTCAGGCTGACCAACGCGGGGAAGAGGAGCCGCCCTTGCGTGCCCGGCGTCAGGGTCGTCCAGCGGATGAGGGCCAGGAGGATGACGCCCAGCCATGCGGCCAGGAGGATGAGGAACGCGTAGTTGCGCAGCGGCCGCAGTCGAAATCGCCGCCGCCACACGCCCTGCAAAAAGCCGATGGCGCTCACCGCCAGGAAAATGTCCCAGACCCGGTAGGCCCATTCGGGCAGGGGGATATTGAACCAGCCGAACAGGCCCAGCAGGCTGATGCGCAGGCCCTGGAATTCGGTGCGGGGGTGGATGGGCGTCGCGCGTGCGCCCATGATGGCGAGGAAAGGCTGCAGCGCGGTGGGGTCGCCATAGAGCCGCCAGTTGCGCCAGAACCAGGGCGAGGCGATGACCGCGGCCGCGAACAGCGTCAACGCGCCCGACGCCAGGCTGTCCCCCCAATCCTTCTGAAACCAGGCGTGAGCGAGATAGACCAGGGCCACGATGGCCCACAGGTAGAGCCCGCTGAGCTTGCTGAGCGCGGCGAAGCCCAGGAACATGCCCAGCAGCAGGGCCTCGGGCCATGCGGGCGCGCGTTGCAGCCGCGGGCCGAACCAATAGAGGACCAGCCAGAGGATGAACGTGGCCAGGAAGATGATGAGGTTGTCGTTGGTGACCGCGGCGGAGATGAACAGGAATTGGGGCAGGAAGGCGACGAACGCGGCCGCGGCCAGGGCCAGCGCATCCCGGCCCGGAAACAGCCCATCCCCGATCTTCCAGGCGAAGAACACCGTCCCCGCGCCCAGGAGGATGGAGAAGAAGCGCAGGAGATGGACGGCCAGGGGCAGCCCGCGCCAGGGCCACGCCTCCGCGGGCGTGTGCACCACGATATTCTTGTTCCCCGGCTGCATGGGATTCCCCACATTGGCGTGGGGATTGCGCTCGGGCGGAGTCTGGCCCATGTCCACGCCAGCCACCAGCATGGCGCCCAGCGCGTAATACAGAGGCGGCTGCCCCGCCTCCTGCCCGTAAGGTGCCCCCCCTTCCCCCGCGCCCGGCTGCAACACGGGCAACGTGCGCGTCTCGACCAGGTGTTTGACCACGTAGACGTGCTGGAATTCGTCGGGCGCTTCGAAAATGGGCGACGCGACACTGAAGGCCGCGGCCAGCAGGGCGTAGACGGCCAGGATATGTCCGATGGTGGGGCGCAGAAGTCGCTTGGGCATCGCCCCGATCTTCGCACAGAAGGCGGGCCGTGGCAAGTGGGGAGGGCTGTGAAAATCGTGTTCCTTTGCGTCATGCTGAGGGATCGTAGCGAGCGGCCTTTTCGCTGCGCTGGATTCCTCGGCCCTGCGGGCCTCGGAATGACGGGGGTACGACACCCACCCCTGGTCGCTCAGAATGACCCAAAGAAAGCAACTTCCCGCAACCATGCCTGCTCCCGCCCAGAATGAAAAAATCAAAAAGCCGGACGCATGCGCCCGGCTTGGAAAAGATGAGTAAACCGCTATGTGGTTATTCCTTCAACCACTTAAGCGCCTCGCCTATTTGATGGGGGTAAAAGAAGCGGGCCTCTTTGGCATAAAATGGTCCAGCCAGTTTTGTGAGCCATTTCTCCCACTTTTTATCGCCCACGATGGCCATTTTGGTGATGACATCATGGAATTTGCGACCAAAACGCCAGTCTTCACCCCAGGCGCTAAGCTTTTCCCAGTGAAACTGGGTCAAATCCAACAGCAGTCTGACATCGCCATGCTCTTCGGCCAGGATTTTAACCTCGGGCTCAATCTGGCGGTAGTCCTCCTTGGTAATATCGCCAATGACCTCATAGGCGAGGAGATTTCCGCGGCTATCCTGGGTCATTTTCTTGAACATGATGGGCCTCCAATGAAGTGAATGGGGGGATGCTTCCGCATCCTCTATTTCTATTATCGCGCCGAGGGGCAAGTGACGCCGTGACCAATGTCACAACGGTTCACACCTCCTCGCACAAGACGCCTTCTCTAAGCCTTAACCGAGCGCGGACTACCCCACGCCCAACCATCCCTTCACCCGGCCCGAGTTCAATCCTTCCTATAAATGTGAACGCCCTGAATACGCTGAAAATGACGCAAATTCAGCGTGACAATGGGCATCTCCAAAACCATTGCCGTGGCTGCAATGAAAATATCGCGGAACTCGATGACTTGATTGTGCGCCTTGAGGGTTCGGAAAATAGCCGATGCTTGTATCGCCATGGGTTCGGTGAAAGGTAAAATAACAAACCACTTGAAAAGGCGTTGCAGATCATCAAAATGCCGGGGCTCCCTGGCTCCAGCATACACTTCAAAAAGGGTGATGGTGGAGACATGCCCGGTGATGCCTTGTTCCTGAAGTTGCCACAATCGTGAAGATCGTTTGTTCGCTTTCCTGAGAAAGTCAATGATCACCGACGTGTCGATCAAAACGTTTCGATCTTCCATGCATTCACCTTGACGGGTGGTTCATCATCCAGATGAGACCATTGGGAAATGTGCAAAAAATCTTCTTTCCAACCGGCCTCTTTTCCTTTCTCCTTCAACTTCCCCTCCACCACGCGTACCAGGATCCTCTGTATCTGCAAAAGCTCTTCCAGAGGAAGTTGAGTCAATATCTCTTCGATTTCGACATTTCTTTGAACCATGGGAGCCTCCGTCAAAGGACGATATCCACATCCAGCATAGCATAATCTATCTGGCTCTGCAAGGGCGGAGAACTGATTACTGCTCACTGATCACTGATTACTGAAAACCTACCCCACCCCCAACCACCCCTTCACCCGGCCCGAGGGCAGCAGGCCCAACACTGCCTCCATGTCCTCGACCTTGTGCGCGCCCGTGGCCAGCAGTGCGACCAGATACGCGGCCGTGGCCAGGAAAATCGCCAGCAACAGGCTGAAGGGCCCCACCAGGATGAACACGCTCGCCATCACCGCGCCCGCCAGGCTCTGCCGCCACAGCACGTCGAACCAGGGGATGGGCGCAATGTAGCGGTGCACCATCCACATGAAGGGGAAGAACAGCGCGAATTCGGAGAGAATCGTGGTGATGGCGGCCGCGGGCACGCCCAGCCGGGGGATGAGCAGCAGGTTGGCGACAGTGTTGAAAATCACCCCGCCCACAAAGGCCCAGGTCAGGAACTTCTGCTTGCCGATGGCGATGAGCACGTAGTGGGTCACCGAATTCATGAAGCCGATGGGGATGCTGAGGATGAGCAATTGCAGGGGGAGCACCGAGCCGGGCACATAATCGGAGCCGCCCAGGATGAGGATGAGGGGCTCTGCGGTGAAGATGACGAAGACCATGATGGGGATGGCGATCATGGTCAGCAGGCGCAGGCTGAGGCGATGGGTGCGGGCCAGGGAGTCGGGCGAGTCTGCCGCGAAGCGGGACATGACCGGGAAAATGGCCAGGGTGAAATAGGCGGGGATGACGTTGATCCCGTCGATGTACTTGTAGGCGGCAGAATAAAGACCCACGCCAAATGCGCCCACCACAGGCGTGAGGATGAGGATGTCGATGCGCCAGAACACCGTCGCCAGCAGGTGATTGAGCATCAAGGGATAACTTTCCCCCAGCATCCATTTCTGCAACGACCAGTCGGGCAGCCAGCGCAGCCGCGCGATATGGCGGCTCATCAGCCCGTACAGCCACACCGTTTGCACCCCGTTCATCACCAGAGCCACGCCCGCCAGGCCCACGAACCCCCATCCCAGGAACAACACCAGCGCGCCCAACGTCACCTTGGCCAGGGCGATGAACGAAGCAATGCCCGCGGGATACTCCATCTTCTCGTAGGCGTAGAACACCGACGAGAACGCGTCGTTGATGCTGGCGAAGAAAAGGGCGAAGGCGAAGAGGGCGATGGCCCCCACCGTAGCGTTGTCGATAGAGCCGCTCTGCCAGTAAAGCCAGGTGACGAAGGCCATCACGGGCAGGGAGATGAACCACAGGGCGACGCGCAGTAGCAGCACGTTGCTCAGGAACTGATTGGCCGTCAACGCATCCCGTTTTTTCGCCACTTCGCGGGTGAGCAAGGTGCCCAGGCCGAAGCGCACCAAAATCTCGAACAGGCTGTAGAACTGGACCGCGAAGGTGTACGCGCCCTCGCCCGCGGGCATGAGGATGCGCAATCGCAGCAATGCAAATGCGTAATCGATGAGCTTGTTCACCAGCGACATGCCCATGGGGACCAGGGAATTCTTGGCCACCCGCTTCACGTCCGCACCCTCGCCCTCGGCCTCCCGATAGAACTTGCCCCAGGCCCACCAGCCAATGAGCAACAGCAGCAGCATCCCGGCCAGAAAGCTGGCGAACAGGCCCATCTTGAAGGACATGGGCGTGTAGTGGAAGCGCACCTGATACCATCCCGGCCCGTCGATGTACACCGCCCGAAATATGCCATCGGCCCGGTAGATGGGCGTCTCCGCCTCGTCCGGCGGCTCCAGGCCCGAATCGGGCGCGACCATGGGCCGCACATAGGCCCGCCAGCCCGGGAAATACGCGTCCGTCAGCAGCACCCAGCCGGGCGCATCCATCTGCACCTCGACCAGCACGTCGTTCAGGCCGTAGTCGATGACCCGGGCCTCCCGTTGCTGGCCGAACACGGGCTTGGGCAGCGCTTCCATACCCTCGATGACCACCGTCTGCCGTAAATCCAGTTTGCGCAGGGTCTTGTACAGTTGTTCGGGGGGAACAGCAATGGCCTCGGGAACGACCAGCACCCGCGGCAGGACCCGCGCGTTCTCGTAAATCCGCACCTCGTCATCGTAAACCAGACGGTAATCGGGCTCATTCAACGTTTGGGTGGTGACGAGATAGCGGATGCCCAGCAGGTGGAAGAGGGGATCGTGCAGCGCGGGCGTGTTGGGCGCATAGATGGGCGCAATGCGGTTGTAGAGCAGGTCGCCTTGCGTCTGCAACTGCCCCATGTAATCCGCGTACTGCTTGAGGATGATGGAATCGTAGCCCCGTACGTCTTCCAGGCCCGCCAGCATCCCCAAATTCGCGTTCAGGGTCTTCTGCTCCTCGGGCAACTGATAGGTGGTGAAACGCCAGGGCTGATCCGCGGATTTGTGCTCCTGCAGCCATTGGATGGCGGGTGGCTCGAAGGTCAGCAGCGCCGGATCGGTCTTGGGGTTGAAGGGATAGCCGATGAGCCACAAATCCAACAGGATGATGCCCAGGGCTGCGACATGCCACAGCCGCAGGCCCACCGACCAGGTGCGACCCGGCTCGGCCTTGGCCTCGGCCTCCGCCCGCCTGCTCGCCGCGCCGATGAGCATTTTTTGGCCCCAGGGCGACGTCGCCAGCAACAGCACCCCGCCCGACGCCAGGGTCATGAACCCAAACTGGAGCAGACGCAGGGCCTCATAGCTCCAAAACAGCCCGCCATTCCCGAACGCATTCGCGGCCAGGTCGGAACCGGCGATGACTTTATCCCCCAGGGCGATGAAGGGGCCGGGAACAAAGCGGCTGATGAGCAGGACGACCAGCGTCAAACCGCCCCCGACCGCCAGCAGCCAGCCCGCCAGCCGGGCCAGTTCGGGGAAGGTGAGCCATTTGAAGCGCCGTGGCCCGCCCAATCGGGTCAGATGCCCGCCCTCGATGGCCAGTTGCAGCCGTTCCACGCCGAACCCGGCCAGCATGGCCATGGCCATGGTGTAGGGGAACACCCAGCGGAACGCGGAATGGAGTTGATTGTAGCCGGGCAGGCCGTAGAAAAGGATGGCGTAGAGGGGCGTGCCGAAGGCGAAGGCCAGGGAGAGCAGGGCCAGCAGCGCGAAACCCACTACGTAGAATCGGCCCGTGGGCGGCCGCACCCAACCGGGCTTGTCCTTGGGCTGACGCACGGGCCCGCCCCGCAACCGCCCCACCACGTCCAGCACCGCGGTCGCGGCGAAGACCAGGGTCAAAATCCCCAGATAATTCGCGCCCTCCACATAATTCTTGATCCCCCAGAACACCGTGTTCACGTCCTGACCATGCGCGTTTTTCCACACATGATACGCTTCACCCGTCCACCAGTCGCGGATGACGTGATGCGCGGGGTTGCCGTAGAAGTCGGGGATGAGGAAGGTGATGATGTGGCGGGTGGGCCAGGCCCAATTCACCACCTGGTCATAGCTGACCGAACCCTCGCGAAAGTTGTGGGTGACCAGCTCGTAGAGAGGGATGAACTGCACCGCGCCCAGCATCAGGCCCGTGACCACCATGAACAGCAGCCATCCGGCGATGCGCAGCACGGGCCGCCACACCCCCAGCCGTCGCCACACGCCGAACAAGCGCCAAACGCCGTACATGGCCCCCACCAGCAGAAAATAGTAGGTGATCTCGATATGCCCGGCCAGCACCTGCATCCCCAGCACGGCCGCGCCCACCACGATGTAGGCCACGGGGATGAAGGGCGCATTGCCCTTCTCCTCCTGCTTGCGCACCACCATCTCGATGAGGGCCAGGAACAGAGGCAGCAGCGCCGCACCCCCGATCATCATGGGGAAGACCACCGAGGCGATGAAGAAGCCCGAGAACATGTAGGCGATGGCGGAGAAGAGCGCGCCCGCCCGGCCGATGCGCAGGATGCGGGCGAAGATGTATGCCCCCATCCCGGCCAGGGCCAGGGCCAGCCAGGTGTAAATCCCATACGCCACCCACAGCGGGAAGATATAGTAAACGATGCTTAGCGGAAACAGCGCCGAATGTTGCCCTTCGGCCAGGAAGGGCTGCCCGGTGAACAGATAGGGATTCCACAGGGGAGGCTCCTTCACGGCCAGCGCCTCCCGGATCAACAGCTTCCACTCGTAATTCTCCAGCACCAGGTCGGAGAGCAGCGCGTTGTGGGGGACTTCCACGCCTTTCTCCGCGGCGTAACTCTGCCAGGGCTGATACTGGTAGATGTTATCCGCGGGCAGCAGGGTTTTGCCGCCGAACACCACCGGGCCAAAGAACAGCAGCGGCAGCAGGAAGATCAGCAGCAGGACGAGGAGATCGCGCTTGAGTTCGGATGGGGACATGATGAAGGCTCAAGTACC
>Ga0256832_1003058_pt1 | contig 11404 bp, 8 predicted proteins | sample 134614metaG_FD_190534 | JGI IMG/M metagenome (GOLD analysis project Ga0256832, IMG submission 190534) | Hydrothermal vent microbial communities from Lau Basin, Pacific Ocean - 134-614 | ecosystem: Environmental > Aquatic > Marine > Hydrothermal vents | place: Pacific Ocean: Lau Basin | collected...
GGCCGCGCCTCGCTGCAACAGCACATCGGTGAAGCCCCCGGTGGATGCGCCCAGGTCCGCACACACCCGGCCCGCGGGCGTCACGCCGAAGGCGTCCAGGGCCGCGACCAGCTTGTTTCCGCCCCGGCTGACGTATTGGGGCCGCGCCTTCACCCGGATGGCGGCGTCGGTGGGGATTTTGTGTCCCGGTTTGGTGGCGGGGCGGTCTTCCACCAGCACCAGGCCCGCCATGATCAGCCGCTGGGCCTGCTCCCGGCTTTCGGCCAGCCCTCGGGCCACGAGCAGCTTGTCCAGACGCTCCTTAGCCACGGGGTTTCTCCTGCGGCCAGCGATAGACCTCGGTGAATCCGGCCATGTCCTCGGGCCGCTCGTGATAGGGCTGCTCGTGCAGGATGTTCCAGGCGTGCCCGGCCATGCCCGGCGGCTCGTCCGCCCGCCGCGCCCGCATGGCGAAGACGATGCCCAGGGGCAGGCCCGTGCGCCGCAGAAAATGATAGCGCAGCAGCGAACGGCGCAGGCAAAGCCCGAAGGGCGAGCTCCGGTCGAGGAGGGCCAGCGCGTCCGTCAGCGCCCGCACCTGCTCCTCATCCCGCCCGGCCCAATCGGCCTGCTCGGGCGTGAGCTCGGCCAGGAAATCGGGCAGCGACCGGGTTTGATAGCGTTGGGGCAGCGAGCGTTGCACCCGGCGCATCTCGGCCAGCATGGCCCGCCCCTCGCGGCTCATCTCCGCCCGCGCCAGGGTGGCGACGGCGGAGATGAATCGGGGGATGCTGCGCAGGGAGGGCATCGTGGGGAATTGGGATTTGGGATTTGGGATTTGGAAATTCGAATTTCGAAATTGGAAATCCGAAATCCAAATTCCGAATTCATGTATCGAAGAGCACCTGGGCCCGCCACAGGCCGCCCGTCTCGTCCGGCGCGTGAATGGCCAGGTCGTGATAGGTCACAGCCTTGATGTGCGCCAGATCGCTGGCTCCGGCCCGCCCGAAGACCTGCGCCCGGATGTGGGTCTCGTCCAGCTCGCGCACGATGACGTTCTGGGCCATCAGACCGTGGGTTTCTTGCTGCCACAGCAGCTCGCTGAGCCAGCTCACCAGCAAATCCTCCCGGTCTGCGCCCTGGGCCTCGACATATTGCTGGATGGTCGGGCCCTGCACGTCGTAGGCGGCCTGCAAGCCAAACATGGCGATGGCCGCATGGGCGTAAAGGGCCTCGGGCGCGTCGCCGAAAACCTCCACGCCCCAATCCGCGGTGTAAGAAAGCTCGCGATAGCGCTCGTAGTCTGGCAGTTGCGGGTCCTGGGCCAGCAGCCAGCTCGCCAGCGCCTTGTCCCGGGCGATCTGGGCCTTGAGCGCGTCCAGGCCCGGGAATTTCATCTCATCCCGCAGGCGGGCGACGAAGGAAAGCGCCAGGCAGCGGCCATAGATGTCCTCATCGAAATCGATGATGTGGGCCTCGATGGTGCGGGTTTTACCATTGACGGTGGGGCGCACGCCGATGTTCACCACCGCGGGAAAGCGGCGTCCCTCCACCACGGCCCAGGCCGCATACACCCCATCCGCGGGATGCACCCGGTTTTGCGAGGCCGCGATGTTGGCCGTGGGAAAGCCCAGGGTGCGGCCCCGTTGATCGCCATAAACGACGACGCCGGAGATGGTGAAGAAGCGGCCCAGCCACACATTGGCCCATTCGATGTTGCCCAGAGTGATGGCGTTGCGGATGCGGGAGGAGCGGATGGGAACGCCCTCCCAGCGGAATTCGGGCGTCACATGCACCCGCACGCCGATTTTTCCCCCGTACGTCCGCAGAAAATCCACATCGCCCCGCCGGTTGCGGCCCAGCGCGAAATCGGGCCCTACCCACAGGTCGGTCAGGGCCAGATGGTCTTTGAGCAGGTCCATGAAGTCCTCGGGCTCGGTCTGGGCGGTGCGCCGGGTGAAGGGATGCACGATGGTGAAATCCAGGCCCGCCTGGGCGTACAGCTTCAGCCGCTCGGCCAGAGAGCTGATGCTGGCCACGGGCTGCTCGGGGCGCAGCACGGCCCGGGGGTGAGGATGGAAGGTGAGCAGGCCGCAGGCCGCGCCATCGGCGTGAGCGGCTTCCTGCATGGCCGCGATGAGCGCGCGGTGGCCCCGGTGCATGCCGTCGAAGCTGCCGATGGTGAGATGCGTCGGGCCTTTGAGATGGGCCGCGGTGATGGATTCGAATACTTGCATGAAGGTTGGCTCTACTGAAAAAACCTTCACCACGGAGGCGCGGAGTGCACTGAAGAAGAAAAAGGTGAGATTTGGAGATGTTTTTCTCTGTGAACTACCACTATTTTCTCCGTGATCTCCGTGTCTCCGTGGTGAAATGGTCTTTTTGCAATGGACTCAAGGTTGGGGGTAGGTGTCGGTGCGGGTTTCCGCGGGATGACGATTTTTATGACGTTTTACGTTTGACGTTTTACGCTCACCGATTTAGCCGACAAGCGAGAACTGGTTTTCTTTCAGCCAATCGGGCAGTTGGTTGACGTCGTCGAGCACGCCGTCTGCGCCCAGGCAACGCCATCGCTCCGGATCATGGTCGTGGTCGATGGCCACGGCCAGCACCCGGGCCCGCTGGCGTTGGGGCGGCAGTTGACGATAGTTGAGCACGAGCCGCAGATCATCCAGGCTATCGCCCACCATGACCGCGCGGTCGGTTCCAAGGCGGGCGATGGCCCGCTCCAGCAGCGTGGGATCGGGCTTGTGGCCGTCTTCGTCGGTGAAGATGGCGTCTTTCACCAGCAGACCGCCGAAATCGAGGCCCGCGCAGGTGGTGCGCATCTCGTTGCGGTTGCGCCCGGTGATGACGCCCACCTGGCGCACGCCCGCTTCCCGCAATCGTTCGAAGAAATCGGGCTCGGGATAGGCTTCTTCGGCGTGGGCGAAGCCGGGTCGATATTCGACGACCGGCGGCTTGTCGTAGATGGCGGGATACATGTCTGCGCCCCAGTAGTGGGCGTCGTAATAGGCCTGCAACGCATCGAAATCGGGCGCGTCGGGCCCGGCGTAGCCGCGGGCCCAGGTAATCCCCCGGCCCGCGTTCTCCTCGACCAGGTCGAACCAGCTTCGCTCGGGGGGAATGCGGCCCGCGGCCCGGGCCTGCAACAGCGCGACCAGGGCCCAGATCATGTTCCAATCGCTGTTGAAGCCGCCCGAGCGTTTGAACGCCCGCACATGCTCCAGGCTGAGGCCCGCGTCGGGCCAGTTGTTTTCTTGCGCCAGTTTGCGGGCCACGAACAGAGTGCATTGGTTGTAGGCGTCCTGCGCGGCCCACAGCACGCCATCCACATCGAAGATGACGGTGTCGATGGGAGTTGATTGCGTCATATCACTTGCCCTGACTGGCGAAAAGCGCCCGGTACTTCCGCGCTCGCTCTCGATAGCGGCGGGCGTTGTCCAGGATGGCGTCCAGGTCTCTCTGGCGCATGAGCCGGGCGAAGCGGGCGGGCATGCCTTTGTAGAGCGTGCGGGGCGGGATTTTGGCTCCGGGCGGGACCAGCGCCCCGGCCGCGATCATGGCTCCGGCGCCGATGTGTGCGCCGCTGAGCACCGTGGCGTTGATGCCGATGAGCGCGCCATCCTCCACCACGCAGCCGTGCACCACCGCCCCATGCCCGATGACCACATTCTTGCCGATGAGGGTGGGCATGCCCGCGTCTGAGTGCATCACGCAGTTATCCTGCACGTTGCTGCCCTCGCCAATGACGATGCGATCCACGTCGCCCCGGAGCACCACGCCAAACCAGATGTTGGCGTTGGCCTCCAGGGTGACGTCGCCGATGATGACGGCGTTGGGCGCAACAAAGGCGTCGGGATGGATTTTTTCGGGGAAATAGCCGATGACGTCTGATTTTTGCATGTGCGTTGCGTCTATGAGCGGGACTCGGGTTGGATGCGTTCGCGAGCGGAGGCCGCGTGCGCGTCCAGGCCTTCCGCGTCCGCGATGCGCGCGGCCACCGCGCTCAGGTCTGCGCCCGCCTCGGGCGTGAGCGCGATGAGGCTGATGCGCTTGACGAAATCCTCCACGTTGACGGGCGAGGCGTAGCGGGCCGTGCCCTCGGTGGGCATGATGTGGCTGGGCCCGGCGATGTAGTCGCCCAGCACCTCGAAACTGCTCTCGCCCACGAAGACGCCGCCCGCATTCTGCACTTTGGGAACCAATGACCAGGGATCGGCCACCGAGAGACAGAGATGCTCGGGTGCGTAGCGATTGGCCTCGGCCACCGCGGTGTTCAGGTCGGGGACGATGACCGCACCGCCGCGGGCGGGCAGGGATTGGGTGATGATGTTCGCCCGGCTCAGTTTCAGTGTCCGGGCCTCCACCTCATCCCGCACCTTTTCGGCCAGAGCCCGGCTGGGGGTCAGCAGGATGGCCGTGGCCAGGATGTCGTGCTCGGCCTGGGCCAGCAAATCTGCCGCGACCATGCCCGGATGCGCGCTGTCATCCGCGATGACGATGGTCTCGGTGGGGCCGGGCAGCCCGTCGATGCCCACCGCGCCGAAGACTTGCCGTTTGGCCAGGGTGACGAAGAGCCCGCCGGGGCCCACGATCTTGTCCACCGGCTCGATGCTTTCGGTGCCGTAGGCCATGGCGCCGATGGCCTGCGCGCCGCCCAGGGCGTACAATTCGTCGATTTCAGCGATGGCGGCCGCGGCCAGGATGGCGTCGGGGATGCGGCCCGTCTTGCGATTGGGCGGCGTCATGGCGATGACGCGCTTGACGCCCGCCACCCGGGCGACGATGGCGGCCATGAGCAGGGATGAGGGCAGGGGGGCGCTGCCGCCGGGCACATACACGCCCACCGAGGCCAGCGGACGCACCAGTTGGCCCAGCGCACCCTCATCCTCATCCTGATGCAGCCAGGAGTGCGCGGGCTGGCGGCTGTGGAATGCGGCGATGCGCCCGGCCGCGACCCACAACGCATCGCTCAGGTCTTCGTCCAGGCGCTCCAGGGCTTCGTCCCATTCTTCGGGCGGGACCTGGTAGCTTTCGGCCCGCACGCCGTCGATGCGCTCCGTCCAGCGATGCAGGCCCGCGTCGCCTTCGGTGCGGATGTCGGTCAGGACGCGGGCGACGGCCTGCTCGGGCGCGAGGGGTTCGCCGAACAGCTTTGCGATGCTGTCCAGCAGGCTTTGGGGATATTCGGTTTCGGCCCAGCTTCGGCGTTTGAGAATGCCTGCGCGGGCGGTGGGGAGGTCGTAAATGGGGAAGAGCATGGCGGTTTTCGGTGTTCGGTGAGCGGTTTTCAGTGTTTGGTTGGCAGGGGGGATTTACGTCTCATCATTATCGTCGATTCATGGTTGGTTTGACAAAAAAAAGTGGCTGTGCTAATCTTTCCGCAAGTTTATATCGCAATGACGATGACGGAGACAAGTAATCCGACGCCGCGTCTCAGAGAGCTGCCGGGGGTGCAAGGCAGTGACGCCGGGCGGATGAAATCCCCTCCCGAGTCGCCCGACCGAACCGCTTTTGCACAGTAAGTTGGGCCGGTTCCCCGCCGTTATTTGGGATTCGATTCAGTAAACAGTAAACAGTAAGCAGTAAGCAGTAAGCAGTTGATCGAGGCGGCGTGTTCACGCCACTGACCACTGATTACTGTTCACTGATCACTGATTACTGAATCGCGGAGGTTGCGGTCGCGAGGCCGTGACGAATCCAGGTGGCACCACGAGCGCCCCCTCGTCCTGGAACGAGCGGGCGTTTTTTATTTCGAGAATTTTTGAAGCAGGAGGAGGTTTTGCTCTCATGATCGACATCAAACTACTGCGCGAGAATCCCGACCTGGTTCGGGAGGCCATGAAGAAGCTGGGCGCGGAGGATGCGCCCGTCGAGGACGCCATTCGCCTGGACCAGCGCCGTCGCCAGATTCTGACCGAGCTGGAGGCCCTGAAGGCGGAACGCAACAAGGGCTCCAAGGCCATCGGCCAGCTCATGCGCGAGGGCAAGCGCGATGAGGCCGAGGCGCAAAAGGCCCGCATGGCCGAGCTGGGCGATAAAATCAAGGCGCTGCAAGCCGAGCTGAACCAGGTGGAAAAAGACCTGGAATGGGCCATGCTCAACATCCCCAACATCCCCCTGCCCGAAGTGCCCGTGGGCAAGGATGACAGCGAGAACGTGGTCGTGCGGGTGGAAGGCGAGATGCGCGAGTTCGATTTTCCGCCCAAACCCCACTGGGAGATCGGCGAGGCTCTGGACATCATCGACTTCGAGCGCGGGGTCAAGATCTCGGGTAGCCGGTTTTACATCCTCAAGGGCCTGGGCTCGAAGCTGCAGCGGGCGCTCATCAACTGGATGCTGGATGTGCACATCGAGCAGCATGGCTACACCGAGGTGTATCCGCCCTTCATGGTGCGCAGTCACGCCCTGGTGGGCACGGGCAATCTGCCCAAGTTCGCAGATAATCTTTACAAAGACCACGAGGAAGACCTGTGGCTCATCCCCACGGCCGAGGTGCCCGTGACCAACATGTACCGGGACGAGATTCTGGACGGGGCGCAGTTGCCCATCAAGCATGTGGCTTTCACGCCCTGCTTCCGCCGGGAGAAATTCAGCGCGGGCAAGGACACGCGCGGCATCAAGCGCGGGCATCAGTTCGACAAGGTGGAGATGGTCAAGTTCGTCACCCCCGAGACGGGCCGGGCCGAGCTGGACAGCCTCATCGAGAACGCGGCCGACATCGCCCGCCTGCTGAAGCTGCCCTTCCGCATCGTGCAGATGTGCACCGGCGACCTCAGCTTCGTGGCCGCCATCAAGTTCGATATCGAGCTGTGGGCCCCGGGCGTGGAGGAGTGGCTGGAGGTCAGCTCCTGCTCGTTGTTCACTGATTTCCAGGCCCGCCGGGCCAACATCCGTTATCGCCCCGAGCCGGGCGCGAAGCCCCGCTATGTGTACACGCTGAATGGCTCGGGCCTGGCCCTGCCGCGGCTGGTCATCGCCATCCTTGAAAACTACCAGCAGCCCGATGGCAGCGTGGTCGTGCCCGAGGTCTTGCGTCCCTACATGGGCGTGGATGTGATCCGCTAGCAAGCCGCGTCGCATGATGTATGAGTGAGACGTGAAACGAAACGCCCTTTTTCTGACGCTGATTCTGCTCCTGCTCATCCTGGCGGCGTGGTTGGGCTGGCAGCGTTTGAACCGCAATGTGGTTCCGTTGGGCCCGCAGCGCACGGTGCAGACCGTCAACCCCAAGGCGGGCGTGCACACGCGGCTGGAGAACGAGGTGGAGGCCTGGAAGATCAAGAAGACGCTGGAGATGGTGCGGGAGATGGGCGCGCCGTGGATTGTGGAGTATTTCCCCTGGGCCTTTAGCGAACCGAAGAAGGGCGCGTATAAGTTCGCTCATGCCGACATGGTGGTGGATCACGCCAATCGCCAGGGATTGACTGTCATCGCCCGGTTGGGCCTGGTTCCCGAATGGGCGCGCCCCAAGGATAGCATCTCCACCATGCTCCCCGAGGCGCGCTATCAGGATTTCGCCGACTATGCGGCCGAGTTCGTGCGTCACTTCGATGGCCGGATTCAGTACGTCGTCATCTGGAACGAGCCCAATCTGGCCCTGGAGTGGGGCTATCGCCCGCCCGGCCCCGCGGCCTACGCCGAATTGCTGCGGGTGACCAGCCAGGCCATTCGCGAAGCGAATCCCGACGTGATCATCCTGGCAGGCGCGCTGGCCCCCACCCTGGGCGATCCCGCGGGCGAACTGGCCATGAGCGATGTCGATTATCTGCAAGCCATGTACGACGCGGGCGCCGCGCCTTATTTCGATGCGCTGGCCGTTCATGCTTACGGCCTCACTTTCCCGCCCGACGACCCACCTGATCCCGATGTCATCAACTTCCGCCGCGTGGAGCTGCTGCGCCAGGTGATGGCGGCCAATGGCGACGGCGACAAGCCCATCCACATCACCGAGGCCGGATGGAATGATCATCCCCGCTGGACCCGGGCCGTGCGACCCGCACAGCGCATCCGCTACACTATCCGCGCCTACGAAATGGCCCTGGAATGGCCCTGGCTGGATTCCCTGAGCATGTGGGCCTTCCGTTATCCTGCGCCCGAAAAAAACTACCGTGACTACTTTACGTTCGTCACGGCAGATTTTCAGCCTAAACCTATTTACCTGGAAGTGCAACAGGCGTTACGTGGGTGGGGGCGCTGAGGACGCTCGTCTTTTGTATGAAAAAGGCTCGGGCCCGCGTGTTGTCCACTTGCATTTGGGCCCGAGTCCGGTCGTCTTGCGTTCGATGATCGTCCGTCAGACAGTGTCGGGCAAATACAGGGGCTCGCCGCCAATGGTGATCTTGCCCGGTAGATCGAGGGTGTAGCCGCGATTGCGGGCGACGGTTTTCAACACCCGCGGGTCTGAGACGTTCTCTTCGATGTGCTTTCGCAGCCAATGGATATGGACGTGCAGCGTGCGGATATCCTGAATCCGGTTGGCTTTCCACACCTCTTTCATTAGCGTCAATTGGCTGACCGGCTCTCCCGCGTGAAACATGAGCGTTTCCATCAACTTCGCCATCTTGGGATTCAGCCGTACCTTGCCTTTTGGCCCGGCCAGCACTAGCGTGCGACGATCCAGGGTGTAGGGCGGCAGGTGGATGACGTATTCGGGCCGGGAGGCAATGAGCGCGTCCATGGTCTTTTTTAGTTTCTTGAAGACAAATGGTCTGCTTACGATCTTGTCATAATGCGAGACGTCTTTGGGGGCGGCGCGTCCACTCTTGAGCAGGATGATGAATGGTTTGCGAAAATGCGCCTTGGCGGCCTGGATGATGCGACGCACTTTGCCAGGAGTGTTGGCGTCATAATCAATCAGGATAAGTTCTGGATCGAATTCCTTTATTTGATGCAGGGTTGGGCGCAATGTGTGGGTGCATTCGACGATGTAATGCGTAGCCAGCTCTTCGCAGACGCCGTTATCGGTTCCGACGCCCGTGATGGCCAATATACGGTGGTTGGTCATTTTTTCACTCCTGAGGTTTCGGGGAGACTCAGCGGCGTTTGGCAACAGCCAACGTATCCAAACTCAAAACGTAACTACTAAGGTCGTCACCCGAAAACCACTAAGAACACTAAGACACAAAGGCACAAAAGGGAAACTATACATTTTTTCTTCATGTTCTTGGCGCCTTGGCGCCCTTTGTGGTTTGTTAACCGGGGTGCGTTAGCAGTTACCTCAAAACACAAAAAACACAGCATCTCGAAGAGCGCCAGGGATATTTGAAAAGCTTTTCCCCTTTGCGCCTTGGTGCGCTTCATTGTTTTTTGCGTGATACGCGGCAGATTACCTGGGCGATTACGAGCAAAATCTCTTGTGATAAACGAATTAAATTGAGGGCAGGTTTTGCCATTCACTCCACCAGGCATAAGGCAACCATCTATAGCCTGGCTTCAACGTGTCCCCGAACAACATAGAATGATGGCGCTGAGCACGGCATGACGTTAGCTGTCAATGATTTTCAACGCTTTTGTTGGCATATTATGTTGGAGAAGTCGCCGTTTGTCAAATCGTTTGCTTTGTGCACATCAATTTCAAGTTTAGCCCGGCGACAAGCCCCGCTCTCAGCCTTCCCCCGCTTCGGCTGCCGCCTTGCAGAGAGAGAAGCCTTTGTTTTGCCGATATATGCAGCAGCTGGGGGTCTTCCTCTCCCGAACACGGGCGCGGCGAGTATCGAGGGAGGGGTTGGGGCAAAGGGAGGACGGGAGGGATGAGATTGCCTCCTTGCCACTTGCGGATTCTAAATTTGGAATCTCCTTCTTTATGCAAGACTTAGATTTGACGTCGCTCGGATGCGTTACGCAGAGGTGGGGCCAGATGTGGCGCTTGCATAACAAAGCCCCGGCGGCGCGAAAACCGCCAGGGCTTGTTCCTGCCAGGCGAGAGAAGGGGAGAGGGGATAAATGGTGTCGTTCGTTATTGGGTGGCCGTGGCGGATGGCAGGCGGGTGAGGAGGGGGTGACGCGCCGCGCGAACCTCGTCCAGGCGTCGAGTAGGCGCATTGACGGGCGCCATGTGCAAAAGCTCGGGAGTCTCGCGAGCTTCGTCTGCGATTTTATCCAGCGCGTCGAGAAATGCGTCGATGGTTTCCTTATCTTCCGTTTCCGTGGGCTCGATCATCAAAGCCTCATGGACGATGAGAGGAAAGTAGATGGTGGGGGGATGGAAATCGTAATCGATGATGCGTTTTGCGATATCCAGCGTGTGAATGTCCTCCGCTCCTGAGATCTTCCCCTGTGCGACTGTCTCGTGTTTACAGAATCGGTGTCCATATGGTATCGGATAATCGTCCATTTGTAAAATCCGGGCCTGGACGTAGTTGGCGTTGAGAACAGCCGTTTCGCTCACTTCGCGCAGGCCCGCCGCCCCATGCATGCGGATATAGGTGTAGGCTTTGACCATGACGCCGAAGTTGCCATGGAAGCTCTTGACGCGGCCGATGCTCTGGGCTGGCTGTTTCCATACGTATTCGCCCTCGTCTTCCTTCAAATCCACGATGGGGCCGGGCAGGAAGGGCGCCAGCTCGGCCACGACGCCCACAGGCCCGCTGCCCGGACCGCCGCCGCCATGGGGCGTGCTGAAGGTCTTGTGCAGATTGAAGTGCATCACGTCGATGCCTAGGTCGCCCGGGCGCACCACGCCCATGATGGCGTTGAGATTGGCGCCATCGCCATAGACCAGGCCGCCTGCTTCGTGCACCAGCTTGCACACTTCCACGATGTTCGATTCGAACAGGCCCAGGGTGTTGGGATTCGTGATCATAATGCCGATGACTTGGTCATCCAGAGCGCCCTTCAGAGCCTCGATGTCCACATTGCCATCTTTGTCGCTGGGGATTTGCACCGCGGTGAATCCGGCCATGGCGGTGCTGGCGGGATTGGTGCCGTGCGCGGAGTCGGGCACCAAAATCTTGTGGCGCTGGGTTTCGCCCCGGGCCAGTTGCGCAGCCCGCATGATGAGCACGCCCGTGAATTCGCCATGTGCGCCTGCGGCCGGCTGCAACGACACCGCATTGAAGCCCGCGATCTCCGCGATCATCTGCTGCAGATCGTACATCAGGCCCATTGCGCCCTGCACGGTGTGCGGGTCTTGCAGGGGGTGGATGGCGGTGAATCCGGGCAATCGGGCCACCCATTCATTCACCTTGGGATTGTACTTCATGGTGCAGGAGCCCAGGGGATAGAAACCCTTGTCCACTGCGTAATTCTTCTGGCTGAGACGGAGGTAATGGCGCGTTGCCTGCACCAGACTTAGCTCGGGCAGGGGCAGCTCATCCCTCACGAATTCGGCGGGGATAGGCGTTTCTGGCACGTCCGGCTCGGGCATGTCCACGCCCGTGCGACCGGGCGTGCTCAGATCATAAATGTAGTCGTCGTATTT
>Ga0256832_1003059_pt1 | contig 11403 bp, 9 predicted proteins | sample 134614metaG_FD_190534 | JGI IMG/M metagenome (GOLD analysis project Ga0256832, IMG submission 190534) | Hydrothermal vent microbial communities from Lau Basin, Pacific Ocean - 134-614 | ecosystem: Environmental > Aquatic > Marine > Hydrothermal vents | place: Pacific Ocean: Lau Basin | collected...
AAATGTCTTTTGCGCCACGTTGTCGAAAAGTGGTAAAAAAAGTCGGACCGCTTTTGAGACCAATCGTATATACAAAAATAGTCAATCCCAAGATAATGATGATTTCAGGGATTTTGAAGGCCGGATTAATCCCCCCAAAGGCCAGCCCTACAAACAGAATGGCGGCCACCCCCATCTTGAAGCCTTTTATGCGTATCGTACCTAACCAATAACCAATGGCAGCAACTACAAAAAGCAAAAGAACCGGACTGTCGATAAAGGCTTGTATCATACGCCCTAAAACGTTTTCTTTTTGTTTTAGTTCTTTTGTAACTGTTTAGCCCCCCTCTATTTTGGTCAAAAAATGCCCTTTTTGCGTCTATTTTTGCTAAAATTTTCTTACGTAGCATAGGAATATTATGGGATTTTCGAAAGTTCCAGAAAAGGCTTACTTTTGCTCCATGCCACCAAAAACAAAATTTCCTATTTCTGCGATTATTACCACATATAATGAAGCAGATCACATTGAGGCCGTGTTGGATACCTTAGCTTGGGCTGATGAAGTCATTGTTGTGGATTCTTATAGCGAGGATGATACGGTTGCGCTTGCGCAAAAAAAAGGAGTCCGTGTGTTGATGAAACAATACTATAGCCCGGCTACTCAAAAAAATTGGGCGATAGAGCAGGTGCAACATGAGTGGGTTTTTATATTGGATGCTGACGAGCGATGTTCTCCTGAATTAGAGCAAGAGATTAAATCTGTTTTGACAACAGGGACAAAGAAAGACTGCTTTTGGATAAGCCGGAAAAATTACTTTATGGGCAAACATGTCAGGTATAGCGGCTGGCAAGGGGACAAAGTAGTTCGTCTTTTGCGCAAGCATTGTCGATATGAAGACAAAATGGTTCATGAAGAAATTGATGTAAATGGCAAGCAGGTAGGCCGTTTGAATAGCCAACTGATTCACTATACCTTTAAAAATTATGACCATTTTTTGGCCAAAATCAATCGGTATGCCGCATGGAGCGCACAGGACTACACAACTAAAACCGGGAAAATAACGTTGTATCATCTCTGGTTCAAACCACTTTTTCGATTTTTTTCTCATTATTTTTTGCAACTCGGATTTTTGGATGGGAAAACAGGTTTTATAATTAGTAGATTGATGGCATGGGGTGTGTTTTTGCGCTACCTAAAACTGATAGAGTTGCGAAAGAAACAACAAGACTAAATTATGAAACAAGGCCTTTTTCTTATTTTTGCTCTTTTGATGATGGCATCTTGCGGTACTTCCAAGAAAACTACAAAAAGCAAGACTCCGGAGATTCATGATGATTTGAGTCGTTATCCGCTTAATTTTATGCGTTCTAAGTATTTGTCTGATGTGCTGGATAAAGCCAAAAAAGATAAAAAATTGGTTTTTGTGGACATGTATGCGGATTGGTGTGCTCCCTGTAAAGTAATGGACGAAGAATTGTATATGAATAAAGAATTTTCAGAAATAATAAATCAAAACTATATAAGCTACAAGGTAGATGTAGAGAAAGAAAATGGTTCTAACCTAGGGACTATTTTTAATGTAAAGGTATTGCCGACCATCTTATTTTTGGATTCAGATGGCAATGTATTGGAGCGAAGTGATGGTGCTTTGTCTCATTCGCAATTTTTAGAAATGGCCGCTCGTGCGGTCAAGAATAGTCAGTAAATCTCCCTTTTTTCCAAGAAGTATTTGCTCTTCTCTTCTTTCATCCTAAGTTGAGGACTCCTTGGTACACACTGATTCTAGGGAGATCAAGGTTGTTACCCCACAAATTAAGATGCGCTAATTTATCGCCAACAAACCGGCAAATCAGTTTGCTCTGTGTATATTTGCGACAGCAAACCAACGGAGTAGAGAATCAATGCAACTGGACGAGGTAAAAATTCATTTTGAATCAGGCGATTTATGGGCCTTGAATGTCACCTTAGCAATCATCATGTTTGGGGTTGCTTTGGACATCCGCTTGAGTGATTTTGTCCGCTTGCTTAAGCAACCTAAGATTTTATTTGCCGGAGTTTTATCTCAGTTTTTTTTGATGCCGGCCTTGACTTTTTTGATTGTCTATGTTGCTCGTCCGATGCCTAGTATTGCTTTGGGTTTGATTATGGTAGGGGCTTGTCCGGGCGGCAATATTTCCAATTTTTTGAGCAAGCTTGCGAAGGGAAATGCAGCGCTATCCGTTAGCTTGACGGCATTTGCGACGCTAGCGGCGGTGGTGATGACTCCGTTTAATTTTCATTTTTGGGGGAGCTTATATCCGCCTACTAATGCCATTTTACAGGAAGTTTCTTTGGAGCCATATCGGTTATATAGGCTGATTGCTTTGATTTTGGGTATTCCCTTAGTTTTGGGCATGTTGGTGCGTCATTATCAACCCCAAACAGCTAACCGGGTTAGCCGATTCCTAAAGCCATTGTCCATTGTTGTCTTTCTAGCCTTTGTCGTCATTGCCTTTACAGGCAACTGGGATATTTTTGTAAAACACGTACACCATGTATTATTTTTTGTGATTGCTCACAATTTATTGGCTTATATTTTGGGCTATCTTACGGCGGCAGGTTTTGGGTTGCCCCAAAATGACCGAAGAACGATATCCATCGAAACCGGCATTCAAAACTCCGGCTTAGGTCTGTTATTGATATTCGAATTTTTTCATGGCTTAGGGGGCATGATGTTGTTAGCGGCTTTTTGGGGCGTATGGGATATTGTGTCCGGTCTGGCGTTAGCTTACTATTGGTCGAAACATAAGCCGGTATTAGAAAAGGATGTATTATGAAGATGGTTTGGTATTATTTTATGAACTGTATAGTGAGCTTAGCCTTGAGTTTTACGTTTCGTAAGCGAACAGCTCATAACAAAGAAAATATCCCTAAAAAAGATCCGGTCATATTTGTTGCCAACCATCAAAATGGCTTGGTTGATGCCATTATGATACCTACAATGCCTATGCAGGAGGTCTATTTTATAACTCGAGCCGATGTCTTTAAAAACCCAATCGTAGGGAGATTTCTTAGAAGTATCAATATGATTCCGATTTATAGGTTACGGGACGGCCGGGATAAAATGGCTAAAAACACCGAAATTTTGGACTATTGTGCCGACCTTCTGGTTGAAGGCAAAAAAATCCAAATGTTTCCGGAAGGAAACCACAATGAACAAAGGCGGGTTCGAAGCTTTAAGAAGGGCTTTGCAGATATCGCTTTTTTGGCCTTAGCCAAGCAACCGGATTTGCCCATCAAAATAGTACCTGTAGGTATTAATTACGATACAAAAAATGATTTTGCCGCCTCCGTTGCGTTGTACTATGGACAGCCTATTGATGCCCGGGATTACTATCGTCCGGAAGATTTGAAAGATTCAAGTGCGAAGCTGACCCTAGCCGCAAGGGAGGCCGTCAAAAAGCTAACGACCCATATTGAGTCAAAGGATACATACGATGAAAAAATAAAGGAATTGGAAAATGAAGGAATCAATTTCCTAAATCCAAGAGTAGCCAATCAATTAATAGAAAAGGACAATTTTAAAGGTGGTCAAGCCCTAAAAAAGCAGAAAACGCTAGTTGGCTCCATCATTTATTACATCTTCACAGTCCTAAATATCTTTCCATTACTATTGTGGTGGAAGTTTAAAAAAGGAATTAAAGATCGGACGTTTGTAAGTACTTTTAGATTTGTATTTGTATTTTTGGTCTTCCCCTTATTTTACTTGATTGTCGGGGGGGTATTGGCTCATTTTTGGGGAAATACAGTTGGATTGGCCTATTTAGCGGGAAGCATCCTTCTTGGCTATTTGCGTAAGCGGCTGCCCTATTGGTATTAGAAGAGCTAGGTTTAGCCGCATACCACAACATTGAATAGGATGAATGGGCGCTACTCCGGACTCATTTTGTTAATTTTATCCAGTATAGAAGATGTGAGACTTGGACTTACCGATGGCAGAGGGAAAGCGCGTTGAACAATAATTTTCAGTTCTTGGTCATTAGGCGGAGTGAAAGGTTCATTATTCATTTTGTCAATTTTTGAATCGGAAGACTCCTTTATTTGTGATTTTGGAGAGTCATTCCTTTGATTAGTTAAATTGTTAGCTTTCATTACGTAGAATTTTCATGAACAAAGCCTTGCGTCAAGATGACGACAAGGCTTTGTAAAAATTGTTTACATACTTGGGGTGATGCCATACTCCTTTTCTGCAAGTTCTTGCAAAGAAGTCTTAAGCGCCCCTTTTGTACGGTTAATGCTAGATTTGATGGTGCCAATAGGTCGGCAAGTGATTTCTGCAATTTCTTTATACTGAAAATTATGGACAGCATATAAAAGAAATGTAGTTCGAGTTAACTCATCAAGAGCTAATAAAGCCCTTCGAACTTCGTCGGAGACGACAGCTTCAAAACCATTTTTTTCAATACCATACTGATCAACATGGTTGTCTTCGGTATTCGGCAACTTAAAATCATCAAAAGAAGTCAGAGGAGACTTCATTCTTTTACGATAGTCATTGATGAATAAATTGCGCATGATGGTCAAAAACCATGCTTTGGGGTTGCTTTCCGGATTAAATTGCTCCAGTTTAGAAAAAGCTTTAAGGGCAGTTTCCTGAAAAAGGTCTTCAGCGGCTGCCCGGTTTTTTGTCAAGCTCATAGCAAACCCCATCGCTTCGTTTTGAAGCGGGATGAAAAGTTTTTCGAAAAGTTTTGCTTTGTTCATGATAACAACTGGCTTGATTGCCATAGAAAGCCTATGACAACATATATCGAATACAAAAATAAAGGTTGAATCGTTCCCGAAAATTGATTTTTTTCAAAAAAAAAGATAAAATCAGCTATTTTAGTCCTGATATTTCTCTATTTTTTGTTTTAGCCATTGTATCGGGTGCTTGTTTTTATCTCCGGTGGCGGTGTCACAGATGAAAAAATGGAAGAAGAAGTCCATATTTTTGCCAAAATGAGTGATGACTTTTTGGATTCTATTTTCCGCAAGGACAAAATTATTGTGACAAAAAGCTATTTTCCAAGCATGGTAGGCTTCATCATGCCATTCTAATAATTCTAGCAATAATTGATCATTGGTATATTGCATCATGAATTTTTGCGCAAGCAGCCCATGCCTTTTTGATTGTTGTTTAAACTCTTCCAATTTGAAAGTATCATGGGTTATCGCCGCCAATCTAAGCTGCTCTTTTTCGGAATCGGATACTTGAAGCCTATCAATATTTTTGAGCACATCCACAACGTGGTGTCCAACCGTTTTTTCGGGATGGCCATAAGATGGGCGGCTCCAGCTTAGCCCGGATTGAACTTCTGGGTGAGCAAGAATCAGAGCTTCAAGCTTATTAATGGGTGTTATCATCCCTTGGTTATGCAGAAGTGATGTTGTCATATAAACAAAAAGACAATATAATCTTTTTAGATGAATAAGTCAAAAATAAAAGGAAGATTTATATTGGGCTAATTGCAAAAACTTAGCCAATGTTTGTTGGACTATTGGTTGTTTGAGTTGATTCTCACCAGGAGTACAGAGTGGAGTTTTGGATAGACATATTACGGCACATGCAAATGTTAAGGAGATGTTAAAATCGTGTTAAAATCCAAATACCCGTACATCCGGAAGGCGAATTGGCGTTTATAGAGCCGAACACTATTTGAAAATCAAAAATCAATTGAATAGCTATGAAGAAAATAGTTGGATACGTTGTTGCCGGCTTATTTGGTGGCCTATTGGTTTTGGGTGGCTTAAGCTGGATGGGCACTGAATCCCCTTTCGGGAAAAAGGAATCTGCTCCTGTGGTTTCAAATAATTTAGGTACTTTCGTGCACAACACGGGTAGTAGTCAGTTGCCAAACGACTTCCGAACGGCAGCACAAAAATCAATGGAAACAGTCGTACACATCAAATCAAGCTCGGCTCCTTCGAGAAGATCGATAAATAATCAAGATCCATTTAGCTTTTTCTTTGGAGGGACTCCCAACAGTTTTGGGCCCAAGGTGGGGACAGGCTCCGGAGTGATTTATTCCAAGGATGGATTTATCATTACCAACAATCACGTTGTTGATTTTGCGGATGAAGTAGAAGTAACTCTTTATGATAATAGGAAGTACAAAGCTTCGGTTATCGGTACGGATGACAAAACGGATTTGGCTGTATTAAAAATAGAAGCCGATAATCTACCGGCCATTCATATTGGGAATTCTGACGAGACGCAAGTAGGAGATTGGGTTTTGGCGGTAGGGAATCCATTTGAATTGACCTCAACGGTGACGGCGGGCATTGTCAGTGCCAAGGGAAGAAGCTTGCACATGATGGACAACAAGAGTGGTATAGAATCCTTTATACAGACGGATGCTGCGGTTAATCCGGGCAATAGTGGAGGCGCATTAGTGAATACAAAAGGAGAATTGATAGGCATTAATACTGCCATTGCTTCGATGACGGGTTCTTATGCGGGCTATTCCTTTGCCATTCCCGTCAATATTGTGACTCGAGTTGCAGACAATCTTATCCAGTATGGGTCTGCCAAAAGAGGCAAGCTAGGAGTCCTGATTTCGGATATGGATGCAGACTTGTCCAAAGAGTTAATGATAGATATTACGCAAGGAGCTTATGTTTCGGAAGTGATTCCGGGGGGAGCGGCGCAGATGGCCGGCATGTTGCCGGATGATGTTATTATTGAAGTCAATAGTACAACGATAAAGAGTGTGCCGGACTTAATGGCCGTAATAGGAGAGTCAAATGTCGGGGATTTGCTAAAAATAAAGGTCAATCGACGCGGCAAAGTCAAAGAGATAGACGTTAAGTTAAAAGGATAAATACCTGCTAAAGAGTTGGTTTTTCGTTTTGTTTTGATTGCCTGTTCTGTCCCCACAGAGCAGGCTTTTTTTTGTATTGCGCATTGGGATATCATGGATTAACAATTTTATTAACATGAAAACAGGCCGAATTTTTCGATTAATACAATATTTGGAAAATAGAAACAGTTTATTAGGCTCATATCAAAAAACACTGTTTTATAAGGAACATTTACATTGGCGCAAGTTACCGTATTGAGAGACAATTGCATCTGATGGATGCAGGGCTTAACCCCAAGATAGCATGTCCGTGTGAATGATTACCCCCCAAGGTAGTAAAGATTCCATCCAATTGTTCTTGCGTCAGAGAAGTTTAAATTTTGATAATTATAAAACCTTTGACGATGAAATCTTTAGCAGTGTTAATCTTATTTGTTTTGGCTGTCCAAAGTGTGGATGCGCAATGTCTATCCGGCAATTGTTATGACGGTATAGGGACTTATTTGTATCCTAGTGGGGCTAAATTTTCCGGTCATTTTGCCAATGGGAAAATAAATGGCTATGGTCGTTTAGTCTTCAGCGATGGGCGAGTTTATGAAGGAGAATGGAAAAATCATTATCGCAGCGGTAAGGGCGTCATGCATTTTCCGAAAGGAGATGAGTATAAAGGCAACTTCAAGAAAAGCAAATTTTTTGGATATGGCACGATGAAATATTCTAATGGGGATGTCTATCAAGGTACATGGAAAGAAGACTATCCGAATGGAAAAGGCGTTATGGCTTATCATAATGGAGATCGCTATGAAGGAGAATTTCGAGCAGGTCGCTTACATGGGGATGGGACGATGAAATACGCCAATGGAGAAAAATACGTCGGCAAATGGAAGGCCAATAAAAAAGAAGGCAAGGGCACTTTTTATATGACCAATGGGGAAGTGATTGTTGGTTTCTGGGGCAATGATGAATATGTTGGCGAGCAGCCACAAGTTGTGGTCGCATCCCAAACTTCCAATACTGCGGAAAACACAGAAAATATTGAAAATACTTCATTATTAAGAAATTGCAACACCAATCATTGCGAAAGCGGTCGAGGCAAATACAAATATTCGGATGGCTCGATGTATATCGGAGAGTTTAGTGGGGGGATTCCTCGAGGAGAAGGTATTTGCTATTATGCCAATGGAGACAAGTATGTGGGCGAATGGGGTATTGCAGGCCCGGATGGAGATGGGGTGTATTATTTTCACAATGGTCGTGTGGCCAATGGTATTTGGTCTGACGGTAGGCTAATCAAAACCAAGGAAGAGATTACGCCGATAGAAATACCTGATGGCTCCAAGATAGATTATAATCCGGCGGTAAAGTTATGGGCTATTGTTATCGGAGTCAGCCAGTACCAATTTCTGCAAAAACTAAAATATACAGATGATGATGCTTATCGGTTTTATGGATTTCTGAAAAGTCCTGAAGGCGGGAGTATTCCAAGCGAACAGGTTCGCGTCCTCGTAGATGAAGACGCTACTCGAAAAAATATACTTGCTGCAATGAATGATGTATTTGGAAAAGCGGATGATAATGACATCGTAATGATGTATTATTCCGGTCATGGAATAGCCGGCTCTTTTTTGCCGGTGGATTACAATGGCTTTCAAAATAAACTCAAGCATTCAGAAGTAATGGCCATCCTAAATGCCAGCCGGGCAAAATATAAGATTTGCTTAGCAGATGCCTGTTATTCAGGTAGTTTATTAGCCCAAAAGGCCGCTGTTGATTTGACTGCTGCTCAAGAACTAACAAAGCGTTACTATGAAGCCTTTGAGCACAGCAATGGTGGTACAGCGATTCTCTTATCTTCCCAAGGAGACGAGGTCTCCTTGGAAGATCAGGGTTTGCGTCAGGGTGTTTATACCCACTTTTTGATTCGGGGATTGAAGGGTGAAGCCGATACGGATCACGACAAAATTGTCGAAATAGAAGAGCTTTACGAGTACATGGAAAAGAATGTCCATGACTATACCGCAGGTATTCAAACACCTGTCATAAAAGGTAAATTTGATAAAGATATGCCCGTCGGCGTACTAAGATAATCGGTGGCGCTCTTAGCCTGAATCCCTCCAATTTTGCTAAGAGCAAAGCCGAATTAACACTATTGGAATGTGGTCTGCGAAGGCAGACAGCCGGGGAGTGCTGGGCGCACTTCTCGGTTTTTTTTAGTTTCAGTCCCGGAGTAGCAGGCTTACGAGTTTTTTAGTTGCATTCTTCGACAGACATCATTCCAAGCTAAAACATAGGAGTTGGGATCTTCTCATTCATGTATAGCCTTCTATGTTTACTCCACTTGTATCGCCCATGCTTTAGGATATTTTACCGTATAACTGAGCCGGTAAGTATCTTTGTTATGAGCAGGGATTTGAGCTTGCCATTGTACTTCTCCGGTGATATTATCATATTTGGCGCTGCCATATTGGATGTTGGATACTTCTATTTTTTCCTTACGAGAAATAGGGATTTGGTCAAAGACCAAGACATTGATGGCTACCGACTTGTTGTTTTTGACTTCGATTTTCCAAGCCTTTTTGATGACTTTTTTGCCACCGATTAGTTGTTTTTTGGAGTGGTCTTTGATTTTTGTCCGAGTGACGGCAATGGATTTGTCCTTGCCTAGGGACAATTGGAGGGTGTCTTTTACGGAAGTGGCTTCAATGAGTGCTTTCCCAACATAGGTGTTTTCAAAGTAAAGGTTGCTTTCCCCGTCCAATAGATGGTACTGTTCCCAGTCCGTAATGTAAGCCATTAGATAAGCAGCGGTTTCTATTTTAGGAACAATCTGGTATTCATAACTAGAAGGCATCTCAAAGTTGCGCATTTCTATGGATTGCGATTTGGGCTTCGACAAAATGGTGTATGGTTCTTTAATCTCGAATTCGATGCTGGTGGTATTCGTGGTCAAATCCATTTTTATGGGCTTGGAGGCTTGCTTGTGTTTTTTGCGTTTGCTTGATTTGCGTCTATAAGATTTTCCGGCGGTATTATCATATATTTGCATGGCTGAAGAAGTGACGACTACTTCTGAGAGCTCATGACCTTCTTCTAAAACTATATTCATGGTAGAAGAAGAGATGGGGTGACTACTCGAAGAATAACCAACATAGGATACTTCCAAAGAATGATTGCCGGTAGGTACGGATATTTCATATTGCCCATTGGCATCTGTGGTTGTTCCGATGCTTGTACCTGATATGATTATGCTTGCACCATACAATGGTTCTCCGGAGACAGATGTGACCCTTCCGGATACTCGTCTAATAGTTGAATTTTGCCTTCTATTGTACTCTCCAAGGTAAAAAGGTCTCAAAACCGGTACGACCCCGACGTCCGTTGGTGTTGCGTTAGAGAAAGTGAGTAGTACATTTTTCCAATCTACTCCGGTCATTTGCTTAAGGTTGGCTTTGTAGGAGAGATTGACCGGCTCTTTTAGGCTGTTGACTCTGATGTCATAGGTCGGAAACCAGCTGCAATTGGAAACATAGTAGTTTATTTCAAATTTTGCGGTGGTCGCTCGTTTGGCTTGTACGGTAATGATAATTTTATAAAACCCTTTTCTTTCTTTGTCGGCCACTTCTCTGATTTGGTTTAGAAGGTCTTGTTTATTTGCGTTTAATTGTTGAGATTGGATATCAATCTCATTTTTTCTTTGGGTGATTTGTTCCATTTGCTCCCCATAGAGAGCGTAATATTGCTTAAAATCCGAGAAAGAGAGCGGGGTATTCGTGTTCGTTATCTTTCTATTTTCTTTCAGGAAGTTTTGTTTTTCTGTAAGAGTTTGATATTCTAAGGAAAGGATTTTAATTTGTTGGTCTAAGTCTTTTAGTTGCTTGCGCCAAAGATCATCGTTAGCTGATTTCTTTTTATCAAAAAAATCTATTTGATTTCGGGTGGCTAAAATAGTAAAATCGCCAATCCCCTTGACGCGTATGCTTTTAGGGTCTAGGTATTTGGAAAGCCCGTCAATGACTACTTCGGTCTTGCCGATAGGCAATGGAGTGTTTGCTTCTCTTGTAATTTGTCCACCATTAATAAAAACAGTGACCTTTTTTATGGTTGATGGTGTTGGCAATTCTTTTGCAAAGGCAAAGAGTGGCATTAGCATTAGTAAGTAAAGAATCTGTTTCATAGGTCTATTTTATTGATTTTCAATGGTACACACCAGCCTGATTACCGGTTTATTTTCGGTAGATTTGCTTTCTGCTGGGTATATATAGTTCAACGACAAGTTGTGGGAATGTGCTGCCTAGTGACCAATTATTACTTCTTCTATTTTGACTCCACGCTGCTTGTCCCATCACTCTTGATTAAGAACGGCGCTACCGATTGGGCATTCCATACATCTTTGTCGGTCACAATATATCGTTTTTAGCTGAATGTAGGCCTGAGTTTTGGAAGCAGATTTAAATTTTTCTCCAAGTTTTTCCCAACCTTGGATGATTGTGTTCTTTTCGGCAGGTATTTCGTCCAAAAGCGCTAACGCTTTTTGCTGTAAGGCAGAATCATCTCTTTTTTTCCCATACAAAAAAATGAAAGGAATAATGGTGTTGATAATCA
>Ga0256832_1003060_pt1 | contig 11401 bp, 10 predicted proteins | sample 134614metaG_FD_190534 | JGI IMG/M metagenome (GOLD analysis project Ga0256832, IMG submission 190534) | Hydrothermal vent microbial communities from Lau Basin, Pacific Ocean - 134-614 | ecosystem: Environmental > Aquatic > Marine > Hydrothermal vents | place: Pacific Ocean: Lau Basin | collected...
AACCACGATTTAATGCGCCCATCGCCAAAGCGGCAGCAATTGACAAAATCCCTTGCCCGCCTACTCCTGCTAAAATTATATTGTCTTGCATAATTTACATATTTTTATAAAACTTAACACATTCTCGTTGTGCTATAATTACTGAAACACCGTTGTAGTTGACTTCATTTCTAATAATATCAACATTCTCTTTCATAAATTTTTTAAGAGGTACTATCAGTTTCAAATGCTCCTCTTCCACCCCAACTCCTCTACATATTTCGGCGATTCTACCCGTAGCAGCAGTATTTTGCCCACCTGTCATTGCAGTTGTATAATTATCCGAAATAAGAACAGTAATATTGGCTTTCTCATTAACAGCATCCAATAATCCTGTAATGCCGGAATGTGTAAAAGTGGAATCACCAATTACAGCAATCGCAGGAAAAATACCTGCATCGGCAGCACCTATCGCCATCGTAATAGAGGCTCCCATATCAATACATGTATCTATTGCCTCGTAAGGCGGCAATGCGCCCAAAGTATAGCAACCTATATCTGCAAAAACTTTTCTATCACCTATTTCTTTGGTTAACTCATTCAATTCATCATACAAATCTCTGTGTCCACAACCAATGCACATCGCAGGAGGCCTATTCGCCACGATCTCCGGAAGTTTCTCTTCTTTGACAACGTCCATACCAAGGGCTTTTGCAACAAAATCCGTATTCAATTCACCTGTTCTCGGCAAATCCCCAGAGAGTCTGCCTTTGATATTGTCATTATCATCCAAATCAATATTATTACGAAGCAATTCCTCATAAATAGGATACCCCTCTTCCAAAATCAAAACTTTATCACACTCATCAAATATCTTTTTCACCAAATTATTAGGAATCGGATACTGATTGATTTTCAAGGTCGGATAGGGATTGGGTTTAGCTCTAAAACTATCCATCAAATAAGTATAAGCTATACCAAAAGCTATTACACCCAATGATTTGTCTTCTCCTTCGTAAAAAGTATTATTTCCACTTGTTTCCGAAATTTCGGTTAATTTAGTTTGTGCATCAATCAAAGACCTATATCTACCTCTTGCATTACTCGGCATTAATATAAAACGAGAGGACTCAGTAGGAGCATCCAATCTATTTTGTTCTCTTGCTTCAAAGGTTTTTATACCTGATCTGGAATGTGCTAATCTGGTAGTCAGCCTCATCATAACCGGCAATTTGACTTTTTCGGACAAATCAAAAGCATATCTTGTCAAGTCATAAGCTTCTTGTTGTGTTGAGGGCTCTAAAACCGGAATCATTGCGAATTTTCCATAAAATCTGGAATCTTGCTCATTTTGAGATGAATGCATTGACGGGTCATCAGCTACTGCAATAACCAAGCCCCCATTTACTCCGGAAATAGCAGAATTAACAAATGCATCAGCAGCGACATTCAATCCTACGTGTTTCATTGTAACCATAGCTCTCTTACCGGCAAATGACATTCCCAAGGCCTCTTCCATTGAAGTTTTTTCATTAACTGACCAAGCTGAACGAATACTCTTCTCTTTTGCTTTTTTTGATCGCTGAACAAAAGTGATAATTTCTGTTGAAGGAGTTCCGGGATACCCGTAAATACCTGAAATACCGGCATCAATAGCTCCTAAAGCTACTGCCTCATCCCCCAGTAATAATTTTATTTTTGGATTTTTCATATATCTATTTTATTATGCGTGTAAAACTACTAAAATATCACATACTATTCAAAAATATAGTATTGAAATAACTCATATTAATTAATTACAAATAAAAAATAAGTTAGCGATTATAATTGGCTTTATCATTAAACAAAAACATTCTCTAAAAATTAAGCAAAACTTCATTATTTATTGAGGTGTATTTCATTTTTTCGCAATTAATCTTATTTTTTCTCTTTGGATAGACCACCCCCCTTTTGAATTTAATCCGTTATACTTCTATATACTAACACCAATGTGCCGTTAGGCACAAAATATTGGTAAAAAAAGCTATTAACCAACTAAAATGCGTGCCGTAGGTACGCTATATTAAACACATCAACAAAAATTCTTGTAAAAAAGCGAAAAAAGGAAATGCACCTTGAAGATACTATGTGTATTTATTTTTTTTGCTTTTCCATTTCTTTGCCTCTGACTCCTAAAGGAGAATCAACCCGCAACGCGAAAAAATTAAATGCACCTAATTATTGAACTTAATTGGTTATTGATATACTTGCAGAAATACTACTTTATATGCAAGAAAGTCAAAATATACAGTGAAAATCAAAATGGAGAGACGAATATTTAAAATGGATTTGTGCTTTTGCAAATGCTCAAGGCAAAAGCTACGGCAACAAGGGATTTAACAGAGTTGTTAAATAAATTTGAAATTATTATTAAAGTTGGTGAAACAGGAGTTGGAACTTTTTATACTTTAAAAGAGAATTAAAGGGCTCAAATAGGGTTCAAACAGGACTCAAAGGGAGCTTTATAAACCAATTAATTCAGAAAGTAAATATAAATTCCACATATTTGTAACAATACAATATCGGAGAAAACACAAATCGCTAACAAGCTATAAGAAATCATAGCCGCCTAACGTTAGGCTATGCGACTTACTGCAATACCGTCAATAATACTAAGAAAGGTAACACAAAAATAAAAGAATCAAACCTATCTAAAAATCCTCCATGACCCGGCATAATCGTACCTGAATCCTTTATATCATACGAGCGCTTGAGTTTGGACTCTACCAAATCACCAATTGTTCCAATTATCCATACTATCAATCCAAGTAAAATGTAATAAGAAAGAGGAAAAATATCAATGTAATGATTTAACAAAACAGCAGCGATTATAGTAAAAATTCCCCCTCCAATAAATCCCTCTATAGTTTTACCTGGCGATACGGAAGGCATCAACTTATGTCTCCCAAGCATTGAACCTATAAGATAAGCAAAGGTATCATTGGCCCATATAAGGAGTATTACGATAAAAAACAATATTGACTTTGATTCCACGCTGCTAAGCAGAAGATTGCTTGCCAAAAGAATAGGTATGCCTATATAAAACAAGACTTCAAAGTAAACAACGATATCGCTTTTAGCCACCATACTCTTATTATAAAACAATTTGAACATAAGATATATATCAAATAAGATTGTAACTACAAGAAGAATATCGAATCCAACAAAATTCAATTTTGAAGTAAAGAAATCAATCGCTACAGGTGCTACTCCGAATAAAAATGGAGCAATGTATTTTTCTCTAAAACCGGCATTTTCTTTCAATTTTATTTTGATATATTCAAACGCAGTAAAAAACGCAACAATAGATAGAAATATAAATATTGTTAATCGTGAATAATTAAGCAAAAAAATAACCACAGCCGCAAATATAACTGCTGTTAAAGCTCTTGTATATAGTACTTTTTTATCTAGCATAAATAGTTTTTAATCTTCGTTTACAAATTCGTTATCCTCTCTTTCAGACATTAATTCAATCATTTTTTTTCTCAATACAAATACAGCTAATAAAGACATCAAAATTATGTACATCGGTATAGCATGTGAACCTTGAGGAGACATATCTTCAATTTTATCATGAAGCATATAGGCTGAGAAAACAAGCAGACCATTATTGATAAAATGAAGAGAAATGGAGACCCAAATACTCCCTGACCAATAATAGACATAACCCAATATCAATCCAAGGAAAAACCGGGGCAGGAAAGCCTCAAATTGAAGATGAAATGCACTAAAAATCACAGCTGTCATTATTATTGCAATATCTTTTTTCCCAATGCTTGACAAAAGTTCATTTTGGATAATCGCCCTAAAAAAAAGTTCTTCACCTATAGCCGGAAGCAAAGCAATTACCAATAATTTCAATAAAAAATCAGCAGGTGAATTAATCACAAGTATTTGCTTCATCAAATCTTCTATATAATTTCCCTCCTCACTTAAAAAATCAGCAAATGGCATATATTTATTCAAATCTGCAGATAATTGTATAAGGGGATACGACAATAACAAAAGCATAATACTATACATGAAAAAATGATTGTTATTAGGTAATCTCAATTTTATCCAACCAACAAACTCCCTATAGTGAAAAATCAACAAATATAATAAAGCAGGTATTAATACAGACATCAATTGTGTGTAGAAAAGATAGGGCATCAAACCGATATTATCAATCAAAGTTTTTGTATCGATATGATTCATACTCGATATTTGACCGGCAGATATTCCCACAATAAATCCGAAAGCCAATATTTGTGAAATAATTATAAGCCCAAATATTCTAAAAAATGTCTTCAAATTAATTAATTTTGAGCAAATTTAAAATTTTATTTAGTGTCTGCAAGAAAACAAACAGAACTCTTTTTATTATCAACAACAAATAAATGTAATTAATGACAAGATTAAGTGTAAATATAAACAAAATAGCTCTCATCAGAAATGCCAGAGGTGGAAATCTCCCTGATATTTTTCAGATATCAAAAGACATTGAATCTTTTGGAGCCGACGGCATAACGGTACATCCTCGTCCTGACGAGAGGCATATCAGGTATAGCGATATTCCGAGATTAAAGAAAATTGTTTCCACAGAATTCAATATTGAGGGGAATCCAATAAATAAATTTATGAAACTTGTGCTCAAAAACAAACCTCATCAATGCACATTGGTTCCTGATGCCCCTGATGCGCTGACATCAAATACAGGCTGGGATACCATAAAACATCGCAATTACTTGATAGATATTATAGGCCAGCTTCACGATGCCGGAATAAGAGTTTCAATTTTCTTAAATCCGGAAGAAGAAATGGTTTATGCTGCTAAAGAAACCGGAACTGACAGAATTGAGTTTTATACAGGTCCGTTTGCAGAAAATTATCACAAAGATAGGGATGAAGCAATTTCCCCATACATAAAAGCAGCAGAAGTAGCAAAAAAGATATCTTTAGGTATAAATGCAGGTCATGATTTGAATCTTGATAATCTGAAGTTTTTCAATGAAAAAATTCCATTTGTCGATGAAGTGTCTATTGGTCATGCTTTGGTAAGCGACGCATTGTACTACGGATTGCACAATACCGTCCAAATGTACAAAAATCTTTTAGTGAAAGACAATAAATAATGAATGCTAAAAATCATAAAGGAATATTTGGATAGTTTTTTGTATTTATTTTATCCCGATTTATGTATTGTTTGCAATAATAATGACAGAGAAGTGCATGATACTTTTTGCTTTGATTGTTATACACAACTGCCATTCACAAATCAAGAAAATGTTATTGATAACGATTTCATGCAACATTTTGAAGGAAAAATAGAAATTCAACATGGCACGGCTCTATTCTATTTTGTAAAACAAGGCATGGTTCAAGATATAATTCAAGAACTCAAATACAGAAATAAACCTCAATATGCAATAAAAATGGGTGAAATATTCGGAGCAATTATAAAAGATGATTCTTATTTTAAAAATATTGATACCATTGTGCCTGTTCCCTTGTATAAATCAAAAGAAAATCAGCGAGGTTATAATCAAAGTTTAAAGTTTGCAGAAGGTATTTCCAAAGTTCTATCCATCCCAATTATCCGTAACAATCTCATTAGAATACGTCATACAAGTACTCAAACAAAAATGACACGCGAAGAAAGACTCGTAAATCTTAAAAATGCTTTTGCTGTCAAAAACCCACAATTATTTGAAGGAAAACATATATTATTGGTTGATGATGTACTCACAACCGGTACTACCCTATTGGAATGCGGCAAAAAAATACTGGAATGTGAAGATACTAAAATAAGTATGGCTACAATTGCAATGGGCGAGCTTTTGAAATAAATTACCCAAAATATTTATTGTAATACGGGAATATTTCACATGCTAAACAATAATTGAAAAAAGCCTCAAGACCAACTGCAATTATAAAAATTAAAGCAATGGTTGTAGCTAAAAACGTAAAACCAAAAAATGTAGCGATAAGTACTGAAACAGCAAATATCAATCCGATTTTTGCAGCAAATATCTTTGGTCCTGCATTAATCAAATGAGGTTTTACTCCTGACAATCTCAATACCTTTTTTATAATAAAACAAATAGGGCTAAATTTTAATCCCCAAAAAACTCTGATAATAAAATCTCCAAGGACCACCAAAATCATCAAAGGATTTCCTGTAAAGATAAACCCCAATAGAAAAGCAAAAACGATGATTGCATTTACCCTAATTATATGTTTGTCCACCTGTTTAAAGACTACGGGACATGATTTATTTACTGACATCTATTTATATTTTTCACAAAATTAACTTAAATCTTCAAATGATATTTTGATATAAGACAAAAACATCTTAATTTGTCACAAGCAAGACACTTATATGAATCAATCTAACACCATTTATTAGTTCTTTTAACAACTATTAGTGTAAATTTCAAGAAATCCTTACAAATCCAAGACTCAGAAGCTCGAAGAGATTCTGAAGCTGGCTTTATTTAAACCGGCTTCACAATCTTCCTTCGTCAGCTTGCGAGTCCTAATATTTCGTGCTTTAAATAGATTCTGAAGCAGGAAATCGAAAACAAATCCAAGACTCAGAAGCTCGAAGAGATTCTGAAGCTGGCTTTATTTAAACCGGCTTCACAATCTTCCTTCGTCAGCTTGCGAGTCCTAATATTTCGCACTCAAAGATATTCTTAAGCTGACCTTATTTTTTTATTTTAGATAATTACTACCCGTATTTTAACCATTTTGCGTACTTTTGTGATAAAAATTGACAATTATGATTAGCAAAAAGATGATCGATGCTCTGAACAAGCAAATAGAAGAGGAATTTTATTCTGCAAACCTCTATTTAGCAATGGCTTCTTGGTGTGATAAAGAAGGACTTAGCAATAGCGCTGCTTTCCTTTACAATCATTTTGAAGAGGAAAGTTCCCATGGGATGAAAATATTCCACTATATCAATGAAATGGGTGGACACGCTATAGTCCCCGAAATTAAGCAACCTCCATCTGATTATAATTCAATCCATGAAGTATTTGAAGATACATACAGGCATGAGGTATATATTACGCAACAAATTCATAAACTTGTCAAGTTGGCTATTGAGGAAAGTGACTATGCTACAAATAATTTTTTGCAATGGTTTGTTGAAGAACAAAGAGAAGAAGAAGCAACATTCCAAGAAATACTTAGCATACTAAAATTGATTGGCAATGGACCTACTAACCTCTATTTTATCGAGCAGGAAATTGCCAAAATAAGTGCCAAAACTCATAGTGAGTCAGCTGAGTAATGTCAGATAAATAAGCAGTAAAAGCGGGTGCAATTCATTTTTTTGCTTTATACACACTTCGCCTCTATCTCCTAAAGGAGAATCAACCCGCAAAGCAAAAAATGATATACGCCTGTAGAAGTTTCTACATCTTTAAATAAAAATCTTTTACCATATCGATATACTCTTGAGTATAATTTCCTTCGGGAGTGTAAATTTTTAATAAGGATTTTGTTTTGGGCGAAGTATCATTCAAACTAAGGGAAATTAGCATTCTCTCAAGTTTATTTTTTGTATATACTTCACATATTTTACGGACTGAAAAGTTCATATCTTTTGACTTCTCAATAAGATTTTGTCCTTCATCGGGAGGTAAAATTATTGACAATTTACCATTTTTTACTAATAAAGAATTAGAACAATTCAATAAATCTTCAAATGTCAAATCGATTGCATGTCTGGCTTTTGCTTTTCTATCTTCAATTGACTTTTGCCCTGTAAGAAAATAAGGAGGATTGCAAACTATATGGTCAAATTTCACCCCGGTTTCCTTGGCAAACTCTTGTAATGATTGATTCTTAAGAGTAATCCTCGATTTCCAAGGAGAATTTTCAAAATTGGTCTCCGCTTCAAAATACGAATCCCAATCCGGTTCAATAGCACAAATCATTGCTCTACTATTTCTTTGAGCGATCATCAAAGCAATCAACCCCGTACCTGTTCCTACATCGAGTATTATACTATTTCTATCAATATCACACCAAGCACCTAAGAGTATGCCGTCAAACCCAACTTTCATCGCGCTTTTGCTATGCTTTACAGCAAACTGTTTAAAATAAAATACTTCCTTTCTATTAGTCATAATTATTTCTCCTATGATAATAACAATAATATCTACTTTAGTGTTTATTTATATTCTGCATCAACATCTCCTGAGTTTCTTGCATGAGGCTCTAAAATCTACTTAAAGTTAAAAGAGAATCTCAAACAAAAACCTCTATTAAGAGCTTAAAAAATTTGTTTTAAGAACTATTCTTTTGCAATTTTTTATCTATTTATGTATATTTGGATTTGAATTAAAATTTACTCATTCAAATAATGGATTGCACTTTCCAAATAAACTGTTCATCCTTACTAAGATACCAATTCTTAGTCGGTGCTATCTATTTTATTTTTTCATTAAATACGCTTTCTGGACAAAAAAAAATCTATGTCGATGCTACAAATGGCAATGACAGCAATAGTGGTTTGTCCCCTGATTCAGCTTGGCAAACTATTTCCAAGGTATTGAATATGTCTTCCTCTTTTGAACCCGGAGACAGTATTTTATTCAAAAGAGGTGAAATATGGAATGGAAATAGGATAATTAGCTTCACTCACCCCTCTGGTTCAATTAATCATTTCATTACATATGGTGCTTATGGTACTGGAGCAAAACCAATAATTAACATACATACCCCTCAGACACCTTCGTGGGCAAATCAGGGTGATTCGGTCTGGACGACAATTACAACTGCAGGAGCTAGATTCTTCAAAAACGGCACTGAAATGCTAAGATTACCCCCTGCGCTTGATTCTACACTATTAGGGCAATACGGCACGGAGTATTATACAAAAATCACTCCCGAAAACAAATTAAAAATATACCTATACAGTGAAACCAATCCGGATGATAGCACTTTTTCTTGGAGTCCATATAGTTATGTCATGGGTTTGAACAATAGTGATTATATCAAAATTACCGATCTTGATTTTCAAGGAGGTGCGTCTTCATCTATATATCTAAACAATAACAAAGGTTGGAAAATAATAAATTGCAATATTGGCAAAAATGCTGCAGTTGGTGTGAAAATAAAAAATTCTTCAGATATTCTTATACGTAGTTGCAATATGGATGCAAATTTCACAGTTGACCAATCCACATTGCCCCCGGGAGGTTCAGGAATAGATTATTCAGGTTGTGAAGATGGTATATTTGTCACAACAGGTTCGTCTGACATAGAAATTGATAGCTGTTATTTTAAAAATTGGGGGCACGCAAGTTTCTCTTCAAATACGACCGATTCATTACACAAAGTAAATGGAATTAAATTTTACAATAATGAACTAACTACTCCTGATATCATATACGGTGGCAGAATAGCCTACAGCGGATATTCTGAAGATGGCGAATACTACAACAATTATATTCACGACATTTCTGTTCAAAACCAATTAGGAGGAAGTAGGAATCATTTTCATAACAATATTATTGATGGTGTACTAGACAGTCCACTTAAGACTGATGCCATAGGAGTAGGAATAAAATTATCAAATTATAATATTCAGGTAAAAAATAATATCATTGAGAATAATGTAATCGCAAATACGGAAAGCGAAGGAATTATGATATATTCGATAAATTTTGATTATCCGGGTGAATTTTCAGGTAATATTATCCGCAACAATATAGTGTATAATTGTGGCAAAACCCTAAATAATGTTGGAATTCAATTTCACAAAGACTCATTAGGTCAAGGCATTTATAATAATCTTATGCAAAATAATTTGGTTTTTAGCGACAGTACAAATCAAACTTGCAGATATCAATACAACGGTACTGTTTCCGATGTCGCTACATTCAATAATCAAGATGCGGATATCTCAAATAATATTGGAAACAATCCAATGTTTATTGATGCAGCAAATGCAGATTATCATTTATCGGATAGTTCTCCATGTATCGATGTTGGCACAATTGCTCTCTCTGTTAGCGACTATGATAACAATCCTATTCCACTAATGGCAAACCCAGATATTGGAGCATATGAATATGGCACTTATTGGAAAGGAAATATCAGTAATTCATGGCATAATGCGGGTAATTGGTCAATAAATTCTATCCCAACAGCTACAGATATAGTTACTATCCCCTCTCCTGATTTTTACAAATATTTTCCTCAGGTAAATGCAAATGCACAGGTAAAAAAGATTTATATAAGTATAAATGCTACGATTTGGATAAATGGAGCTGCAATCTTTGTAGTTATGGAATGATTCCCTTTATAGTAAACTACAAATTATGGTATAAAACAATTTTCATACACTCCCCCCTCATATTAGCCTATCTTAGTGATAAATTGCCCATAATAACCTTTTAACAGTGACAACTATTGATAACCACAGATAGTATCATCGATTGCATCTATTTCTATTATTCCGGATTATTCATAATTTTAGCTTTATGTAGATGTAAGGCATCGAAATATGCATATATATTATTATGTTTCAAGTGTTTCGCAACGCGACAGATGCATAAAGATAGAAGCAAACGTTATCCCAAATTTGGGGTATTAATTTTTTTTATTATTTCGAACATAACACATATATTTTCAAGAACATATCCCAATATATAAATTAAAGTGGTGAATAATTCGGGTTATAATTTCTTTTCATCTTTGTAAACTGGCTACATAATTATCTACCCTTATTCAATAATTCAAGTATAGCATTCTTGTCTTAACTATTTTTAAATCTTGAAATAGTTGGTTATGAAGCTAATTCACCTTGTAATACATCTATAAAATAAGGGGGGGGGTATTAAATATGTTACGTCATGTACATCCTACTATCAAAAGCATTAACATAGATACGCGTTGTTTGATTTGGCATAAAATTAAATGCTTAATTCTAGTATAATCTCTATGCTAAGGCATGTATTTTTCAAAATATTTTATAAGCTTACGTTCGAGCTCTATCTTCTCAAGAAAGACTATTGAACTATCGGTACTAATTTCTTCCGCTGAAAAATATATAATAATAATTGATTTCCTCATAAAAATACTGTATCTTCGTTTCTCAAAATCGGGTATTTTTTTAAGTTATTGTTTTTTGTTTAACACCATAAAGATATAACTTCCACTCCCAATTTTGTTCTTTTATAATTAGTTTTTCGGACTAAATTTTTAACAAATGAAAACTCTACTTTATTTTTTTAGTATGATTGTACTTGTTTCAAGTTGCAAGACAATTAATCAAAAATCTAAAAGCCAAACCGGATTAGAGATATCGAAAATTGTAAATTCTATAAAGAAAAAAGATATTATATCAGTGCAAAAGTTGATAAATAACACTAATGTCAAT
>Ga0256832_1003061_pt1 | contig 11400 bp, 11 predicted proteins | sample 134614metaG_FD_190534 | JGI IMG/M metagenome (GOLD analysis project Ga0256832, IMG submission 190534) | Hydrothermal vent microbial communities from Lau Basin, Pacific Ocean - 134-614 | ecosystem: Environmental > Aquatic > Marine > Hydrothermal vents | place: Pacific Ocean: Lau Basin | collected...
CGGGGTGGCTCTTCCTGTTTGTGAGCGGAATCTTGTCCCTTGCACTTGCAGCAGGCTTTATCATGTTCTGGCCCTACAGCACCCACTGGTACCTTGGCTGGATGGTTGGAATAAGCCTCCTGATGGATGGGATCTTTCTCCTGCTACTTTCAAGAAACGCCAGGGAGTGTGACTTCCCGGATATTGGATAGAAGTTCTGTGGTGCTGGCCGGTTCTTATGGGCCTGAAGAGGAGGTGGAATTGGACGAGGGCTGGCATACCGTCGCCTTTAATTCCTCAAGGCTTATGTATTCGTAAATGTCATCAAATGGCCTGTTTGACGGCACACCTGAGTTGTCGGCAGGGTAGAGATCCCCGCTGCATCCATAATCAAGTATTCCCACCTGTCCGCCTGAAATGGTGCTTATCTGGCGGTTGTAATCTGGCCCCTTTGAGGCAACAATGCAAGCCACGTTGGAAACGATGTTCCCTGTGGAACATGCGCCCCCGCCGGACGCCCCGTACAGGATGACGGACATCATGGGGGTTGTGGTTGCATTTACGCTGCAGACACTGGTTGAGCTTGAAAGGGCAGGTGCCGTTATTAGAAAGAGCTGGTTCCCCCAGGGATCCTGCCTGTGGGCAAGGTTTGTAAGGGCAGGAAGACTTCCTCCATTAATCATGGCATAGCCTATTATCTCATCCCTTGCCCTTTGTACCGTCTGTCTTCCGCTTTTGAGCTTGTCCCTTTTTATCATTGACATCATAAGTGGCGCCAGGGTGCCGATAATGAGCCCAACTATCACCAGCACAATTGCGATCTCCACCAGGGTAAAGCCCTTTTTATCTGCAGGCCTGCTGGTGTATCTCCAAATCTGATACGAAGACATAAACGTCATCTCCAGTTGAAAGGTCCAGACTGCTTCCAGCCTGGGAGTAGTCAAAGGCCCTGTTTGGTCCGGCACTTATCAAAATCCATGCGATATTGTTCCTTAGATCCGTGGAGGAAACCCTGACTGCCAGGGTTCCAGGGGTCTGGGCCGTACAGTTGATCCCCTGGCCTGCTGCCCCAGAGACAAACCTTAGACTTTTGCCCCACGAATCCGCCTTTGAGCAGGAAGTAGCGAAGTACTGGGCCGTGGGAAGCCTTTTGGATAAAATAAGGTAGTCCATGAGACAGTTGTTGGTCTCATCCAGCATATTCCTGGCTGCCCGGATCTGTCGACCTTGAACCAGTACGCTCCATGCCGCTGCTGCAACACCCAGGACCACCCCGGCAATAACTAGGAAAAGGGCGAATTCAATGAGAGTAAAACCTGTTTGATCTTTGTTTCTCATTTTTGAGAAAGGCCCAAGTGTGTCTCCTCAAGTTTACCTGGAGAGAGTTTCCGTTTTGCCAAGAAAGAGCCGCAGCTGTTCCAGGTTATACTTAATGTCTTCATCCGAAGGAGACACCTTTGCTGCCTGCTCAAGAATTTTAAGGGCCTTCTCGTAACGACCTTTGTCCATCAAAAGAGCCGCAAGGTTGTTTGCCACAAGGGGATTTCGCCTCTTTTCCCAAACCCTTTGGTAAATTGCCAGGGCCTGCTCTTTAAGGCCGAGTTTCCTGAGTTTTTCCGCCCGGTAAAGTAGCCTTTTTTCATGGCCGTTTAGAATAAGAGGATTTGAGGCAAGTGGGGCAGGTTTCATGGCCCCATGTAACGGTTTTGGCCAGGAATCGCCTTTAAGTTGCCTGTTAAGGCCTGAAGTAGCCCCTTTGGAACCCTTTGTGGGCCTGGAAGCAGCCTCTTTTAGAGGAAAGACCAAGGCATTATCGGTTCTGTTGTCCTTTTTTACGGCCTCATTCTTTGAGGCCTTGAGTGCCACCGCTTTTTCCTTTCCTGCTTCGGTTTTTGGGGAATCTTCCCAATGGTTTTTGATGGTCTCCGGCTGCCCCTTCATGGCAACAGGGACTGCGGACATAATTTTTCCTTTAAGCCCTTTTCCCGTGGCTAATTCCTGCTCTGAAACGGGATTCCTATTTGACACTGCAAGTTTTTTTAATAGAAATAGCGCGCCAGAGCCAGCTGCCAAGGTAATGATAAGGATTCCAATGGCCAAGGCCAGGGTCTTTCTGGGCCTGCCTCTTGATTCAACATCTGAAAATCCTGTTGTTTCCACTCTAAAGGGCGAGTCCACAACGGCCTGCCCGCTATCTGCCTCTAGATTGCTTATTGCTTCAAACAGCTTGCTCATCTTTTATCACATTTATTTTAAGTATTATTACCAGTTCCACCTTCCTGTCCGTATCTTGCTTGAAACTAAAGGGAAGGCTTAGAAAACCTGGGAGCCTGGAAAGGATGGGAAGGCCTGTGCTGCTTTTGCCCCTTCTTTCCTCAATAAGCCCGCCAAGTATCACCAAATCACCTGAATGGGCCCTGACTGTGGTTGAAGCCTCCCTGAGGTTGACCACAGGAAAGGTGTACAGGTTTCCATCTGTCAGCTCCCGCTGCTCCATGGAGATAATATCGCTCTTTATGGGAACCATGTTCAGGGTTACGTAGTCGTTCGCGTCTATGGTGGGAGTTACTCCAAGGAGTATGCCGTTAAAAATGGAGGCAATCTCCGCATTAGGAGTCTCGCTCCTGAAACCCTGCTGCTGGTCCACCATTATCTCGAATTTTCTAAGATAAGACACGGACTGGCCTACACTTATCATGGCAGGCTGACCGTTTAGAACCTTGAGCCTTGGGTTTGAAAGTGTTCGTACGTTTCCAAACTGTTCAAGGGCTTTGACCACCACAGAGAGATCGTAGTAGGGGTTGGTTAGGGTGATTCCGTACATGGTGGACTCCCTAAGGGCCCCTTCGAGGAGCTGACTGTTTAGCTGGAATGAGGTGCCCTTTGGATGAATCTGCCTGTCGCTTGCGTTTATTGTAAGCCGCCGCCAGTCAATTCCAAGCTCAGCACTCTTATCCAGCGCGACCTCGATGATCCTTGCCTCTATGAGTACCTGCCTCTGGTATTTTTTCTTTAGCGTATCAATGTAGTCTTCAATCCTCTGGACTACCTTTGGCGGGCCCTGCACAAGGAGTGTGCCCGTGTTCCTGTTCAGGAAATACTTTCCCTTTCCTTCAAGGTAGGCTTTAACCGACGAATCTATCTCCTGGTAGATATCAAGGGCCCCTGGTGATGTCTCCCCGGTTATCTCGAAGCTTCCAGTCAAGGGTGTGGCAAGCTCTCCTTCGCCCTGGGCGGTTATTCCCTGCCCCGATGAGCTGCTCCCGCCTGCCTGACCTCCAAGTACGTCTCCTCCAACGGTAACCTTGGCCTTGTGGGTGGAGGCAATAAAATCGAGGTTAAGGATCTTTTCCACAAAGCCCAAAATGTAGACGGTTCCGTCCCTTTCTTCCCAGCCAAGGTTGGAGGCCCTGCATACTGCATCAAGAACATTTCTGACAGGCTGCTCCACAAACTCCGCCGTTAGTTTCTTTCCCTGCGAGAGCACGGGAACTGCCGAGTCGTCTATAACCAGGTTAAGACCTGCTGCATGGGCAAGGGCCTGAAATATGGATCTGTAATTTTCTTCCACAAAGGAGAGGGAGACCAGCTGTATATCAAGGGGAGATAGCTCCTTGAACCTTGGTTTGGGCCTTTTTGTTCTTACGGGTTTCTTGGTGACGAGGTTTGGAACCTGTATGCTGCCATTGCTCTTTTGGTTGAAGTTTTTTGCCAGTGGCAAAGGCCCTTGTGGTAAATGTGAATGAGCTTGAGAGGTCTCATTATGGATGGCACAGCCCGAAAGGCCAATGCCTACCACAAGCAGGGATACGAAGAATATTATCCTGCTAAACCATTTTGGGATTGCCTTTGTGATTAGCTGTTTTTTGTGAGAAAAAGCCATTGTTCTTTTCCCTTTCTTTCCACCAGAACCCCGCTTTCTCCTATGAAACTGACCTTGAAATCGGGCCCTGATTCACCCTCCGTGTAGAGCCTCCCGTTTACCTTGCACATTTTCTGCCTGCTGTTGATTATGATCATGGTTAGCCTGAGCTGGGGAAGTGGTTCATCTGCGATCTTTGCCCTTTGGGGAAGCACGAACGGATCACGAAGTGCAGGGTATTTTGCTATTATTTTGTGTTTGTTCAAAGAGGCTGCCCTTAAGCCTGCTGTCTCAAGTTCTTTGATGTTTAAAGAGGCAACCTTTAAGGGAGAGATCCTTGGCTTAACAGTGGAAAAGGCGGTATAAACGGCAAGTGCCGTTCCCACAATGAAACAGATTACAGGAAGGGCATTTAGTATGTTTTTCCTAAAGGTCCCTGCTGCTACATGCATAAGAGCCTCCCTTGGATCTCAAAGCCGGGTTTAACAGGATCTTCAGCAGTCTTGGAATCAAGGCCTTGCCCCTTTTGTTCTGTGCCTTTACGCACGGTTTTAAAACTTGTAAGCACAAAAAGACCCTGTTTTTTGTATTTTTCCTCAATTTCATGGTTTAGAAGAGAGAGACGAGCAAGCAGGGAGGGAAAATCCACTGGCTCAAATTCAAGCTCCACGTTTTCCCATGTGTAATTCACATCTCCTGGGTTATGGGGGAAAAGTAAATGCCTGATCTTGTCAATCTCCTTTATCTTTCTGGAAACCCGGTCAATCTTCACGTTGGTCTCTTTAAGCTGCGCATAGGCCTTTTCAATGGCCTTTGTCTCCATATAAAGGGACAAATCCCAATACAATGCCACTCCAAACAGGAAAACGATAACTGTTTCTACAATGAGAATGGCCCTATGAGAGACGGGCAAAAATCTTTTCATCCGCCCTTCACCTCCTGCTTCAAAAGATCACAATGAAGGTATCCTCTGTCCTGATCTTCCTGGTATTTCATGGTCACGTTACTTACCGCAAATTTTCTTCCAAGCAGGTTAACAGCCCTTTGAAGGCGTGTTTTCACTTCCTGAAATTGCCCTTTTGTATAAAGCTCCAAATGAACAACCAGGGGCCTTTGGTAAAAGGCCTTATCGCCAGAATCAGATTCCATGCCAGGGCTTTGGGGGCTGACAAAATGCTCAGGGGGTGGGATTTCCTGGGTCTCTTGGCGCCTGTTCTCGCCGCCCTCTCTTTTCACCGACATTTCCTGGATGACCACGTTTTCCGGGATGTGGCTGGCAATAGCGTATAGGAGCCTGTCAATGGGCCCTTCCTTCCTTACACTGTCCCATACTCTGGCTAACAGGGTAAGTTTTTTAAGCTCATCCGCCCTGGGCATTCTTGTATCAACCTGTGCTTTCTTTGCCAGGGTCGCAGAGTAGAGCCTGTTGTACCTGGAAAGGGCCTTGGAACGCTCATTAACCAAGAAAAAGGACGATGCTCCCAAAAGGACTAATCCTGCTGCAGCGACTCCGGCCACTGCCTTGTTCAAGTCTTGAATGAGATAGGTGGTTTTTAACTGTTTTGGCAGGCAATCGAAATCTTCTGATACAAAGGGTGCGCCAATGAGCTCAGGATATTTCCAAAAAAAGGCCTCGTCATCCTCTCCCACCAGGTCCTTTAACTGGGGTTGCCACACCTCCTCTTCTCCGATCTTGTCAGGTAATGGTCCCTCTTCCTTGCTGAAAAACAGAACCTTTTCAACTTCCTTGTTGTATCTGGTGCTTATTATCTGGCGTACATTGAAGATGGCCTGGAAAAGGAGGTCGGGGTCCAGCCCCAGCCCCAGCCCCAGTTCAGGGTCAATGGGAGATATCTGTGAATAGTAAGGTATTCCTTTTTCTGCAACCAGAATCTCAAGGTATCCCATTGCAAGAAAACAGGCAATGACAGGCTCGTTGGTCAGCCTGCCGGTCAGCGCAGATATGGAGGCCACGTGGGGTAGGCACCTGGTTATACGGATATTTGCCTCCTGGGCAGCCTTCAGATTTTGCTCGATGTCAGATTGCGGAAGGGAGATTATGGTGTAGGAGTTTAGACTGCTCCCTTTTTCCCTGAGGTGTATGCAGTGTGAAAGGGGCGTGTCTTCATTCCATGGCCCGAGATTGCGAATTCTCTCGTCTGCCTGAAGCCGAAGTATGTCTTCCTTTAGGGGAGGATAGGAGTCAATGGAAATAAGAAGCCTTTCAGAATGGATTACAAGGGTTATGGCCCTTGCTGGCAGTTCTGAAAGGGCCTTGCAGCTCCTTTGCTCCTCTACCTTGATTGAGCCCTTGGCACGTCTCAGGCAGAGGCAATCAAATTGGCCTTTGCCCGTGGTGCCTGCGACCCAGATCCTTTTTCTGGGAAAGGGAATAAGCTGCACTGAAACTCCTTTCTACCTGTGTCTTCAATAGCCAGCCGGTGACGGACCCCGCCTTTTTGTCTGTGGCCATCACCTTGTACCATCTGCCCTTCTCCTCAAGCACCATGATCCTGCTGCCAGACTTGGCGATGGTTAAAACAGTGGATCTTTTTGAAGGCATAACGTGGATCCTGGCGCTTTTTACCGACACCACTCCTGGAATGCCCTCATGCAAATGGTTTTGTAAGGTTTCTTTCGTGACCACGGTCTTTGATTTGTTCGTTAAAAAGGCAGCAGTTGGGGCAAGATTCGTCCCCAAAAGAATGAAACAAAGCCCAATGCCCAGCAGGCAGCCTGCAGCACCATAGGCAAGATTTTTCCCCAGGGTGAATCTCGAAACTACATCCCTGAATTTTGAGGACTCCATGCCTTTTCCAGGCTCTGGAAGGGTCGATAGCGCCTGTTCGAGATGGGCAGGGTTCAAGCATCTGGAGCCTGTGGCTGCGGCCATCAAGAGCGTTCGGTCCATGGCCCTGTTGATAAGTCGTGGAAGGCCCCCTGTGCGTTTGTAAAGGGCTGCCATAAAACCTTTTGATATGGGAAGATCTGGCCGGCCTGCCCTTGAGAGGCGAAATCTTACATAATCTCTTGTCTCCTGCTCATCCAATGGGGAAAGTTCCTCATTTATGACTATCCGTTGAGTAAGCTGGCAGAGTCTTGGATCTGCAAGCAGATTCTTGATTTCTGGTTGCCCAACAAGGAGAATCTGAACCAGCTTCTTTTTCCCGGTTTCTATATTGGACAAGAGGCGAAGTTGTTCTACGGTTTCAAGGGGCAGGTCCTGGGCCTCGTCCACCACTATAACTAGTCCCTTGTTGGTCTGTGCAAGGTCTAACACGTGTTCCTGAAAGTCCTTAAGAAGTAGGGCGAGTTCTGAACGCTTCGGCGGAATTTTGACACCAAGTTCCTCAAGAAGAAGGCTCAAAAGACCCTTTGGACTCACTGCAGGTGTTACTATCAGGGCCGCCTGCTTGTCCTGATGCATGCCCTCTAAAAGCAGCTTAAGAATCATGGTTTTGCCTGTTCCGGCATGGCCGCTTAGGACCATGAAGCCCTCACCCCTGGAAATACCGTAGTCCAGGACATCCATGGCTTGTTTATGGGCACGGGAAGGAAAGAAAAAGTCAGGGTCTGGAGACATCCTGAAGGGCGGCTCCCTGAAGTGAAACCAGTTGAGGTAGTCGGGTACGCTTTGAGTCATTTACTTGAGGTTCCCCATCATGTCATATATTGGTCCTAAAAGACCCATGACTATTACTACAAATATTATGCCAGCAAATATTATGAGCGCCGGCTCCAGGGTCTTGGCCATGGAATCAACCAGCCTGTTTACCTTCTCCATGTAAAAATCTGCCAGGATCTTCAGCTGTTCCGGCATGTTTCCTGTGCCTTCACCCACACGTATCATCCGCAGGATAAAGGGCTCAAAGAAGGAGCACTCTCTAAAGGCCTCCGACAGGGAATAACCCGCCATTACAAGGGCCTTTATCCTTGTTATGCCTTTTTTGAGTATCTGGTGCGTGATGGCCCCTTCCATAATGTCAAGGCTTTTGATCACGTCTATGCCCGAGGATGTCAACAGGGCCAGGTATTCGAAAAAAAACGCCAGTTGGGAGGCCTTAATCACCCGTCCAACAAGGGGAACTGCAGACCATAGGGCGTCCCAGGCCAGTTTAAGCCTTTGGCTTCGCTGGGCGAGAGCGCCAAAGATAAAGAGCACAAATATCAGAAAAGGGACAACGAACCAGTATGCCTTTACGGTCTCAACTACAGAAAAGAGAATGCGGGTCATAAGGGGCAGTTCCTTGAGCCCCAGGCTCTTAAAAAGTTCAAAGAGTTTTGGGAGAACGTAGATGAGCCAAAACGCCAAGGCCCCCATCATGGCTGTCAAAATTACGACGGGGTAACTCAGGGCGCGTTTTGTCTTGTCAATGATTTCCTGTACCCTTTCAAGATGGAGGGCGGCATCTTTCAAGGTCTGGTCAAGTTTTCCCGTTTCCTCGCCAAGACGTGCAAGCACAATGACAATCTTGGGAAAGACCCGCTCGTGATGGCCCAGGGCATCGGATAAGAGCTCCCCTCCCCTTATTCGTTTTACCAGGTCTTTTATGATGAGTCTTAGTCGTTTATCACCAGGGGAGTTGGCAATGTCCTCCATGGCCTCCACCAGGGGAACCCCTGCCTTAAGGACAAGGGATAAATTCCTCAAAAACTCCGCCAGTATGGCCCGTTTGATTCGGGTTGAAAGGGTCAGGCCAAGATGAAAGGGTCTTTTTTTGTAATTTACAAGGGTCAGGCCTTGCTGTTTGAGGGCCTGGTAGAGCTCCGTGGGGGACGAGAATTTTCCCTCATCCCTTATCCTGTTACCGTCCGGAGTATATGCCTCGTAAAGGTACCATGACATCAGCCGATTACTCTCCTGACCTCTTCTGGGCTTGTGATACCGTCAAGGATTTTTTGTCTAGCCTGGGTCTTAAGGGGGCTGAAGCCCTCGGAGTGCGCCTGGGAGAGTATTTCACTCAAGGGTTCGTCCCTGGCAATCTTCTTGAGCATCGTGTCTGAAAACCCCAGTATTTCCGCCACAACGATTCTGCCCATATAGCCTGTATTCCTGCACTGTTTACAGCCCCTTCTCCTAAAGATTTCCCTTTCAGCAGGAAGGTCAAAGTAGGAGCTTTCAGCATCGGTGGGCCTTGAAGGGGTCTTGCAGTATGGGCAGAGCCTCCTCACAAGCCTTTGGGCAATTATGCCGGATAAAGAGGTGGAAAGGAGGTAGGGAGAGATCTCGAGATCCTTAAGCCTGGCCAAAGCTCCGATTGCGCTGTTGGTATGAAGGGTGGAGAGCACCAGGTGGCCCGTGATGGCAGCCCGGGTTGCAAGGGAGGCGGTCTCTTTGTCCCTTATTTCTCCGACAAGTATCACATCCGGGTCCTGTCTAAGGAATGTCCGGATTGCAGATGCAAAGGTGTAGCCTGCCTTGGTATTCACCTGGGTCTGTCTTATCATCAGAAATTGATATTCAATGGGGTCTTCCACTGTGACGATGTTCTTTTCAATGGCATTCTGACGCCTGAGTGCGGCATAGAGGGTGGTGGTCTTACCGCTTCCAGTGGGCCCGGTAACGAGCACCATGCCATAGGGCTTTGAGAACAGGGACTCTATGCGCAAAAGCTGTTCCCTTTCAAAGCCCAGCTGTTCCAGGTTAAGCAGGGATTCTCCCTTCGAAGGCAGGAGTCTTAAGACCATGTTCTCTCCAAAGTTGGTCTTTACCGTAGAGACCCTGACATCGAAACTGTCCCCGAGAAACTCAAAGGACATGCGGCCATCCTGTGGCTTTCTCTGCTCGGAGATGTCCATTCCCACCTTAACCTTGAGGTTCGTTATGAGCTTATTGTGTACCTGATGGGGAAAAATGTACCTGGCGTCAAGAACACCATCTATTCTGAACATGATTCTGCAGGAACGATCACTGGGGGTAATATGAATATCCGTGGCCCTTTGTATTACCGCTGCAGTGAGTATCAGGTCTGTAAGGTTAGAGACGTCGATTTCGGCACCGGGACGCTGACTAAGGGGCCGGACCATCTTAGAAATCTCTTCATCAACTGGGTGTTCTATGAGGTAATAGTATCTTTCAACAAGTTTTTCGATCTCTCCCTGGGCTGCCACATAAAGCCGAGTGGTAAGCCCGGTGGCCCTAAGTATTACCTGCGGTGCATTTACGTCGTAGGGATCGGCTGTAGCCACCTCAATCTGGTTTCCGTTCATTCTAAGGGGTAATATCTTGTGGGCGCGGGCAATGTGGGCTGGGATCTTTCTTATGGCGTCCTTGTCCGGGGTAAAGGACTTGAGGTCTATGAATGGAACACCTGTCTGTTTGGACAGGGCAATGGCAAGTTCTGAGTCGGTTATGATACCAAGGCGCATAAGGCATTCACCCAGTTTTTCGCCAGTGGCCTTTTGCTCGGTAAGTGCGAACTGTAGTTCCTGCTCAGTAAGGAGACCCTGTTCCTTTAGAAGCGCGCCTAATGGTTTTCTTTTTCCTTCCATAGTATCCTAACCCGAAAGCCTTTATTTGTCCCTTTCTGGTACAAGGTGAAAATGCCAGGCCCGCCTGAAGACGGGCCTGGTCCCAGTGAGGAGGTGGTTGAGGGTTAGAATTCCACTATCCAGGCGGCGTGGGTGTATGGGGTGGTGCTGGCGTCAGGCCACTGTCCGCTGTTGCACGTTGTCCCAGGAACTGCAACGAAGGAGCCAGAGGCGCAGTTTGCAACCCCGTCTATCATTCTGTCCAGGGCTATTGCAAAGTCTGTTGGTAGATTTTGAATTCTTAAATAGTTTCTGTACCTACCATTAAAATTCGCATAATAGTAACCTACCCAGACGGTCTGCCTGGCATATTCTCCGTCAAGGGAAATCTGCCCGATGTTAAGGCCGTTTGGTCCGCATTCGTTTGAGGTAAGGTTGCTCTTTATTAGGGAGCAGGCATCAATGCCTACTGCGCTTAAGCTGCTTATTATCTGGGACCTGTATGTGCCATTGTAAAGGCCAAGCTGGTCCATCCAGCCGTTTGGATTGCCATTTCCTCCGTTTATGGCTCCGTCTCCAAGAATCCTTCCTGTCTTGTCGTAATAAGAACCAATGAGTTTATAGTGGGCTGCAAAAAACGTTTGGTATGCATTTTTGATTTGGGCGGATTTTATCAGATCCCTGCCCTTCATTACCGCACCTATAATGATGCCTATAATCACAAGGACTATGGCCATTTCAATGAGGGTAAAACCCGCTGCATTAGCTCTGTTTGTAGATGCAGAAAAAGGTTTTTTAAAAAGATTTTTCATTTTATGAAATTCCTCCTACGTCGTTGACAATTTCCAATAAACTTTTCGGATTCATTAGATTTTTTCTTAAAAAATTTTTTTAGGGTACTGTTCATGACAGTGGAAATGGGCATATTAATTCCAGGGTTTGATACATGAGCGCGAGGACGCCATTAGACGAAGAAGCTGCTTTTTGTTACAATTTTTAATCATGTGACCAAAAGGAGAAGGACCATGACCGAGCTTAAGGACTACCAGGGGGACGAGGGTTTTCTGTTTGAGATAATTAATGCAGTG
>Ga0256832_1003062_pt1 | contig 11395 bp, 9 predicted proteins | sample 134614metaG_FD_190534 | JGI IMG/M metagenome (GOLD analysis project Ga0256832, IMG submission 190534) | Hydrothermal vent microbial communities from Lau Basin, Pacific Ocean - 134-614 | ecosystem: Environmental > Aquatic > Marine > Hydrothermal vents | place: Pacific Ocean: Lau Basin | collected...
TGGCGCGCCGGGGATCACGCCCTGGTCAGGAACCGGCGCGCGTGACCAGGCAGCTCGTGCCGCGCCTTTTCAGCCGGGCGCAGAGTTTTCCGGGCAGCTTTCTGTTGCCGTATCCGACGAGCCTGAGGCGGTAATAGACGCCCCTGCCCTTGATCTCGGCCTTCATCACCACGGGCCTGGCGCCCCTGATGGTTCTGGAGACTTTCGCCTTCAGCTTCTTCCAGTGGTTCCAGGCCGCCTCCTCGGAGCGCTGCGAGGATATCTGGATGGCCCAGCCGGACCACTTGACCTTGGCCGCGTCCCCGGCGACGGTTGTCTTCTTCGCTTCCGCCGCATGGATGATGCGCGCCGGAGCGGGCGCATTGGCCGGCCGCACGGAAACCTCGACCTTGGCGGAGGCAGTGGCCTTTTGTCTGGCGGGAGCGGGTTTCACCTGCGGTGCGACAGCCTTGCCGGGCGCATGCTCCGGCTTGACCACCGCCTTGGCCGAGGCCATGAGAAGCGGCTTGTCCACGGCCTTGCGCGCGGGGGCCTTGTCCCTCACCGGAGTCCCGGAGCTGGCGGGCGTCTTTTTGGCCAGCGCGGGCGGGGCGACAGGGGCGGGAAGCGGCTTCTTGCGCAGATTGAGGTCCGCGCCGCCGGCGTGTCCCAGAGAGGCCGTGACGAGGGAATGGCGCTTCGCGGCCGGTTTGGCCGGGGCGAGCGAGGCGAAGGAGACGCCCTTTTCGCCATTCAGCAGCGCCGCCAGCCTGTTGCGCGCGGGGGCGTAGGACGGTTTGGCCTTGAGCGCGGCGTAGAGCGCCTCGCGGGCATCCCTTTTGCGATCCAGCGTCTCGTAGATCAGCGCCATGGCGTAATGCGCCTGCCAGGGCCTGGCGTATTTGTATTTCAGCGCCTTTTCGTAATCGGCCAGGGCGAAGAGAAACTGCCCCGACTTGTGCAGGATGTTGGCGCGCGAATAGTAGGCGCGGGCGAAATAGGGATCGAGGAACAGCGCCGAGGTGAAGTCCTCTATGGCCCTGCCCTGCCGGCCCATGCCGCGCCAGGCGAGGCCGCGGTTATACAGGGCGATGGCGCGCGCATGCGCATCCAGCGCATCGATCTTGAGGGCCGCTTCGTAATCGCCGATGGCCTTCTTGTAATGCCCCAGCTTCTGACGCGCCAGGGCGCGGTTGAGCAGGGCCCGCGCCAGCACCTCCGGCGAAAGCTTGCGCGTCTCGATGGCCTCGTTAAACAACAGCACGGCGCCCTTGGCGTCGCCACTGGAGAGCGTGTCGAATGCCTTGACGGCAATGGCGTTGGGAGATGTTTCGATGACGCCCGCAACGGCCGGCGCAGCCGCACTTGCGGCGAGCAACACGGAACAGACAGACGCATACTTCACTGACCTGAACTTCATAATGCCCACATTCATGAAGCATCAAGGTTAAGGCCCGCCTAACGGAACGTGAACGAGCGGTAAACGCCTGTGCGGATCAGGGAATACGGCGGGAAATCCGCATGGCGCCGGGACGGACTTCCGGGGAAGGCGGCCTCCCAACCGTCTCCGGTCATCTCCCCGCGCCGCATTTTTTTCACAACCTCACAAGACAAGGGGGCGCGGGACGCGCTATAAGGCGCTTCATGCAGAACGAACATCTCTTTGACGTTGTCATCATCGGCTCCGGCGCGGCGGGGCTGGACATGGCGCTGGCGCTTGCCAGAGCGGGCGTGCGGGTAGCCGTGCTCTCCAAGGTGGAGCTTGAGAACACCAACACCTGGCATGCGCAGGGCGGCATCGCGGCGGTGCTCGATCCGGAAGACGATTTCGAATCGCACATCCGTGACACGCTGGATGCCGGCGCGGGGCTGTGCGACGAGGAGGCGGTGCGCTTCGTGGTGGAGAACGCGCCCGCCGCCATCCAGCGGCTGATCGATTACGGAGCGCGCTTCGACCGGGGCGAGGATGGCCGCTATCATCTGACGCGCGAGGGCGGGCATTCGGCGCGGCGCATCATCCACGCCGCAGACGCCACCGGGCGGGAAATGGAAGAGACGCTGGCGGAGCAGGCGCGCGGGCACGAGAACATCGCCATCTTCGAACATCACATGGCCATCGACCTGATCCGCGCCCATGTGCCCATGCAGGGGCTGGGGCGCATCGCCGGGGTCTATGTGCTCAACAAGACGGAAAAGCGCGTCGATCTGTTCCGCGCCAAGGTCATCGCGCTGGCCACCGGCGGGGCGAGCAAGACCTATCTCTATACCACCAACCCGGACATCGCCACGGGTGACGGCATCGCCATGGCCTTCCGCGCCGGCTGCCGGGTGGCCAACATGGAGTTCGAGCAGTTTCATCCCACCTGCCTGTATCACCCGCAGGCCAAGGCGCAGCTCATCTCCGAGGCGGTGCGCGGCGAGGGCGGCAAGCTGCTTCTGCCGGACGGCACGCGCTTCATGCCGCGCTTTGATGAGCGCGCCGAGCTGGCCCCGCGCGACATCGTGGCGCGCGCCATCGACCACGAGATGAAGCGGCTGGGCATCGACTGCGTCTATCTGGACATCAGCCACAAGCCGGCGGACTTCATCAAGAGCCACTTCCCCAACATTTACGCCGCCTGCCTGAAATACGGCATCGACATGACGAAGGAGCCGATCCCGGTGGTGCCGGCGGCCCATTACACCTGCGGCGGGGTGATGACCGATCTTTCCGCGCGCACCGACATAGAAAACCTCTACGCCGTTGGCGAGGCCACCTATACCGGCCTGCACGGAGCCAACCGCATGGCCTCCAATTCGCTGCTGGAGTGCCTGGTGTTCGGCGACGCGGCGGCCCGCGACATCATCGAGCGGCTGGAGGACATCCCGGAGCCGCCCGCCCTGCCCCACTGGGACGCCTCGCGGGTGACCGATTCCGACGAGATGGTGGTGGTCAGCCACAACTGGGACGAAATCCGCCGCTTCATGTGGGATTACGTGGGCATCGTGCGCACCACCCGCCGCCTGGAGCGCGCCCAGCACCGCATCAGGCTGCTGCAACGGGAGATTCACGACTATTACAGCGGCTTTCGCGTCACCTCCGACCTGCTGGAGCTGCGCAACCTGGCCGACGTGGCCGAGCTCATCATCCGCTCGGCCCTGCGCCGCAAGGAGAGCCGGGGCCTGCATTACATCCTCGACTATCCCGAACCACGCGAAAGCCAGCGCCACCCCACGGTGCTGACGCCGCAGCGCTTTACGGGATGCGGCTGGGGCGGCGCGGGCGGCTGACAAACCTTGCATGAGGTGGCGTTGCGCTGACTTCGGCCACCGTTGCGCTGTTTTGAAGCGCGCCCCTTGCCCCTGCGCGCCGCCGGGCCTATTGAGGACGCGAATTGTTTTCGGAATCTTCAGACGGGAGCCAGGGATGACGATAATCGCGCCGTTTCGGGGGGTGCGCCCGGCGAAGGGCCGCGCGGAGGATGTCTGCGCGCCGCCCTATGACGTGCTCAATTCCTCCGAAGCGCGGGAAAGAGCGGCGGGGCGGCCGTGGAGCTTTCTGCATGTCTCCAAGCCGGAGATCGATCTGCCGGAAGGCGCCGATCCCTACGCGCCGGAAGTCTACGCCAAAGCGGCGGAGAACTTCGCCCGCATGCTCGAAGGCGGCGTGCTGGAGCGCGAGGAGGCCCCTGCCTATTACATCTACCGGCTGGACTGGGGGGAGCATGCGCAGACGGGGCTGATCGCGGCGGCCTCCGTGGCTGATTACGACAGCAACAAAATCCGCAAGCACGAACACACCCGCCCGGTGAAGGAAGACGACCGGGTGCGCCAGATCGAGGCGGTGGGGGCGCAGACCGGCCCGGTCATGCTGGCCTCCCCCGATGACGCGCGCATCACCGGGCTGCTGGCGCGCGGGGCGCGGGGCGCGCCGGACATGGACGTGACGGCCGATGACGGCATCCGCCACCGGGTGTGGATCGTGCGTGATGAGGAACTGATCGAAGAGATCACCAAAGCCTATGACGCCCTGCCGGCGCTCTATATCGCCGATGGGCATCACCGCTCGGCGGCGGCCTCGCGCGTCTGCGCCAAAAGGGCCCAGACGGAGCCTGATAACATGAACGCTCCCTGGCGGCGCTTTCTGTCGGTGATCTTTCCCGCCGGGGAGATGAAGATTCTCGACTACAACCGCGTCGTGAAGGATCTCAACGGGCTGAGCGAGACGGACTTTCTCGCCGAAACCGGCAAGATCTTCGCCGTCTCGCCCGCCTCCGGGGCAGTGCGGCCCGAACGGGCGGGCGTCTTCGGCATGTATCTGGGCGGCAAGTGGTTCCGGCTCGAGGCCCCCGCCGAATGGAAGCGGACGGATGATCCGCTGGCCCGACTGGATGTGGGCATCCTCCAAGACAGGCTGCTGGCCCCCGTCCTCGGAATTGATGATCCGCGCACCAGCGAGCGCATCGATTTCATCGGCGGCATGCGCGGCCTTGGCGAGCTGGAGCGGCGGGTGGACAGCGGCGAAATGGCCGTGGCCTTCTCGCTTCATCCCACCTCGATGGATGATCTCATGCGCGTGGCCGACGCCGGCGAGGTCATGCCGGCCAAATCCACATGGTTCGAGCCCAAGCTGGCCGACGGTCTGGTCTCGCTGCCGCTGGATTGAGCCGGGCCGCCACGATTTCCTTTTCCGGGCCCGCCAAGGGAACGAAAGAATGCGGTGATCAGGCGTTTTCCGCGGCTTCCAGCTCGGCGGAAGCTTGCAGCCATTGTTCCTCCAGCTGCTCCAGTTCCCGGCTCAATTGGGCGCGGGCGGCGGCGAATCTGGCGGCCTTGCGGGCGTCCTCGGCATAGAGTTTTCCGCCATCCAGGGCCTTGTCGAAAACGGAGATTTTCTCTTCCGTTTCAGCCATCTGCTTCTCCAGTGAAGAGAGCCGCTTGCGCAGGGCGCCCGTATTGACCCCGCGCGGGCGGGAAGCCTTGGCCGGTTTGTCTCCCTCCCCGGCATCGCGCCGCGCCCGGCCCTTTTCGCGGCGCACGGCGCGGGCGCGCTCCAGCACGAGGCGCTCGTAGGCGTCGAGATCGCCGTCGAAGCGCGTTACCGTTCCATCGGCCACCAGCCACAGGCGATCGGCGGTGGTTTCCAGCAGGTGGCGGTCATGGGAGATGAGGATGACCGCGCCCTCATAGGCGTTGAGCGCCGCGATCAGCTCGCCGCGCGCTTCCATGTCCAGATGGTTGGTCGGCTCGTCCAGAACCAGGATATGCGGCTTGTGAAAGGCCGCCAGGGCGAACAGAAGGCGCGCCTTCTCGCCGCCGGAAAGGGTCTCCACCTTGTTATCGGCCAGGTTCGCGCCGAAGCCGTATTGGCCAAGACGGGCGCGCCTTTGCGCCTCGGTGGCGTCTGGCATGAGATCGTGGAAATAGTCGTGGGGCGTTTTGCCTTCCGCCAGTTCATCCAGCTGATGCTGGGCGAAATAGCCCACGCGCAGTTTCTTGTGATGGCGCATGGCCCCGCTCATGGGCGCGATGCGGCCGCACAACAGTTTGGCGAAGGTGGACTTGCCCTGCCCGTTTGCCCCCAGCATGGCGATGCGGTCATCGGCGTCGATGCGCAGATCGATGCCGCGCAGCACGGGTTTGCCCTCATAGCCCACGGAGACATCCTCAAAGCGCACCAGCGGCGGGTTGAGCGGCCGCTCCGGCGAGGGAAAGAAGAAGGGCGCGACGGTTTCCTCCACAACGGACACGACGGTCTGCATCCTTTGCAGCGCCTTGAGGCGGCTTTGCGCCTGTCTGGCCTTGGTGGCCTTGGCGCGGAAGCGCTCGACGAAGGCCTCCATGTGGCGACGCTTGTCCTCCTGCTTCTTTTTCAGCTTCATCTGCTGAGCCTGCTTCTCGGCCCGCAGGCGCTGGAAGGCGTCGAAGTTGCCCGAATAGAAGTCCAGCCTGCCGCCGTTCAGATGGACGATGGCCCCCACCGACTCGTTGAGGATGTCGCGGTCATGGGAAACCAGCAGGACGGTATGGCGGTATGCGCGCAGGTAGGTCTTCAGCCAGAGCACGCCTTCCAGGTCGAGATAGTTGGTCGGCTCGTCCAGCAGCAGCACATCCGGCTCGGCGAACAGCGCGGCGGCCAGGGCCACGCGCATGCGCCAGCCGCCCGACAGCGCCGAACACGGCCCCCGCATCTCGTCTTGCGAAAAGCCCAGGCCGGCAAGGATGGCGGCGGCGCGCGCCGGGGCGGAATGGGCGCCAATATCGGCCAGGCGGGTGTGAATCTCGCCGATGCGGTGGGGGTCGGTCTCCGTTTCGGCGCGCCGGAGCAGGCTGGCGCGCTCGCCGTCGGCGGCCAGCACCACCTCCATGAGGCTCTCGGGGCCGCCCGGGGCCTCCTGCGCCACGGTGCCGACGCGCGCCCCCTTGCGGATGGAGATGGAGCCTGATTCCGGCGCGAGATCGCCCAGGATGAGGCGCAGCAGGGTGGATTTGCCCGCGCCGTTGCGGCCCACCAGCCCGGCCTTGACGCCGGCGGGCAGCGCCACGGTGGCCTTGTCCAGCAGCAGCCGGCCGCCCAGGCGGTATGTCAGGGAGTTGATGTGCAGCATGGCCGCCTGTGCATAGCGCAGGAGAAGGACAATGGGAAAGGCTTTTCACGCCGAAACACAACAGCGCCGGACGGGGAGGCCAATCCCCGTCCGGCGCTGGCGTGAAGTCAACCGTAAAGGAGTCTGAATACGGTTTGCTTCCCATTCCTTCTATTGTTTCACAGCGATCCTGTAATCCGGCTCATCGTTCAGGGAGCGACGCAGGACGGGGCGGCCCTGCCCGTCCGTGGCGGGCGCGGAGACCGAACTGGTCATGATGGCGTCGGCGGGCCGGGAGCGGGCGGCGATGGCGCGGGCCTTCTGGCGGGCGATATCGCGCGGATCGTGGCGCATGGTGTCGCCCGTGACATCGCCCATGCCGTTCATGGCGGCGGCGATGGTTTCCATATTGGCCTGAACGCCGCTCTTCAGCAGCGGCAGGGCCGTGAGCAGCGCCAGACCAATGCCGAAGGCCAGGGCCGCGTATTCAATGCTTGTCGCGCCATTCTCGTTTTTGGCCAGCGCGGCGGCGAACCCTCTGATATCCCGCATCATCTTCCTTCCCGTTTTGACAATTCGCGCAAGATTTGAATCAAATCCTGCAAGGCCCATGCCAAATTGACTTTCAGGAAGATTACCGGGCGAAACCTAAAATTGTGTAAAATTTTATCTTTCTACCTGAAAAAGGCGGGCGCCGGATGCCGGCGCCCGCCTCTGTTTTCATGTCCGGCGGATTTGCGCCGACTTTAGCGGCCAAGGCCATTGCGCAGATACTGGATGACCTGCCAGCGCTCCTTTTCGCTCAGCGCGTCCTTGAAGGCGGGCATGTCCGTCTTGAGCTTTTCGCCGCCTTCGGAAATCGTCCACATGAAGAAGTCGTCGCGATCCAGTGGCTTGCCGAGGATATGGGTGATATCGGCGGGCGGCGGATTGAGCTCCTTGCCCGCCTCGCCGTCGCCCTGGCCGCTCTTGCCGTGACAGGAGGCGCAGTTGTCCTCGAAGAGGGTCTTGCCGGCCTTGATGTTTTCCGGCGTCACCGGCAGCGGATTTGTCTTGCCGGCATAGGGCGCGGGGATGCCGCCGCCCATCATGACCTCGCGGTGGCGGATGAAATTGCCCCGGTGACGGCCATTTTCCCGCCCGGCCTCCTTTTCGTGCTCTTCCATCATGCGCTTGCGCATCATGCCCATGCCGCCCCTGCCGCGCATCATGCCCATGCCGCCCATGCCGGGGCCGGGCCCCATGGCCAGCTTGCCCATCCAGCGGGCCGGTTCGCAGTTTTCATTGCCCGCCGCCCAGACAGCGCCCGCCGCCGCGAACCCCGCGCCGATGATCGCAACGCCGATGATTTTCCGTTTGCCAGAACTCATTTTTCTGTTCCTTTCATGTGAGGGAAAGTCCGTTTCCGCCCCCTTAAACGCAGCGGGCGGGCCCGATCCGTCGCGGAAAAATCAACATGGACGGCTTTTAATCTTTCTTCTCGAGGAACATTTCGTCCACCGGCGGCTTGTAGGCGTTGACAAGGCGGTTGGTCATGTTGGCCAGGGCGACGACGCCGATCATTTCGTTGATCATCCCGTCCGTCGCTCCCTTGGCGCGCGCCTGAGCCATGTGGGAGACGCGGCAGTATTCGCAATTGTTGGTGATGGCCACGGCGGTGAAGATCAGCTCCTTGATGGCCGGGTCGAGATGACCGGGGCCCATCATCTCCTTGAGACTTTCCCAGACGTGGCGCAGCATGCGCGGCTCGTTGGCCAGATACTTCCAGAAATTGTTGACGTCATCTACCTTGCGGGCGGCCTTGATATCGTCATAGACGGCGCGCACCTCTTCGCTGGCGTCGTGGTATTCGATGGGGTTCATGTTCCATTCATCTCCGTTTTGAGAAAACCCGGGCATGACGGGCCGGACCGGCGGCCATGACGTCATCTTCCTGTCAGGCATGGCATGTCATGCTACCATGCCGATGCAGACGATTCACGAGGAGATTGACATGCGCAAGATCATTCTGCCCCTTGTCCTCGCCCTTGCCGCGCCCGTGGCCTTGACGCCTATCGCCCCGAGCCCGGCCGAGGCCAAGTTCAAACTGGAAATCTCCATCGACGGCGTCGGCCTGCACACCATGCGCCGCTGGCGGGCGGATGATCCGCTGACACGGCCGCAGCTTGTCAGGCGCACGCGCACCCTGCGCAAGTTCCTCGGCTTTCCCTTCCTGAAGAAGAAAGACCGCCGGCACGCGGCGGCGCTCATAAACGCCTATGAGGCCCGGCTGGCCGCGCCCGCGCTGCCCATGGATGAACGGGCGGCGCGCAGGCTGCTGGCCATGCCGCGTGATCTCTCCGCCATGCCCCTGCCCCGCCTGCGCATGCTGCGGTCGCGCATCATCGATCTTCTGGCCTCGCCGGAGATCCACAGGCAGACGAGAAACCGGCTCGCCGCCCTGCGCGCGGACGTGAGCGCCGAAATCCGCGCCCGCTCCGCCCCGCCACCCCTGCCGCGCGCCGAACGGCAGGCGCGCGATCTTCTGGCGCGCCGCCATGATCTGCGCGCCATGCCCCTGCCGCGTCTGCAAAGGCTGGGGCGGCGCGTGCTCGATCTGCTGGCCTCGCGCGGCCTTTATCCGGCCACCCGGCGCGATCTGACGCGCCTGCGCGACCGCATTCAGGCGGAGGCGCGCAGACGCACCAATCCGCCCGTGTCACGGGATGAACAGCGCGCCCGGGCCCTGCTGGCCCGCGCCGGTGATGTGCGCGCCTTGCGCGGAGCCGCTCTGCGCGAGCTCAAGTTCGACATCATCGATCTGCTCGCTTCTCCCGATCTGCGGCGCGGGACACGCCAGAGGCTGGCGCGGCTGCTTGGCGATGTGCGCGCGGAACTGCGCCGCCGCAACGCGCCGCCGCCGGTTTCGGCCAGCGAGAGGCGGGCGCGCAGGCTGCTGGCTTCGGCCACCAACCTTGCCTCCATGCGCAGAGGGGCCTTGCGCGGGCTCAAGTCCGACATCATCGATCTGCTTGCCTCGCCCGATCTGCGGCGCGGGACACGCCAGAGGCTGGCGCGGCTGCTTGGCGATGTGCGCGCAGAACTGCGCCGCCGCAACGCGCCACCGCCGGTTTCGGCCAGCGAGGCCCAGGCGCGCAGGCTGCTGGCGCGCGCCAGGGATCTGTCCCGCATGAGCACGCCCCGGCTGCGCGAGAACTGGAGCGAGGCCGTCGAGCTGTTGTCCACGCCGGGCATCGCGCCCGCGACCCGGCGCAAGCTGGCCCGGCTGCGCGCCCGGCTGGCGGCGGAAATCAACGCGCGGCGCTCATCGGCCCAGGCGCGGCGCATTCTGCAAGACACCCGCCCGGCCACGCGCCTGAGCGATGCGCAATTGCGCACCCGGCTGGCCGCCATCCGCCAGGCGCTGCGCATCCCGGGCCTGCCCGAGCGCTATTCGCGCCCCCTGCGGCGCATGCTGGCGCGCGACAGGGCGGAACTGCGCAGGCGCGTCGCCATCGCCGAAAACGGGCGCGCCGAAGCAGAGGCGGCGCTGGCGGGCACCGATGCCCTGATCCAAGACCACAGACCCTCGCGGGCGCTGCGCACGCAGGCCCTGCGCAGGCGTATCCGGGCCCTGCGCAAGGCGCTGACCCTGCGCGGGCTGAGCGCATGGCGGCGCGGCGTGCTGGCCCGCAAGCTGAGGGAAGACAGGGCGGAACTGCGCGCGCGCCTGCTGCGGGCGCGGGCCGAGCGGCGCGCCAGACTGGCGCGCGAGAGGCGCTTCCAGCTCGATACGGGCATCGCCGAATCTCCCTCGATTTCAGCGGCGGAAGCCGGCAGACGGGCCATCGAGCGCCAGCTGGCGGCGGCGCCCAGGCAGCGGCTGGGGCGGCGCTTCACCTTGCGCGAGCTGCGCGCCCGCCCCGGCTTGCGCGACTTCATGCCGGCGATCGATCTGGACAGCATCCATTTCGGCTTCAACGAATACTGGGTGCGCGAGGAGGAAATCGGCAAGCTGGAGCGCATCGGCGAGGCCATCGAGCGCATCATCGCCGCCCATCCCGGCGAGGTCTTCCTCATCGAGGGCCATACCGACGCGGTGGGTTCGGCGGATTACAACCAGCGGCTTTCGGAAAAACGCGCTCTCGCGGTCAAGCAGGCGCTGACGGAATACTTCAACATTCCGGCGGACAATCTGGTGACCATCGGCTATGGCGAGCGGTTCCTGAAAATCCCCGTGCCGGACGCCGAGCCGGAGAACCGGCGCGTTTCCATCCGCCGCATCACACCGCTTCTGGAACGCTGAAAACCGGCGGCGAACGGCCCTGACAAGGGCGGGTTTTGCCTCTTGTCCAGCCGCGCAAGCCCCGTTATAACGCCACGCAATCGCCGCGCCCTCGTTGTGCGCGGCTTTTGCCATTCATCACGGAACAGACAAAGAGGATTTCATCATGGCCGAGCGCACGCTCTCCATCATCAAGCCCGACGCCACCCGCCGCAATCTCGTCGGCAAGATCTGCGCCAAGCTGGAAGAGGCCGGCCTGCGCATCGTCGCCCAGAAGCGCGTCCGCTGGACACGTTATCAGGCCGAACAGTTCTACGCCGTTCACAAGGAGCGCCCCTTCTATGGCGAGCTGGTGGACTTCATGACCTCCGGCCCCATCGTCGTGCAGGTGCTGGAAGGCGAGAACGCCGTGGCGCGCAACCGCGAGATCATGGGCGCGACCAACCCGGAAGAAGCCGCCGAGGGCACCATCCGCAAGGAATTCGCCGAGAGCCTGGAGGCCAACTCCGTGCATGGCTCCGACAGCCCGGAGAACGCGGCCAAGGAAATCGCCATGTGCTTCGACGGCTCCGAGATCGTCGGCTGA
>Ga0256832_1003063_pt1 | contig 11393 bp, 9 predicted proteins | sample 134614metaG_FD_190534 | JGI IMG/M metagenome (GOLD analysis project Ga0256832, IMG submission 190534) | Hydrothermal vent microbial communities from Lau Basin, Pacific Ocean - 134-614 | ecosystem: Environmental > Aquatic > Marine > Hydrothermal vents | place: Pacific Ocean: Lau Basin | collected...
CTTTATGCACCCCCCTATTTCTTATTTGAGATAGGGGGTTTTTATATTTTAGGTGCTAAGAATTGTTAAATAGCTCATTCTTGCTAAATAAAGACTTGCCAAATTAACAAGTCTTTGTTAAACTACCCCTTGCCTTTGTTTAAGGCCTTATTCCGCGGTAGCTCAGTGGCAGAGCGATCGGCTGTTAACCGATTGGTCGTAAGTTCGAATCTTACCCGCGGAGCCAAGAAAAAACCCCTCAACTTTATGAGGGGTTTTTAAGTTTATTAATTTTTAGAATTTATAGAACAAACTAAGATTTTAGCTCTATCATCATTTTGTTATTCTTAATCTTTGATTCCTGCTTTTTTTAACTATGTTCTTAAAATTTTGTTGCTGCTAATATGTTCTGTCTTAAAATGCTTTTTAAACTACAATTTAGTTAAACCATAAGGATTTGAAACTGCCCGTCTCGCTAATGCCCAGGCTCGCTTTAGCTCGAGCCCATCCTCATCAAGCCCATCTTGGTCCAGTTCAGCATATCTTTCTACTTCATTAGCTTTTACCAACAAAAGATTATTTAATATAACGTGTAATTGGTCTCTCACTGCCAGACCTTCTTTTAAAATATCTTGCATTTCTAATACTCGAGCTACTAGCTCATCATGAGTCATTTCTTGTAATTGTTCTTTAGTTCGCTGCATAATAGCTCCTTTCTTTTATTTTAAAACCTTAGCAGCTTTTTTATAGTTATTTTGCAAAAATCATAAGTTTTGTAAAAATAACGATATTCTAATAATATGTTTAAAAATATCAATGAATTGGCTAAGGCTTATAAAGCCAAAAGCATTAGTCCGGTAGAGCTTACCAAAAGCTACCTAGACCAAATAGAAGTAGGTAGTACTTACCGAATAATAACAGCCCAGCGAGCTATGGCTCAGGCAAAGCAGGCTGAGAGCTTGTTTAATAAAGGTATAGTTTTAGGCCCATTGCAGGGTATACCAATTGCTATAAAAGACTTAGTAGATACTAAAGCAGACGTTACTGCTGCTGGCTCAAAGGTGCTGGCAAATAATAGCCCAGCTCTCGAGGACTCACCCGTAGCTGCCAGACTAGATGCCGCAGGAGCAATATTTTTAGGAAAAACCAATATGACCGAGCTAGCCTTTAGCGGTTTGGGTCTAAACCCACACTTTGGCACTCCAGGAAGTGCAGTAGATAGCAGTCTAATCCCTGGTGGCTCGTCAGCTGGCTCTGGCGTTGCAGTTGCTACTGACCTAGCTATGGCCGCAATAGGTTCTGATACTGGCGGCTCAGTGCGTATACCAGCAGCTTTTAACGCTATAGTTGGTTTAAAGACCACTAATGGTCTTATTCCAACCGATGGAGTTGTGCCACTCTCCACCAGCTTGGATACAATTGGCCCAATGACCAAAACTGTAGAAGATGCTTGGCATATCTACCGAGTTTTGGCGGCTAAGAGCGTAAAGGATTTTGAACTTAAAGCAAGACAATTTAAATTATTAGTACCAACAAATATGGTGTTTAATAATATCGATACTGCTGTAAAAGAGGCTTTCGACTTTGCTATAAGCATTTTTGAGGCCGCAGGGCATGTTATAGAATATAAAGAGATTCCTGAATTTGTAGAATTATATGACCTATTAAATGAATATGGAGGCCTGGCCAGCCATGAGGCCTTGGCAATTTATGAAGATTTGCTAATGGCAAACTACCAAGATTTTGACCCCAGGGTAGCAAAGCGAATTTTGGAATTTAAAAATAGCCCTAGGACTTCTAGTGATTATTTACGACTAAGCTACAAAAGGAAAGAATTAGTTGGTAGATTTTGGCAAAAATACGGCAGCTACAATGCAATTTTAAGCCCAACCGTAGCTATAATGCCGCCCAAAATAAAAACTTTAGAAGAAAGTGACGAGGCTTATTTTAAGGCAAACGGACTTTGTCTGCGTAACACCATGCTATTTAATTATCTGTCTGGTCCGGCGGTTAGTGTGCCAGTTAAGGCTGCTATGCCAATAGGGTTAATGATTGCTGCTGCCCCTTATCAAGAAAAGGCAGTCTTGGAAATAGCTAGCTTAATTGAAGCTAATTAGCCTAAAATACCTATTTTAATGTACAATAATAATTGGCTTTTAAAAAGAATAGATTTATCTTGATCTCCTTTTGGAAAATGATCTGTAATAATATGAAAAAAATATGTCGATATTGAAATTTGTAAGTTTTTCTGGACTGAGTCTTTGCTTAGGATTTATATATATTCTATTTGCTGGTGCAAGTGATATATCAACAAATATTGTTCAGAGCAAACCCTTGAATCAGACCTTTGTTTTAGATAATACAATCATGGGGGGAGTTGATAATCCATACATGATGCCATATTACACGGGCAAGATACTACCTACTCCGCAACAGGTAGAGTATAAGTATGAATACTTATCATTAGCTAATACCGCTATTATTCTGAATGATGTCAAAGAAAACGACCCCCGACTTAAATATCTGCTCGAAAGAATAACCCGTTATGGCGGAAAGTATGAATTTGTAAAAGAAGAAAATATAAAACACACATCTGTCATAAAAATCAATGATGCTGCATTAAACGCACCGCAGAATCCACAGGGGTATGTTATTAAATCTAGTGGCAAAACACTATCTCTTAAAGCTAGTGATTTTCAAGGCTTACTATGGGCGATAAGTTCGCTTAACCAAATGATTTTTGTTAAAGACGGAGAAGGTGTTGTCCGTACTCTTGATGTTATCGATTGGCCAGATTCTGAATTACGAGGGATGTTGCCAGAGTCAATGAATGATGTCAGGCAGCTTGCCCACTTAATGGTTGCTTTTAAATTGAACTTGGTTGATCTGCGAGCAGGAATCTCAAAAGACAAAGAACATTTTGATGATTGGCGTTTGCCAAGAACTAATACTTTCCATGAAAGACTAAAAGATATTGAAGAGAGTTTAACGCCTCTAGGTTTTGAATGGTATGCTGGGGCGCGCTTTCTGGGTTATGATCAGGTTCCACAAATAAATTGTAGTAGTGAAAAAGATTTTGATATAATCTACAATAATTTTGCTCTGCCTATAGCCAAAGCTGGCGGCAATCTATCGGTGCAATTTGATGATACACGTTATCCTGTGCATCCTGATGATATGAATAAATTTGGTTCAGCAGCCAAAGCAGATCACTATTTACTTACTAAGCTCCATGAGAAACTAAAAAGTGACTTCCCTGATATCAGGATTGCTTTCACTCCACCGTATTACTGGGGACCTGTCGCGCCAAGTCCACTACCCGAATCAAGAGATGACTACTTAAATATGCTTGGTACGTTAGCAAATGCGATAGATGTTTATTGGACTGGTCCTAGAGTCCAAAGCAATATAGTTTCAAAGGAAGATTTAGAATGGGAAGTTGACAAAATCAAACGGAAGCCGCGTGTGTTTCAAAATGGACTTGGAATCTCTCATGCTTTTGATTACCATTATATGACCGACCCCATTTACAGTTTGAATAACTGGTATTATAAAGGATATTTAAAAGATATTAGAGCATATATGTTAAACGGCGGTGATATTGCTAAAAGTGGTGCTGTAGTAAGTATTGCAGACTGGACATGGAATCCTGAAAAGTTTGAGCCTGAAGCGACGATCAAAGACGCTGTTATGAAGTTGACCGGACCTGAAGCCTATCCTATATTGAAAGATATGAATGCTGAATTATCCAAATTTGACTTATATTTGCCAGATGTAACAATTAGGGCGGTTACTAATTCAGCTTTGCTTTATGAAGCTTTGGATAATCTTGAAATTTTGAATATGAAATTGAATAAAATCAACGGCAAAAGTGTCGAATTTTGGACAGCCGTTAATGGTTTTCATATAGCACGTGTAAAGCATTTTGTAGAAAAGGTTGCTCAAGCGAGTCAAGATCCTATCGTGCAAAGGTTACTTGGAATAGAGAATGCAACAGTAACTATGTACTATGCAATAAAAGATATAGATTTTGACCCTTATACTGACATACTCATTGAGCCTGACAATTTCACAGGAGCCGGGGTATTAACTTATGGTTATTATAATGCTGAAGCAGGGATTCTTTTAGAAGATCGTCCTACGGCATATATTACTGGGGCCGGAACGCCTACATCAAAAATGACTACTACTTTTAAATTAAACTCGTTTCCATTATTAAGTGATTATCAACTTATAATATCAGGAGCCGATGATTTTCAAAAGGAAAAATGCCCGATTAGGATTGTATTGAATGATAAAGTGATTTTTGAAGGACCTACTACTTTTTCTAATAAAAAATGGGGCATTAAGAAATTTAAACTCTCAGTTGATATGTTGAATAAGGACAATGTCTTGACTATTTCCAATATCAGCCCAACAGGAAATTTTGACGCACCGCCTGCTTTTTTGTTGAATTATGTTATTTTGCGTGGAGCAAAAAAATAGAGAAAAATGATGCGACTTAATTTTAGGGCAAACGGGCTTTATCCGTGTAACATTATAATATTTAATTACCTGTCTGGGCTGGTAGTTAGTGTGTCAATTAAGGCTGCTATGTTAATGGGGTTAATGATTGCTGCTGCTCTTTATCAAGACAAGATAGTCTTGGAAATAGCTAGCTTAATTAAAGCTATTTAGCTCAAGAGTTTTGTGTTCCTGTTGGGCCTAAAATCGATTTGATTGTCTGCAAAAATTGTAGTGCTAGATATAGATATACAGTGAATGCTTGAATAACTATACTGGGATTAATTCTAGGAGGATTAATGACAACTAATTTGCAGATGACGAGAACAACTTGGTTATTATTAGCTTTGCTTTCCGTGTTTTGGGGAGGCTCATTTTTCTTTGTTGAATTGGCATTGCGTGACTTGCCAACTCTCACAATAGTTTTTTTTCGGGTAGCTATTGCTGCAGTTGCTTTGCATCTTTATCTACTATTTAAATCAAAAAAAATCTCCAGAGACATTAAAATATGGTTTAACTTTCTGATTATGGGATTGCTTAATAACCTAATTCCTTTTTCTTTGATTGTTTGGGGGCAAGTCTTTATTGAAGCTGGTCTTGCATCAATCTTAAATGCAACTACGCCAATTTTCACAGTGATTTTGGCTCATTTTTTATTAAAGGATGAAAAAATGACTCGCAATAAAATCTTTGGGGTTGTCCTAGGGTTAGTTGGAGTTGTTGTTTTGATTGGGCTCGAGCCTCTCCAAGGTTTTAGCCAGAATATATTAGCTCAACTTGCAGTTATAGGAGCAGCGGTATCTTATGCTTTTGCGGGTATTTATGGTCGACGTTTTAAAGATATAGAAGCAATTTATACGGCTACTGGCATGCTTACAAGCACTGCAATAATCATGCTGCCAATAGCTCTTATTGTTGATAGACCTTGGCATTTAAGCCCTAGTTTTATTAGTGTTTTGGCAATTTTGGGTTCTGCTTTAGTCAGTACAGTTGCAGCCTATCTTATCTATTTTCATATTCTTTCAGTTGCTGGAGCTACCAATGTTTTACTAGTTACCATGCTGATACCTGTAAGTGCCGTATTGCTATCAAGTCTATTTCTTGGCGAACGATTACATTGGACTGCATTTGCGGGCATGGTATTAATCATTTTAGCTTTAGTAGTTGTAGATGGCAGATTTCTGCGAAGATTACTTAAAAGATAACTTGGGTCTTTAAGTAGTGTACATGCTGTATAGTGCCCTGCACTGCCTATCATGTTGCGGTTTTATAAAACTAAATTTAATCCAGATTCTACAATCTATTGTTTTGTTGTTATTAGTGCTAGGGATTTACTGTATTCTTATAGATTTGAAACAAATTTTCCTAAAGTTTTAAAATAGATCATTGTTCAGGGGCCATAGCTACCTGAATAAAATAAGGTTTTTCGCCAATATTCAATTTCTTATCATATTCATAGATCAAATCTTTTAACTTGGCCTGTAGCTCTTTGGCATTTTGCTCTGTGAGATTGAGTACCCTCCAAATTGCTAGAGTTGCAGCTGAGTTTGGTTTTAACATTTCCATTGTTATAGTATTTTCAATATTTTCTTTTTCATATAGTATGAGGTTAGTGGTTATGCCGGCATCGCCGTCTATATGACGAAGTGATATCCCAAACTCACTTTTTGGATTTTGTAGCGACTGGGTAACCGCCTTGGCTACTTTGTCATTTATATTATATTGTTCGGTATAAAAATCATAGTAGCTTTTTAGAGTAGGGGTTTCTCTATTAACCTTAATAATTATTTGCTTGGCTGGGGTAATATAATACTTTATATTGCTTCCCGAGCGCTCTTCTTCATGGCTAATTACTATTAAACCAATCTCCAAAAATCTTTTTACCCAATAAAAATAGGTGTTTAGTGGGACATCTAGAGTATTAGCTGCTTCGGTAAGTGTTTGGGCTGATAAAAAAAAGGGTTCTAGGTAAAACATTAATTTATTATTCGTGATAAGCTTGGTTGCTTTTGGATTATTAATATAAATTGTTTCGGCCTGTATGAACATTGTGGACTATTTTAACCTATCCCAGCTTAAAAAACCTATCTAATATTTAAAACTGTCATATTTTTTACACTAATATACTAAGCAATAAACTAGAGTATTTGTCTTTAGCATTGGTACTAAAATTCGATTGCTCCTATATCGGGTTGCAAATCTCTAGTTTTGTTGTAGTAGTCTATTTCTGGCGAGTAATTTTTGTTAGCTTTGTCTATAGCTAAAGAAGTCTTTCTTAATTGGAAATTAAATTCTAAGGCATCTACAAAAAGTGGATCTGCAACAATTGTATCTTTTTGTATTTTTTCAATATCTGGGTTCTGCTTGCCAGTAACTAGATTGTTAAGAATAAGTAGATTAGTTGTTTTTGCTATTGATATTGCAAAGCCTTTTAGCTTAGTATCAGAAACCACGATATTGTTAATGATTTTTATATCATCACCGCCCGAACTACTAATACCTATATTTTTACCACCACCCTCGCCATTACTGCTTATTGAGTTAGTATAAGAATTAAAATAGACGGTATTATTTATAAAATCAATTCGCACTCCCTGATTATTGTGCAAGCCGCTAAAACCGTTCCAATAGCTTAAGTTGTTAGCAACCAGTATTCGGCCATGTTTCCAACCATTTTCTAGCGAATTTTTTTGTAGTGATATGCCTTTGCCCTCATCAATATGTGGGGTGATAAAAGTCTTTTTGGGGCTCCAGGAAAAAATCTCATTGTAATTGTGGTGAATATTATTTCTTAAAATTTTGATTTTATAGCCATAATTGTTATCAATACTTTTACTCGAGTGGATTACGAGTGCATGTGTACCACTATATGATTTGCGAGAGCAATCGTTTATTTCATTAGCAACTATGTCGATATAGTCTGACTTGGCAGCCCTTAAGCCAGTACCGGGCATATGGTGAATATGATTATTGCTAATTACAATATGCTCTGACTTACTGATATAAATTCCTTTGGTATTGGTGTAGCTGGGCCGTGAAATATTTTTGAGAACAGGAAGTTTTAAATTGGCAATTTCTTCGTTGCTAGCATTTGGGGGGACACGGTAGTTGATTTTACCGCTTTCATCTTTATAAATAAACTGGTATTTTTTAGCAGTTTGCAAGGGGATATTTTCTACTTCACCATAAATTTCAAAATCTTCAATTTTGATATATGATGAATTGATAATTCTGATTATGCTCTCTGCATCACCCTTTAAGATGGTATTATCGTCAAATGCTTTGATAGTTATATAGTTTTCTTTGCTGCCATGTAAACTATTTATTTTGATGGTGTTTTCGGTTTTCCAGATATCACCGTTGTTATAGTTTTTATTTTGGTACATACCTACAATATAGACTGTATCACCAGCTTTTATTAGTTGAGATTCGAGGGCATAATCCAAAGACTTAAGAGCATTGGATAGGCTCGAGCCTGTATTGGAATTATTGCCCGAGTTTTGGTCAATGTACCAGTTGTTTTGAGCACTTGATTGTGAACTACAAGCTGACAAAATAATGCTGATAAGCACCATTACAAAATTAAGATTCATATTAGCCCTAGAGTAGAAAGCTTTTGATTGAGTATTTTTGATAGCCATTATTTAATTATTAAAACACTATTTTAGTGGATTGTTGTATTTGTTATTCACAAAACATTCACAATATCTTCGTAAAGGCTTCATCTTTAAAGACATAAAATTTATCCTAAGCTTTTGGTTTTAATCGAAGGCGATAAATCATAAAAATAATTACAAAGAGTTATTTAGGAGAAGAATATGAAAAAGATTATTTTGACAATGTTGATACTGAATTACCGATAGGGATTTTGGACAGCGATTAAAAGTTTTTGTAGTTATCAAAAAAGATAGTAATTTAAATAAACAGAAAATACTAAATTGGCCTTCTGCTAAAGTTGCCAGATATGAAAAACCTGCTCAGATAGAAATAGTTGATTTATTGCCCAAAACTTCTTTAGGTAAAACTGATAAAACACTATTAGCAAAAAATCAAAATTCTGTTATCCTAAAACCCTAATATGTGGATTGCTTTATCAATTCTAACTATCTTAAGTGCATTTGCAGCCATTTACAGCTATAAAAAATATACTCGAGCTTTTTTCATCTTTAAGCCATTAACAACAATACTTATAATTGTAATAGCCGGCCTTAGCGGTTTAAATAATAGCTACAGTGTTGCAATTTTCATCGGCTTAATGTTTTCATTATTTGGTGATATATTTCTGCTTTTTAAAACTAAGTTTATCTGGGGTCTTATTAACTTTTTAATTGCCCATATCATTTATATCAAGGCTTTTTATAGTGGTTTTAGTAGCTTAGGTATGTATGTTGCTTTGCCCTTATTGATTTATGCCGCAATTATGCTTTTTCAGCTTTGGTCTGGTGCTGGTAAGCTAAAAATACCAATTTTGATTTATATTGTCGCAATTTTGCTAATGACCTATCAATCGGCAGAAATGTTTTTGCAATTGAGGCAAAGGGCTACAATATTAGCTTTTGCAGGGGCTTTGTTTTTTACATTTTCTGATTCGGTATTGGCAATTAATCGCTTTAAAAAAGAGTTTAAGGGTGCGCAAGTTTTGACGCTATCCAGTTATTATTTGGCACAGTGGCTTATTGCTAGCTCGGCTTTGTTTTAGTTTGAAGGAGTAAGAAGTAAGAAGTAAGAATTAAGAATTAAGAAGTAAGTGAAAAGGGGAAAGAGGAAAGGGTAGAGTTGGGGGTGGTGGGGGTTTGGCTTGATATGTAAATTGTGGGGGGCTGTGAGATTGATATTTTGGTGGGGGTTTTGGTATCTATTATTTATGCTCTAATTGATACTTTTGCAATAATGTTTGTTTATTGAACTATTATTTGTTTGGTGGCTAGTCTTAAAAAAGTCTCTTAAAACAGCCTACGCTAATACTAAAAAGTATACACTCAGCAAATCTGATTAAGAGGTGTGATGGCTAAAACAAAGACTGGCATAAGCAAACAAATCTTAATACTGGCTTATCCGCTGATAATTCAGAACCTTTCTTATACTATTGTTGGGGTAACCGATACATTTTTTGTCTCTCAGGTTAGCACTGATGCAGTAGCTGCGGTCGGTTTGGCAGGGATATTATTTTTTGCTGTTGCGGTCTTATTTCGCTCTACGGCTAATAGCAGCCTTATTTTTGTTAGCCGAGCTTTTGGAGCCAAAGATTATCCGGCTATTGGCAAGGCTATTTGGAAGGTCTTAAATGTGGTGGCCTTGCTTAGTTTGTTGGTTTTCTTTTTGCCTAGTCTTTATAAGTTTTTCTTTAGTTTAGCTGTCTCGGCTGACAACTTAAATATCAGGGCTTTGGGGCATATTTATTTGCAAATAGTAGCTTATGAAATCCCTTTCATAATGTTTAATGCGGTTGTTTGGGGTTTTTTGGTGGGTCGTAATGATTCGCGAACGCCAATGATTTTGGCTTGGCTTACCGTTATTGTCAATATTATTTTAGATTGGCTGCTGGTTTTGGGCAATTTTGGCATGCCGGCTATGGGGGTAGAAGGAGCAGCTTATGCAACTTTTATTTCTAATGTTGTAGCTAGTATTTTGAGCGCCTATATTCTTTGGAACCCTAAAAATCGCTCTGAATATGGTACGGGCAAGGCGAGCTTGGCTAGTTTTAAAGATATGAAGCAAGTTATAAAAATTGGCTTACCTATGGGTTTTGGTGATTTTGTCGAGATATCTAGCTTTAGTATATTTTTTGCAATGTTGGGGCGTTTGGGTACTGATATTTTGGCTGCTAGCAATATAGCTCTGCAATATATGAGTATTTCTTTTACTATGGGTATGGCTATCGCTCAGGCAAGCTCGAGCCTAGTCTCTCAATATTTGGGGGCCAATGAGCCGGACAATGCCGAACGAGTTGCTTATCGGGCAAGTGCTATTGCTGGCTTGCTGATGGCTTTGATTGGTTTAACTTATTTAATAGCTCCTAAGGCTCTAATAGCTGTATTTGTGTCTGACCCAGAGGTGATTGCTGCAGGGGTAATTATTTTAAAAATGATTGCTTTTTATCAGGCTTTTGATGGCATAGCCATAGTGATTAGTGGGGCACTAAATGGTGCTGGTGATACGGCTTATGTAATGCTAGTCAAAATTATATTTGGCTGGGGAGTGTTTTTGCCGCTTACTTGGTTATTGGCATTTAAGTTTAATGGTGCTGTAGTTGGGGCGTGGGCAGCGGCTATTGTTTATTTGTCTGGTTTGGCTATTATCTACTTTTTACGTTTTCGGGCTGGCAAGTGGAAGACGATTGAGTTGGGCTAGCCTGGGGGTTTTATAATTTAATTAGTTTTGGCAAAGGAATGACTATGAAAAAGATTCTTATATTAGGTGCAGGACGCTCGAGCTCGAGCGCGATTAGGTATTTGGCTAGTAATTCTATAAGCGAAAACTGGCAGATTAGCGTTGCTGATTTGGATATAAATTTGGCAAAAAAACAAATTTCAGGTTTAGATAATTGCATTGCTAAAGAACTAGATATTAGTGATACCGAAAACTTGAATTCAGAAATCTCAGCTCATGACATTATAATTTCTATGTTGCCAGCTCAGTTTAATTTTGAGCTTATTAAAACTTGTATTAGTTATAAGAAAAACGTTTTAACCCCCTCATATCAAACAGATGAGATTTTTAGCTTAGATAGCTTTGCCAAAGAAAATAATGTCTTAGTTTTAAATGAAATGGGCTTGGACCCTGGTATTGACCATATGTCGGCAATGCAAATTTTAGATAATTTGCGAGCTAAGGGTGCGCTTGTCAAATCTTTTAAATCTTATACGGGCGGTTTAGTTGCCCCCGAAAGTGACAACAACCCGTGGGGTTAT
>Ga0256832_1003064_pt1 | contig 11391 bp, 7 predicted proteins | sample 134614metaG_FD_190534 | JGI IMG/M metagenome (GOLD analysis project Ga0256832, IMG submission 190534) | Hydrothermal vent microbial communities from Lau Basin, Pacific Ocean - 134-614 | ecosystem: Environmental > Aquatic > Marine > Hydrothermal vents | place: Pacific Ocean: Lau Basin | collected...
GGATTGAGCCGACTCTTCAATGGGAGCCGCTTCAAACAGCGCTATCTCGCCAAAGAATTTTTCAGGATAGATGATGTCTTTAATCATGACTTGACCGGTCGTCCCAACCTTATAAATCTTGATTATTCCCTTGAGAAGGAAGTAGATATTTTCCGGCGTTTGACCTTGTTCGTAAATGTTTTGCCCTTTCGGGAAAATGCGGGTTTCTCCTGCTTGGAATAAGGACTCAATGGCCGGCTCGGAGCAATTTTGAAAAAGATGAATCATAGCGGCAGGTTGTGAATTGTGTGAATTGTTCAATGTTCTCATGTGGCAAAGATATTAAGAAATTGGAAATTTATTTGTAACAAAATTTATTGTTTGTGTATCATTATTATGTGCTTTTTGTTTGTAAGTAACTGATTTGTAATGGGTTATTTTTTTTTATTTTTTTATTTGTGAAATTTTTGTACTAGGTTGGTGGCTATTTTTTGACATTTTATTTTTGAGATGATTTGTGAAAATGTGTGATTGGCGTTGTTTTTTATTGTCAAATAATAGTCATTTGTTGTTGGGTAAATGGGGCGGGTAGCTGAGCCAATGAGTAAAGGTCAATACTATTGATTATGAGTAAGTTATAGATGTGAATTATTACATATTGGATTTTTGGCAATTAACCTGTATCTTTGGACTTTGAATCAAAAGCCAGATGCAAACTGCTTGATTCTTAGTGTGATAAGCTCCAAGAGTAATAAATTTCCCAAGTTATTATTCGGATTATCAACTTTGAACAACACGTATGAGAAACAAATTGAATTGGTTTTTTCTCGCTTTATTTTTTGCTACATTATTTTTATCTGTAGATCAATTAGCGGCCAAAAACCAGTATAACTCAAGATTGACGAGAGAGAGTTCTGCTCTTGTCATCTTAGGCGATTGGACTGTTCCCCCCCCGCCATGTGCCAATCCCCCCAAGATTGCTTCAATAGATGTAACGCATACTTCCTGTGGGAGTACAGGCGGAGTCATCGTGTTGAATATGCAAGGCAATGTCTCAGATTATACCTATTCTTGGTCTCCAAATCTTAGTACCACCAATGTCCTATCCGGTTTAGTGGCCGGGACATACCGGGTGACGGTCTCTGACAATGTTACTCCGGCCTGTTCCATAGATACTTTTATTGTTGTGCAAAATACGGATGGTCCGAATGCGTCTATTGTCAGCACTGCACCGACCACCTGTTTGTTGTCGAATGGTCAGGCCCAGCTGGAACCGGCTAATTTGGATTTTAAGTGGGATGATTTGGTGACTTCAGCCTCTCGTATCAACTTGACGGATCGCACCTATTCTGTGACGGCGACAGATGCGGCGACCGGCTGTTATAGTGTATTAGCGGTGAGTATAGATTCTGTGAATCCTTTGGTGACAAGCTTGTCAATTTTGGAGCCGCCGACCTGTAATCAATCCAATGGGACGGCGGAAATTCAAGTGATGAGTGGAGGTACGGGAGATTACAGTTACAGCTGGGGTACGGACTCGGTCAATACCGGTTTGCCCCCGGGTTCTTTTGGTGTTCAGGTGACAGATAATGGCAACGGCTGCGTGGATTCGTTGTATTTTACCATGACGAATGCGCAATCGGTTGGTAGCTTAACTCTGACGTCGGTAACACCTGCTTCTTGTAATGGGGGCAGTGATGGGACGGCTAATTTTGACTTTGTGGAGGAGTTTCCGTTTGGGGAGCCTTCTTCAATTTTGATAAAGGACTATGCGGGTACACCGCAGAATAATGGTTTTCTGGCTGCCGGAACTTATCAAGCCTATTTGTTGGATGCCGGGGGATGTTTGGTGGATTCGACGATTGTGCAGATGACGGAGAATTCGTCTTTGAATGTAGTGCCCAATGTTCTAGCCCAAACTTGTACGGTCGGTGGAATTATCACCTTGGATGTGACCGGAGGTGTTTCTCCTTACACTTATGATTGGGAAGACCTTGCGGGAAATAATAACGACAAGGATCGTGTGGAGTTGGTTGCCGGGAATTATGCTGTAACAGTTCATGATGCTTTAGGCTGTCAATATGTTTTGCCGGCCATCAATGTGGGCAATGAATGTGGTTCGGGGGCATGCACGAATCCCGTTATTATTACGGAAGTGGTGGTCGAACAGTCGGTTTGTGGCAATTTTAACGGAAGTGCCAAAGTCTTAGTCAATGCCAATCCTGCAGATTATAATTGGGAATGGTCTCCTGCCGCCGGTGTGCTAATAGATCCGGGTAATGAGCGCCAATCTTTGGGGGTAGGGACGTATTCTGTTACGATTACGGATAAGTTGAATAATGCCTGTTTTACGACCAAGTCTTTTGCGGTAACGAATAGTGACGGGCCGCAGGCGACAGTTGTTTCTACGACACCGGTGACTTGTAATAGTACGAATGGCTCGGCTAGTTTGGAGCCTGTGAATCTAACTTATACTTGGGCGGATGGTTTGCACTTATCGGAGCGAAATGATTTGGAAGATGGTTATCACTTTGTGACGGTGACAGATGGGAACTGCGAGAATGTGGTGACGGTATATATTGATGATACAAAAACCTTGGACGCTTCGGCTGTTATCTTGCAACAACCGACTTGCGGCGAAAGCAATGGCTCGGTGAAGATTGAAGTGGCGGATGGTTCCGGGAGCTATAGTTATGATTGGGGAGCCGGTGCGACCCATAGTGGGTTGGCAGCCGGTCATTATGATGTCATGGTGGCTGATTTGGTGACAGGATGTGATACGACGTTGAGCATTGTATTGAATGATGCGGTCAATGGGGCAACGGTAAATATAAACGGGCCGGTATTTACGACCTGCGCCGGTTCTAGTGATGCGACGGTAGATTACGAGGTGGTGTATTCTTCGGGCTTTGTGCTGCCGGCCACGATAGAAATCCTAAATCATGCAGACAGTGTGGTGACTAACGGGGAGTTGTTGGTTGGGCCGCATTGTATAGTCGTGAAGGATGGCAACGGATGTATTGCCGGGCAAGGCTGCTTTTTTGTGAATTCGCCGTTGGCGATTAACGTTTATTCTTCGGTGACACCTGTGACCTGTACGGGTACAGGGGCGATAGATTTGGTAGTGACCGGAGGCGAAGGGGGTTATACTTTTAATTGGGCGGATATGGCTGGGACTTCTAATCCGGAAGATCGCACCGGCTTGAGTACGGGGACTTATGCTGTGTCGATAACAGATGGGATGGGTTGTGAAGTGACTCAAGATGAGATAAATGTGCCTGATATTTGTGGTTGTGATGTGGTATCCGGGACGATAACGGCGGATAGTACGGATATATGCGATCAAAAACCCAATATGCTTATTTCGGCGACCCCGGATGGCAATGCCTTTGTGCCTACGGGCTATAAGGTCAAATATCTGTTGACCAAATCCAGTGATGACATTTTTTATCAATCTTCGGATGTGCCGCAATTTACGATACAAGGCTCCGGAGAATTTGTCATTCATACTTTTATTTATGATCCGGCTACATTTGATTTTGCTTCCATTGATTATGGGACGACCACGTTGTATGATGTGAATAATCAGTTGATACAAGGCGGGGGTTTAATTTGCGCAAGCTTAGATGTGGCAGGCGCTGTCGTGTTAGTGAACAAGTGTACGGTTTGTAATTTGCCGATGCCTACGATTTCGGTAACGGATGCGCACTGCGGGGCGATGGATGGAGCGCTTCAATTGGGATATACTCAGGATACTACCGGGTTTCAATATAAATGGTCTCCGGATATTGGGGATTCTTGGCAGGCTTCAGGTTTGGAGGCCGGCGCTTATTATGTGACGGTGAGTGAATATGGAGATGATGCTTGTGCGGTGTCCAAAACGGTGGTGATAACGAATGTCGATGGCCCCGTGGTGACGATAGATTCTATTGCGCCTACTATCTGTACGGCGGCGAATGGTTTTTTGCGGTTGTCACCGACTAATCTGGCTTATTTGTGGGAAAATGGCTCGGAGAGTTATGTCCGGTCTAGTCTGACAGATACGCTGTATGCAATCAAGGCGACGGATGAATCGACGGGGTGTTTTAGTATGCTGGGCATTACCATAGAGAAGGAAGATCCGATGGACGCCAGCCTAGAAATTATCAGTCAGCCGGTTTGTGGGTTGAATAATGGGCATGCGAAGATTAGTGTGGATGGAGGGAGTGGACACTATTCTTATTCATGGGGCAATTTTGAAGAGAAGGATGATATGCCGCCCGGGCAATACACGGTAGTGGTGTCTGATATGGATTATGGATGTCATGACGTGTTGCCGTTTACGATGGAAAATGTAGCCAAAAATTTGATAGCGGCGGATAGTTTGTTTTTGGAGAATGGGAATTGTGCGGCGCCGTTTCCGATTTGTTTTGACTTGCCTGCGTCCAATGCTTTTGGGTATGTGTTTACCGACAATGGCTTGGATTATACGGATAATATAATTGCCTGTGGTTTGGATACGATTCATTATTATGATGTGACGATATTTCAGGCGGGGACTTATTCAGTGGTTGGGACTTTTGACGGGGTCAATCATTCGGGGTTGATAACAGGAGTCGATGCGTTATTGGATTCTGTTCAGGTCTGGGATCCGTATAGCGGTTGGGTCTTGGATAGCAATCAATTGGTTGCCACGAATCCGATAGGTGATTATGGTGACTTGTTGGTGACCGACCCAAATTCCGGTTCGATTACTTTTTTGCCATTGTTTGTAGAGGCTGTAGAGCAGGGTATTCAGTTGACCTTTAGTACGGGGACGCATGATATTTTTGTGAAGGAGAATTCGACGGGGTGCATGGATACTTTATTTGTCGATATAGCGTGTGTAACCTGTCCGAGTTTGTATTCCGGTTCGGATACTATTTGGGGGGGGATTTGTGGCGTAGATACGGGTTTTATCTGTTTGGATATACCACCGTCCGAATTGGTGAATTATACGATAAAAGATAACTGGGTGGATTATGGCGGAGATTTTTCCGCTTGCGCCAATAACCAAACACGTCTGAATCTAGAGCAAGGCGGGCATACGCTGTTGATTACCAATCACCAAACCCAATGTATAGATACGGTACACGTATTGGTGTATTGTGTGCCGCCGGCAGATTTTGAGATAGATACCGTGTTGTACGAGCATGACCATATTGAGGTGTGCTTGGATAATTCTTTGTTGACGGGGACGCCCTTTTTCTCGCAAGAGATGTGTCAAATAATCGGGGAGCCGAAAGTGAGTAATTCCATAGATTATTCCAATTATTGTTTGGATATAGGAGGATTGGCCTTGGGATTGGATACGCTGTGTGTGAAAGTCTGTGATGACCAGGATAATTGTACGATGACCTATATTTATGTCAATGTCTTGCCCCGGATAGATACGGTTCATGCCTTTGTAACGGTGACGACGATGGATACTTTGTGTGTGGATACGAGTTTATTTAGGGGGGATATAGTCCTTGCGGAAAATTTGTGTCCGAGTCTTTCCGGGCAGGCGGTTGATGTGAATATATTGGGGCAAACGGGCTGTGTGGAAGTAAGTGGATTGGCGATTGGGCAGGATACGGTATGTCTGAAGGTGTGTGATAGTCATAATTATTGTGACACGACGGTTTTTGTGGTGCAAAGTGATGTTCCCAAGCCGGATACGCTGGATATAGAAATGCTCATCTATGGCGATACGGTGATATGTGCGGATGTGAGTGAATTGCCGCGACCGGTGGAGATTTTTTCTACCATCTGTGCGGACGATCCGGGCAAGGCGATGTTTCAAGTAAGTTTGTCTAGTTATTGCGTAAGCATCAATGCGTATAGCTATGGGCAAGATACCTTGTGTTTGGAGTTTTGTGATGATCAATTTTGTGATACGTTGGTGCTTGCGGTGAATATTATACAGGATACTTTGGCGCCCCCTGTAGCCAATGATGATTACGAACATGCGGTCTTGAATCGATCGGTGGATATGTATCCGTTGGACAATGATTTGATCAATGGAACGGTGGAAAGCTTGAGTCTGCAACAAGTTCCGCGGCATGGAAAAGTGGTGATAAATAATGACTATAGTTTTACTTATACACCGGATCCGGCTACTTGTAATGTGCAAGATAGTTTTGTCTATGTGCTTAATAACAAAAATGGCACAGATAATGCAGTGGTCTATGTGGAAGTCCTTTGTGACGAAATAACAGTCAGCAATGCCTTGTCCCCAAACGGGGATGGTGTGAACGACTATTTGTATATTGAAGATATAGATAAGTACCCTGATAATCAGGTATTTGTGTACAATAGATGGGGAAATCAGGTGTTTTACCGAAAGGGCTATTCGAATAGTGATCCTTGGGATGGACTTTGGGAAAGTACGGATTTGCCGGTTGGTACCTATTTCTATGTGATTGATTTGGGAGCCGCAAGCAGGAAAAAGTACAAAGGATATATTCAGATAAGTCGATAAAAAAAATAAACCCCGCTATAACCAATTGAAAAGACCATGACACGATCAAACATTATTATTTTATTCATGTCACTTTTGAGTGTGACTGCTACTGCACAACAGCAGAGTATGTTTACGAAGTACATGTTTAACACCTTAGCCTTTAATCCGGCTTATGCGGGTTCGCGAGAAGCACTGTCAGTAAATTTGCTCTATCGCAATCAATGGATGGGGCTGGACGGAGCGCCTGTTACTCAGACCTTGGGCATTCATGCGCCCATCAAGCCAAGGGTGGCTTTAGGACTGACAATTGTAAATGATAAAATCGGTCCGACGGGCTCTACGGGTGTGAACGGAATATATGCCTATCGGATGGATTTTGGAAAAGGTAAATTGTCGGTAGCTTTGCAGGGGGGCGCCTTAAATTGGAGAGCCGACTGGAATAAATTGAGATATAAGGATCCCCAAACGATAGATGATGCTTTTGCTAATGGGAATGAATCCAAATGGTTTCCCAATTTTGGAGCGGGTATATACTACTATTCGGATCATTTTTATACCGGTTTTGCTTCGCCGGGTTTATTGGAATCTAGTTTGAGTGATGTGAATTCCGGTTATGAACTGCATTCCAAATTATACCGGCACTACTATTATAGTGTGGGCGGAGCGATTCCGCTAGCCGGTGATATGATAATGTTTAAGCCCTCGGCTTTGTTTAAGGCGGTGAATTTGTTTTCTACCGGCAAGAAGACGGCTAATTCTGTAGGTGCTCCGATGGAATTTGATATTGATTTAGGCTTTTTATTTTATGATACTTTTTGGTTTGGTGCTTCTTTCCGGTCTTCTGTGGAGCGTTTTACCAACAAGTCTAGTAGTTATGATTCTGCCGATGTATGGACTTCGTTGCAATTGCGTAATGGTGCACGTATTGGCTTGGCTTATGATTATTCTTTGACTAAGATACAGACGGTATCCAGCGGTAGCGTGGAGGTGATGCTGGGTTATGACTTTAATTATAAGGATGCTGCTTTGGCGCATGTTAGATATTTTTGATTGTTTTTTTTCTTTTTGGAAAAAAGGTCTTTGGCTTGGGTCGGAGGCCTTTTTTTTGTCTTTGGTCTTTTGGGTGCGCCGGTGGCGCTTTTGGTCTTTGGCTTCGGTAGTGGTTGTTCTTGGGTTTATTGCGGGATGCTTGTTTTTTGTGGTTGAAAAAGTTGATTCGCTGCGCTAGTTGATTCACTTGTCCTTCGGACTTCGTTAGTTGATTCGCTTCGCTAGTTGATTCGCTGCGCTAGTTGAGAGATTTGGGTATTTGTTTGAGATTTTATTTTATCATTTGATATTTGGGATTCTGTATTTGATATAGTTGTAAGATATTTTAGCTGCCTAGCCGTTACACCGTTACACCGTTATACCGTTATACCGTTCATTGCCTACGGCTCACTGGGTTGAGAACTTGTCCCGATTACTATCGTGGATTCGGACTTCGTGGTTGAGAGCTTCGCAGGTTGAGATGACTTGGGTTTTTGTTTGGGATTTTAGTTGATAGAGTTGAAGAAGTTGATTTGCTTCGTTAGTTGATTCGCTTTGCTAGTTGATTCGCTGCGCTAGTTGAGAGATTTGGGGTTTTGATTGGGATTTTTACTTTATTATTTGATATTTGGGATTCTGTATTTGATATAGTTGTAAGATATTTTAGCTGCCTAGCCGTTACACCGTTACACCGTTACACCGTTACACCGTTACACCGTTATACCGTTATACCGTTCATTGCCTACGGCCCACTGGGTTGAGAACTTGTCCCGATTACTATCGTGGATTCGGACTTCGTGGTTGAGAGCTTCGCAGGTTGAGAAAGTTGATACCGATTGAATGGCATTATAGAGAAAGATTAGATGGCTGAAGCTTGCTGGTTGAGAAAAATAGTATATTTGCGGGTGTTTGGTTCGTCAAAATCTAAAAGCCTATTTAATGAAGAGAAAAATTGAATCAAAAATAAAGAAATTTATCCTGATGCTTACAGGGCAGGTGCGGCACTTGAAGCCAACCGCCCAATGTGATTATGAGTGGTATGGAAACCCTCATGCCGGGTTTTATGTGTGTCCCCAATTGTTGGATGAAAACTCTATTGTTTATTCGTTTGGTATAGGGGAGGATGTGTCATTCGACCTAGAAATAATCGCTAAGCATAAATGCCAAGTGTATGGTTTTGATCCTACACCAAAGTCCATCAATTGGGTGGGACAACAGGAACTTCCGGGGAATTTTCATTTTTATAAGTACGGCATCCATAGTGAAAGTGGATTTGTAGATTTTTTCTTGCCAAAGAATAAAGCGTATGTGTCGGGTAGTTTGATGATCCAAAACAATGTAGATACCGGACGAAAGGTGAGCGTGGAGATGAAATCCATCGGTGATATTGTCCGGGAATTGGGGCATGACCATATAGATGTCTTGAAAATGGATATCGAAGGCTCCGAGTATGATGTCATTGATAGTATCTTGAAGGCGAATCTTTCTATTACGCAGTTGTTGATTGAATTTCATGACCGGTTTTTTGAAGATGGGCGGGAGCGTACTCGACGGGCTATTGGTCAATTGAAAGCGGGTGGGTTTGAAGTGTTTGCGGTGTCTGATTCTTTTGAGGAGGTTTCTCTTGTTTATCGGGGGTAGTTTTTAGTTGAGAGAGTTGAAGAAGTTGATTCGCTTCGCTAGTTGAATCGCTCGCAAGCTTCGCTAGTTGAAGAAGTTGAGACGTTCGCCTACGGCTCACTGGGTTGAGAACTTGTCCTACGGACTTCGTGGTTGAGAGCTTCGCAGGTTGAGATGATTTGGGTTTTTGTTTGGGGGAGGGGAGATTCGTTATTCGATATTGTTGAAAAAGGTAGAGCTGCTTGCTTGCCGGTTGATGATGGTTATCTGCGAACCGGGTTGGGTTGCTTGGGGAAAAAAAGAATTGGCCACCTATCCGGAGACCAATTCTCATTGATTAGTTTTGCAGAGCAAATTTTACGGGAAGGAGGTATTGAAGCTTCACAACTTTTCCGTCTTGTTGACCGGGAATCCAAGTTTTTTCTTGGTTCATTTGGTTGAGTACTTTTAGGACTTCTTCATCACAGCCACCACCAATGCCGCGAAGAATCTCAATATCTTCGAGTTTGCCGGTCTCATTGATAATGAATTTGGCAATGACCCTCCCTTGAAGACCGTCTTTTCGAGCTTGTGGTGGGTATTGGATGTTTTGATAGATGTAATTGATTAATGCATTTTCCGACCATTTGTCCAAACGCCTGTTGCCGGCGGGGTTGGGGTCTCCTTCAAATCTGGGCATTTGCTCAATGGCTTTGTAAACATTGGTATTGCTAACTTGTCCTGGATTGGCATCAATGATGTCAGATTTGGTTAATAAATCCGTAAAATTTTGGATTTTCTGTTTAAGTGCGTCTCGTTCTTCTTTGGTAGAAGCTCTGTTTTCTAACTCTTTAGAGAGTTGCTCAATTTCTTTTGCTTCTTTTTTTAGGGCAGCGATATCTGTTTTTTTGCTGAGTTCGATGGTGTCCTCTTTAGCACTTTGACAGCTGATGAAAAAGAGAGAAACAAAAAGGGGAATCACAAGGAAATATCTCCATAAGTCCTTGGAAGGGGATGGTGAAACAGTCATCATGGTAATGCGTTTTTTTAATTGTGAATGAATAAAATTACTGGTGATGGCAACTTGCCTTCCGGATTGCATTTGCCTGAGCAATAATCGACTATATGCTTTTTTGTTGTGGTTTTGGGTGGTGGCTAAGTCTGCCTGATATTCGTGTATGTCTTGGAGTGCTATTTTGTAGAAATAAACTAGCGGATTCCACCAGAAAAAGATTTTAATGATTTCCACAAGGAGAATATCTACGGAGTGAAAATGGTCACTATGGGCTTGCTCGTGGGCGAGTATTTGATTCCATTCTTGTTTGGTGTAAGCACTCTTTCGAGAAATAAAAATGAAATGAAAGAAAGAGAAGGGGATGGGATTTTGGGGCAATTCGACAAGTAAATACTTGCCCGCTTTTTGTTTTTTGAAATGATTGATGTAAAAGACCAGCTTGCCGATATTGAAGAGAAAAAGAATAGTGCTAATCCCCAATCCTATGGTGTAAATAATTGAATACCAATTGGTTGTTTGCGGAGTGAGTGTGCCGGCATGGGCGACGGTGTGATGGGCGGTAATGACAACTTCGGGAATGGAAATCACCAATCCGGCGTTTTGGGAGACCGGAAAAAAAGGTTGGATTATAGGAAGTAAGATACCTAGAAGCAGCGTGGTAACTAAGAAAATCCGGTTGATTTTGAAAAAGGTCTTTTTGTAGAGCAATAGGTAGTATAGACTCAACCAAATAGCCCAATGCAAGGATATTTCCAAAAGTGTAGGGAGATTATTCATCGTCTTTTATTTGATTGATTAGGTCATTGATTTCTTTTTCATCGATTTGTTTTTCTTGGATGAGAAACGACACCAAGGCTGACGGAGACCCCTTGAAATAATCTGCGATTAAGGTCGAAATAGAGCGTTTGGTATAGTCTTTCTTAGCAATAATAGGGGAATAGACATGGGTTCGTCCATAGGCCTTGTGCGTCACAAAACCTTTTTTTTCCAAAATCCGGACTACAGAAGATATCGTGCTATGTGGCGGTTTGGGCTCCGGTAGCTTGGCGATAATCTCACTGACTATGATGGGGTTTTCGTCCCAAATCATTTGCATTATTTGCTCTTCGGTGGCAGTTAATTTCTTCATGGTATAACGATTTTTTCGCTTTATAGCGCAAAGATACGTTATGTAGCGGAAAGATGCAATTTTTTTTTGAGAAAGTTGAGAAGGTTGAGAAGGTTGAGAAGGTTGAGAAAGTTGAGAAGGTTGAGAAAGTTGAGAAGGTTGAGAAAGTTGAGAAGGTTGAGAAAGTTGAGAAGGTTG
>Ga0256832_1003065_pt1 | contig 11391 bp, 8 predicted proteins | sample 134614metaG_FD_190534 | JGI IMG/M metagenome (GOLD analysis project Ga0256832, IMG submission 190534) | Hydrothermal vent microbial communities from Lau Basin, Pacific Ocean - 134-614 | ecosystem: Environmental > Aquatic > Marine > Hydrothermal vents | place: Pacific Ocean: Lau Basin | collected...
CTTTTTATGATATGCTCTGTGTCATGATGTATGACTTTGACCACAACTTAGCCATGGCATACGGTGATGAGTTTAATCCAAATGAAGTTTATGCTTATCAGCTTCGAGAGTTTGCAGAGGAGATTGGAGTTAATTATAAATTAGTAGCTAAAGTTCTGTTAAAACAGAGTAGTGACATATTGAAAAAATTAGAAGAGCGTGTTTTAGAGAGTGAACTTTTGACAGAAGATGAGAGAGTATTTCTTAATGAGCTTTCATTGTTGATAGAGAAACGGGCTAGACATTTTGAAGAGGTGGCATTGGAGATGCCTTTTGTCTCTTTTTAAATATCAACTCTTTAAAAATTAACCACCCCTGTAAGCGTATTTATCAGCATACTCTCCTTTTTAACATCAGGCAGTTCAGCCCCTGGTTTAGTAGTAGTAATAATTGCTCTACCCATAATTCTCTTGCTTCCATCTTTTAGGCGTACTCCCCAATAGTTGTGTAAGATAATAGGCTCACCATCTTTTTCACCTAGATAGAGAGTAACATGACCAGGAACAAAGAGTATTGAACGGAATGGTTTTGCATAGTTTAAAATAGTCTCTTTTTTCTCTTTTTGGCTTAAACCTTTAAGAGATACAAACTCTGTTCCTGCTTTTGCTTGTTGTCGAGAGTTTCTTGGTAGGTAGATACCAAAAGGGGCAAAGAAGTCTTGAGTAAGAGCAGAGCAGTCACGACACTTCTCTTTGCCTCCCCAACCATAAGGTTCACCTACAAGTTGCTTAGAGATGTAAGCAATATTAAATGGATTAAACTTGATAGGTTTATAGGCAATAATGTCAATATCATTTACTGTTACCTTTTCAACTCTTGCAAAACCCTTTTCATCTTTTTTGGCAATAATATATTTTTTTGTCTCTGGGTCAACAGGGAAGATACTCCCCATTTTAACTAAAGATATTTCACCATTTTCATCATAAAGCTTTAGATTATCTTTAACTGTAATAGCATAGTGTCCATTTTGAAAGGCTTGTTGAAACTCATTGTCTACAAATGCAATATCTTCAACTTTAACCCAACCAGAGGCAAATGGAGCTTGTACATAGACCCATAGTTTATCTTTTGAGTAGTGAGAGACCATAAGAGGAGTATTGATATGTAGTGCTGAGTTTTGAGAGTAGTCGAAAGGAAATCCCTCTCCAGCACGGGTTGGGTCATAGTAGATACCTCTGCTACTTGGAAATAGTCTTAAGTCTGTATGGCGTATAGTTATAGCAGGTATATTTAGAGTTTTAAAATCTTTAAAGTTAGAGTTATCTATGACATAGTTGTACCAACTTTTAGGAATACGTTGTCCATCACTTCTATATGTGACCTCTCTAGCATACTTAAATTGCCATGTTGCTTCTCTTTTAGATAGTTGGATTGTGCCTTGATTCCATGGAGCAAAGAACTTTTCATTGTAGATTCTATCATACTCTAATTGCTCTTCATCACTCATAGCAATAATATTTTTTGTAAAAGGAGTTGGGTCTTGTTTTATTTTTAATGTATCTCTAATATCATTAGAAGGCATATAGTCAATATTGGTTTTTTCTCTCTCTCCTAAAGTTAAAATTGTTTCAGCAAAAAGTATAGAGTTTAGTATAGATAATAGAGCTAGAGTAATAATTTTTTTTTTCATAGTAACCCCTTTTTAAATTTGATTTTTAGTTTATTATAATAAAAATAGATTTTTAAATCTAGGGGTAAATGATTATTTTATGGGATTTCATATAGCTTAAACACATATGATAATTTTTATTAACATATACTGTTTTTTCTTATAATTATTCTTGTTAATTATAGATAAAGTTAAAAAATTATTTTTATTATTTATATATATTAATAGTATGAATCTTACTCTCTCAAATCATAAATTTATAGAAGAGGATTACAAATTATATTTTGTTTAATATTAATATTTGTTTTAATTTATCAATTAATATAAATATTAAAAATAAGTTTTTTTGTTTATTTTTAATAAATTTAAGTATATTATATATATAATAGTGTTTTTTATAAAAAATTATTAGTTTACTGACTCTTTTAGTAAACTAAAAATAAGGTAGAACAAAAATGTTTAATTATATAAAAGCAATTTTATTGTTAATAGGTATATTATTTTTTACAATACCTACTTTTGCAAATACACTAACAGCTAATGCAGGAGAAGATAAAACACTTTATATTACACCAAGTTGTAAAGCGGTTTATTTAAAAGGAATAGGAACAGGAGGAGAGAAGCCTTTAACTTATAAGTGGTATGAAGGAAGTAAGTATATTGGACCTCATGCAAGTCGTTGGTATGTTATTAAAGAAAATGGTCAACATGAAATTACTTTAGTGGTAACTGATGCCAATGGTAGTATAGCTAAAGATAAAATAATAGTTACTGTATATAATGGAGTAGATAGTAACACTTCAAAGGTAACAGCTAATGCAGGGGAAGATAAAACACTTTACATTACACCAAGTTGTAGAGCAGTTTATTTGAAAGGAACAGGAACAGGGAAGAGACCTTTAACCTATAAGTGGTATGAGGGTAACAAATTTATTGGACCAGGTTCAAGTCGTTGGTATGTCATTACTCAAAATGGTAGACATGAAATTAAGTTAGTTGTAACTGATGCAAAAGGAGATAGTGCAACAGATACATTAGTAGTTAATGTAATAAACTCTAATACTTTAAAAAATCATGCTCCTATATTGACTATTATGGGTAATAACCCACTTGTATTAGATACAACTCAACTATTTATTGACCCAGGTGCGATAGCATACGATAAAGAAGATGGTAATCTTACTTCTAAAATAAAAATAGTTTCAACAGTACAAAATCAAACGGCAGGAACATATGATGTTCAATATACTGTAAAAGATAGTGGAGGAAAAATAGCTACTAAAACTAGGAAAGTTATTTATGTGGCTAAAAATAATGAATTACCATTAATCGAAATACTAGGAGGGAATCCTCTGCTATTACAACAAGGTGAAGCTTTTATAGAACCTGGAGTTATTGGTAGAGATAAAGAAGATGGTATCATTAGTGATAAAGTTAAAACTATTCTTAATACAGTTGATAGTTCAAAAGTAGGTAATTATGAAGTTAAATATGAATTAACAGATTCAGGAAATGCAACTGTGCATGCAACAAGAAGAGTTATTGTTGTGGGTGATGGAAAACCAGTTATTCTTCTTATTGGCAAGAATCCAATCTTCTTAAACTTAGGAGAAGAGTATGTTGAAAGAGGTGCTACAGCATTAGATAGAGAGGATGGTGATATTACTTCTCAATTGGTTATTGACTCTTCAAATCTTGATACTACAAAAGCAGGTGAATACAATATTGTATATACAGTAAAAGATAGTGATAATAATGTGCAGAGTATTATTAGAAAAGTTATTGTTAAAAATGATACAAAAGGAACATTAACAGGAGTAGCAAGGAATATTACATTAAAGCATATAGGTTCAGGAGTTGGAGGTGCAATGTTTGCTATTGCAATAGACCCTAAAGATAAAAATAATATTTTATTTAGTGGAGATATGGGGGTTGTCTATCATACTACAGATGGTGGAAAGAGTTGGAATATTGTACCTGGAATGGATAATATTCGTTTTATAAAGTTTGATCCTAATAACTCAAATACTATTTGGGCAGGTGGAGGAAGTGGTCTTTTTAAATCTATTGATGGTGGTATATCATGGAAGCATACCTTTAAAGTAGGGAATTATGCTGCAACATTAGGAGCAGTTGCAATTGATCCTACAGACTCAAATATTATTTATGCTGCAGAGGGTTTTGTATCTAATATAAAAATTTCATGGGTAAGAGGAAAGGTATGGAAGAGTACAGATGGTGGCTCAACGTGGAGAGAATTAACACGTCCAGGTGGAGATATAGGAGAAGATAGTATTCATAATCGTAACTATTCTACAATAATTATTGACCCAAATAGTACTTATATTGAAGGAAAGGGGCATGAAAGAGTTTATCTTGTAGGAAGAGATGGAATCTTTAAAAGTGAAGATGGTGGAGATAGTTGGAAAGAAATAACCTTTTTTGATGCAGGACAAGGAGCAAATATGGTGCTAGTAAATAGAAATGGGCACTCTACTCTATTTGCTTCTGTTATTCCTATACGTGGACATACTAAAAAAGGTATCTATAGAAGTGATGACAATGGTGCTTCTTGGAGTATTAAAAATAATGGATTATCTTCTATTATAAATAGGCTTCAAGCAAGAAATAAAAATATTAAAAATATTAGACAATTTCCATTAATGTTAGCTCATAGCTCTGCTAATGATAAGCTTTATGCTGGTTCATGGCAAGGAATTGCAACAAGTGATGATTTAGGAGAAACTTGGTCTCAGGTTGCAAAAGCGGAGACCCCATATATTAAACATGCTAGTGGTGTTTACTTAGCTATACCAAGTAAAGATAGACCAGAACATGCAGATAGCTTTTATGGAGGCATAGATAATCTAATAAAAATAAAAGCTTCACAAAGTGATCCAAATTTAGTTATCTTTGGAGATAATCAAGATTTACATATATCTAGAGATGGAGGATTGACTTGGCATACAGGAATTTTTGATTATGGAGAGAGATTTGAAGACTCATCTATTGTAATTCCTTCTTTACCAGAAGGTTCACCTAAAAATAGATATACACATAAAATTAAATCAAGAGGTGTTCAAGGAACGATAAATACAGATGTTGCTGTTGATCCATTTGATTCACGAACATATTATGCAACCTATATGGATATAGGATTTCAAGTTACAAGAGATAAAGGAGAGACTTGGGAACATCCAAATAATGGAATACCTGCAAGAGGGCATGCATGGGCTGTAGAGGTTGATCCTACTGTGGAAGGTAGACTATGGGTTTCAGCAAAAGAGAAAGGTAATATCTATTTGAGTAGAGATAAAGGAGTTACATGGGAAGATGTAAGTATTGGAGATAAGAGTGCTGGTAAGGTAACAGATATTGTTATAGATGCAAATTCAGATGAGAATAGTCGTATACTCTATGCAACTACAGAGAAAAAAGGATTATATAAAAGTACTAATGGTGGGCAAAGTTGGATTAATATATTCTCTATTGGCTCATTTGATATAAAACTAGACCTTAACAACTCTAATATATTATATTTAGGAACTATTGATGGTCTATATAAGAGTACAAATAGGGGTGTGAGTTGGAGTAAATTAGCGACTTCTCAAATGGGTAAAGTTTATAATATATCTATAGGAAAAGATAATCATATTTATGTTATATCAAGTAAAGCAGGAAAATCCTCTTATTGGGATAGTCGTAAATTATGGAAGTCAGAAGATGGAACAACTTTTACTGAGATTACACCAAAATTTATGACTTATATAGGTGGTGTTGCTGTTAATCCTAACAATCCTAATTATATTTATATTTCTAATTTTATTAAAAACCAAATAAAAACAAATAAGAAAATGATTATGGCACGTTCAAAAGATGGGGGATTAACTTGGGAACAGATAGGTCAAAATTTTGCTTTTACAATGGGACGTGATATATATATAGATCCAAAAGATGCTCAACATATATTTTTCAATACCAATTTTTCATTAATAGAGGCATTTGATAATGAGGCTCCAAAAAATTAGTGATATATAAATCTAAGTTTGATGGAATGATATTCCATTGAAAAATATAATTATAAATTCTCTTCCATAATATATGATTTGGAAGAGTAAGGTTTACTTTAGGTTATAACTTTACTCTTCTCTCTTTCTCCTCAATCCCACTAACTCCAAATCGACGAGCTAACTCCTGTTTAACTCTATCAGGAGAGATATCACGGTAGCCTAAGCCAACTAAAGTATGATATAGCAAATCAGCTGACTCATAGATAACCTGCTCATCTGATTCCTTATCTATAGCAACACAGACCTCATCTGCCTCTTCCCTAATTTTACTAAGTAGTAGCTCTTTGTTATTTAGAAGTCTTTTTGTCCAAGATTTTTTAGTCTCATTTGAGTTTTTACGCTCTAAAATAGTATGGTATAGGGTATCTACTACACTATACATAGTATTGGTATCTACCTCTTTTTCTAGCACACGCTTATTTTGGATTATAGAGGTAAAAAAACAGCTCTTTGTTCCTGTATGACACGCTACACCATTTTGGTGGATTTTAAGTAGAAGAGTATCTGCATCACAATCAAGTAAAATATCTTTAATCTCTTGTGTATGGTTAGAGCTTTCACCCTTTTTCCAAATGCGTTGTTTACTTCTACTAAAGTAGTGGGCATATCCTGTTCTAAGTGTTAAATTGTAAGCCTCTTCATTCATGTAGGCTAACATAAGGATTTCATTTGTCTTGTAGTCTTGTGCAATAGCAGGTATAAGAGGATTTTTATTCCAATCAATGGTCATTTAGGTCTCCATAGATTTTGTTGTTAAATACAAAATCATTTTTTGGAATTTTAACTGTTAAAGGCTTATACTCTTCCATATTTTTAAAGCTACTCCCCTTTTTAATTTAATATATATCATCTTTAAAAACTTTAAAGTCTTCTTCCATAAACAGCTTTTTTAATCTCTTGACCTAGTTGATGCACTGCCATAGCATAATAATCTTTAGGGTTATAACGAGTAATAGCTCTAAAGTTTGGTGTTCCCCACCATAGTTCATCTCTATCATATTTACTTAACTTAATTAAAGAGACAGGTCCTCTGTAACCATAGAAGTTTGAGCTTGGTCTCATTCCTAATCTATAGAGATAACTTTGTGAGTATAAGGTTTTAAATCCTGTAGGTATTCCATAAAATCTCTTTTTATTGTAGTAGACTTTCATTGCTACAGGTATGCGTGGATTCCACTTTCCTTTCTTTTGAAAATAGTTAGCAATACTTCCAATAGCATCAGCAGGGTCAAATAGATTTGTATGTCCATCACCATTAAAATCAACAGCATACTCTCTAAATGAGCTAGGCATAAATTGTGCTAGACCAAAAGCTCCTGCATATGAGCCTTTGATTGATTGTGGATGAATTTTTTGCTCTTTTGTTAGTAAGATATAGTTTTCAAGTTCTGAGGTAAAGAATTTTGAGCGTTTTTTGTACTCTAAGGCCAATGTTGTTAATGCATCAAGTACAGAGTGTTTACCTGTAAAACCACCAAAGTTAGTCTCTACACCAATAATTCCTACAATATAGGCAGGGTCAACTCCATATTTATAGGCAGCCATATTTAACCAATTTGCATTTTCTCTCCAAAACTGAACCCCTTTTCTAATGTGTGAAGGGTTTACAAATTGAGCTCTATATTTATTCCATGAACCAGGTTGTGATGCTTTCTCTTTACTTGGTTTTCTTTTCTTGTATACTCCATATTTATCTAGTGCTAAAGTATCTCTATTAACTGTAGAGAAGATAGCATTTAGTTCATATATATCAAGATTATACTTTGCTGCCATATTGTTAATAATCTGTTTTAATTTATAGTTTGAAGCGTAAGCTCCTCTTAAATAGGGTGTTCTTTGAGGTATATATTGAGGTTGAGTCTCAATAACTACAGGAGTTGTTGGATATGTATTAGCTGTTTGTGGATAAGTTGTTGTAGGATTATTTGGCATAGGGTAAGTTTGTGCAATTGGAATATCATTAGGATTACTGCTTGTTATAGTTGTTGCTGGTGGTCTTTGTACACATCCACTACTAAGAATAAGTATAGCTGAAATAAGTGTTAAATGTTTTATTTTTATCATTGCTAAAATCCTTTTTTAGTAAATTTTAGCATAAAATTGTGACTTATTGTTTATTTTTTATCTATTTTGACCTAAAATCTGATGTAAAAACATGATTTGTGCAAATAGAGGGGCGAAAATATTTAAGATTGGAATATAGTTAAAAAGTGAAGCAATCATTGCAATTATGTTTGATTTTTTACCTTTTTGCTTTAACTCTTCTTTGTCTTTTATAAAGAGTCCTCCTACATCATGTATGGTTGGTGCTTTAAGTAAGATTGACCATAAATATAGCATAAGCCCTTGTCCTAAAACAGGAATAAAGAGTAGAGGAAAAAGAACTATTATAAGAAAAAGGAAGAGTAGAGTTGAAGAGAGTGTTGCTCCAATAGAACCACTAATAGTTGGTGAAGCGACTACTTTTACCTTTGGATAGTGTTTTTTAGCAAGAGAGATTAGTACCTTTTCGCTATATAGAGATGTTAATGTAGATATAGTAACTATAATTAGAATATATCCTACGAGAGGAGCAGCTATATAGATTACACTCTCTTTTAACCAATCAAAAGGAAGCCATGTAAGAAAAGAGGCTACAAAAGAGGAGAAGTCTCCCCAAAAATACCAAAGTATGGAAATCCAAAAGATAATACTCCCCAATCCTACCTTTAAGATAAACATCAAAACTGTAGAGCTAAAGATATCTTGTAGGCTCTTTTTGATGATATTTATCATATTTTTTCCTATAGATAGTTGTTCTTAAACTCAACATATCTAGTAGCAGATGCATACAACTCTGCTACCTCTTCATCTGTAAGCTCTCTTACCACTTTTGCAGGGCTCCCCATAATAAGACTTCTTGGAGGAAATTTTTTATTTTTAGTAACAAGCGAACCAGCACCCACTATTGACTCTTTTCCAATTACGGCACCATCTAAAATAGTTGTACTCATTCCAATAAGACAAGCATCTTCGATGGTACAGCCATGTAGCATAACTCTGTGACCTATAGTTACATCATTTCCAATAATAGTTGGGTATCCATCGCTCATATCCTCTTTTTTGTGGTGTGTTACATGCACCATAGATAGGTCTTGAATGTTGGTTCTGTCTCCAATTTTAATGTAGTGAACATCTCCTCTAACTACACAGCCAAACCATATAGCAGAATCCTCTCCTATCTCAGTTCGACCAATAACTGTTGCACCATCGGCTATCCATGCTCCTTTTTTAAGTGTTGGAGTCCACTCTTTGTATTTTAGTATCATTTTTAATCCTTTAAAACTTTTTTAGCTAACTGAGTTACATACTCAGGTGTCTCTTTTTGGCTTTTATCATGAAGCTTTGTTATATACTCCTCTAAAATCTCATGATTGTTTATAGGTTTATCATCATTTTGTTTTATCTGTTTATACTCTCCTGAACTCTTAAGCTTCCATCTAAGTTGATTGTCTTGAAGTTGCAAAGATAGAATCTGCTTAAGCTTTTGTGCCAATTTAGGCTCTTTTATAGGGGTTAAAATCTCAATACGACGAATAAGATTTCTTGGCATTAGGTCAGCAGAAGAGATGTAACATTGGTACTTGTTATGTTTAAAATAGTAGATTCTTGGGTGTTCAAGATATTTACCTATAATGGAGTATACTGAGATATTTTCACTAATATCTTTTATGCCAGGTCTTAAGGCACAGATACCTCTAATAATAAGCTCTATTTTGCACCCTGCTATAGAGGCTCTATATAGTGCTTGAATAATCTCAGGGTCAACTAAAGAGTTAGCCTTTAAGATAATATGCCCTTTATCTTTAAAAGAGGTTTCATGCTCTATCATCTCAATGAGTTTTGGTTTAATGTGTTTTGGAGAGAGGGTTAATGTTTTAAGTTTACTATAGTCTGCAAAACCTGTCAAGAAGTGAAAAAATTTAGTTACATCGGTATTAACTTCTGGCTTTGTTGTAAAGTAGCTTACATCTGTATATATTCTAGCTGTAGTAGGATTGTAGTTTCCTGTTGCTAAATGAACATAGCCTTGGAGTTTTTTGTCTTTTCGTTTAGTTACTTGTGCTACTTTTGCATGAACCTTTAGTCCTTTAATTCCGTAGATAACATGAGCCCCTGACTCTTCAAGCTTCTTTGCCCACTGTAGATTGTTCTCTTCATCAAATCTAGCTTTTAACTCAACTAAAACAGTAACTTGCTTACCAGCCTTTGCAGCCTTTATGAGGGCTTTAACAATAGGGGAGTTTTTCCCTACACGGTAGAGAGTCATTCTCATAGATAGAGTATCTGGGTCTTTAGCTGCATCTTGAATAAAACGAACAACAGGATCAAAGCTCTCAAATGGGTGATAGAGTAGAACGTCTTGCTTCTCTATAGCTCTAAAGAGGTTTTTGTTCTCTGAAAGTGGTGGTAGAATCTTTGGGCTGTAGGTTGGTAGGGTTAAGTGAGAGAGAGATGTCTCTGTGACAATGTCCCAAAGTGTTCCAAGGTTTAGAGGAATGTTGTAGTAGTATATATCTAGTGGGTCAAGCTCTAGGTGAGTTGTAAGAAAATCAACTAAATCTTCATCTACTCCCTCCATAAGCTCTAAACGAATAAGCATACCACGATTTCGTGTACGTAACCCCTCTTCCATAATCTCTATAAAGTCATCAGCCTCCTCCTCTTCTATCTCTAAGTCTGCATTGCGTGTAACTCTAAATGGGGTGGAGGCTAGTTTTTTCATACCTGCAAATAGTTCACATGAGAAGTAGTCAACCACATCTTCAATAGGCACATAGTAGTGGTCAACCTTTAAAAATCTAGGTAAGATTCTTGGAATACGTATGAGTCCATGTTTAATATGCCCATCAGAGTCTTCAAGTTTTAATGCCAAAGCAAAACTAAGGTTATTTAGGTGAGGAAATGGATGTGTGGCATCAATAGCAATAGGCATAATAACAGGAAATAGTTGCTCAAAAAACTCATTTTCAATGACTGCTTGTTGCTTGGCATTTAGCTCTGTAAAGCTCTTAATTGCAACCTTATGCTCCTTTAGACTCTCCATAATATCTCTAAATGTAGCCTCTAAGACCTTCTGCTCTTTATGAATAGTTTTATGAATTGCTCTAAGTTGCTCAGCTGGAGTAAGCTTGTCAATAGCTGTCTCTTGAACACGAGCTTTAAAGAGTGCTTTTAGCCCTGCAACGCGTATCATATAGAACTCATCTAGGTTAGTTCCATAAATAGCAATAAACTTAAGACGTTCCAGAGGTGGTAGTTCTCTGTTTTTTGCTTGTGCAAGTACACGTGAGTTAAACTTTAACCAAGAGAGTTCTCGGTTAAAATAGAGGTCAGGAGAGGTTAGGTCTATGCTCATTGATTTCCTTGTGGTTTTTTATTGACATTATATCATAATGAACTGTAGGGTGTTTTCCCTGAAAATACCGTCAAATCCAAATTGGAACAATATTAATGTTTAAAATTGAAACCTTGTATTTATGCTATTTTCCTTAACACGGTGTTTTCAGGGGAAAACACCCTACAATTTTTTAATCTTTGCAATTTGGTCTCTTAATCTTGCCGCCTCTTCAAACTCTAAATTTTTAGCAGCAACCAACATCTTAGCCTTTAACTCTTTTATTATCTTTTGAC
>Ga0256832_1003066_pt1 | contig 11389 bp, 12 predicted proteins | sample 134614metaG_FD_190534 | JGI IMG/M metagenome (GOLD analysis project Ga0256832, IMG submission 190534) | Hydrothermal vent microbial communities from Lau Basin, Pacific Ocean - 134-614 | ecosystem: Environmental > Aquatic > Marine > Hydrothermal vents | place: Pacific Ocean: Lau Basin | collected...
ATCCGTGTGCCGATGGAGTTTTTACTTTCAGCCTGAATTCATAAGATCCCATCTGTTTTGTACACACTTTACCGTAAGTAGGTTCAAGAACTACAGCAGATGTTATCCCGTCCAGAACCTCAACAAGCCTTTCAGATCCAAGAGCTGTGTTCTCCTCCTCATCAACAGTAAATGCGATTGACACAGGAATATCACTTTCAGGATTGTTTTTCTTAAAATCCTCAAGGGCTATTATGAGGGAAGCTATTAATCCTTTTGTATCGCAGGCTCCCCTGCCGTAAATTCTTCCGTTTTTTTCGACAGGAGAAAAGGGATCTTTCATACTCATAGGAGGAACAGTATCAACATGTGTGTTTATTAAAACAGGTTTTTCTGGGGATATGCTGTAGATATTGTAAAGATTTCTTTTTCCAACAGGCTGATCTTTAAAGCTGATAAATGAAAGCCTGTCTTTGATATAACGGTTTATCCTGTCGCAGTCCCTGTGGGAAGGAATAGAGATAAGATTGTACAGCTCCTTTTTCAGTCTGCTAATAAGATCTTTCTGCATACCTCTGCTCTTTCCAGGGATCTCCAAGAATGTGATAACCCCTCTGCTCCCAGTAACCGGGCAGATCTTTATCCATAAACTGTATTTTATGAACAAACTTTGCACTTTTCCAGGAGTAAAGTTTAGGAACAATGAGCCTTAAAGGGTAGCCGTGATCTGACGGAAGGGGTTTACCAAACAGTTTATATGCAAAAATAACATCTTCATCAAAAAAGTACTCTACCGGAATGTTTGTGGTATAACCATCAAGGGAATGGATCATTACTGATCTGACTATCGGCTTAAGCTTAACCAGATTTTTTATCTGATCAACATGAAATCCTGTCCACTTTACATCAGGACAGCTCCATCCTGTAACACAGTGAAAATCTGCTGTCAGCTCAACAGGCTCTAAGCTTACAATATCATTCCAGCAAAGTACAGCCAGCTCTTCAACCTCACCAAAAATATGCAGTCTGTATTCAGAAAGATCTATCTCAGGTGGTTCGGATATACCAAGCACATGAAGCCTATTGCTCCAGAACTGTCCAGGGGGAAGCCTATCAGGTCTTTTGTTTATGGGACTTACAATTTTTTTCAATTCTGATTTCCGTTACATTTTGGGCATATGCCGGAAAAGATGACATCAAAACTGCGTATCTGATAACCTTCTTTCTGAAGATCATTGTACTCAACATTTATTATCTGTTTATTATCAATGTCATAAATGCTATTACAGTTAATACATTTAAAATGGAAGTGCTGATCAATCCTACCATCAAATCTACTCTGCTTTCCATCGTTCAGTTCCAGAATAAGCCCTTCATCCTTTAGTATTTTCAGATTTCTGTATACTGTACCCAGACTTATATTAGGAATAACCTGCCTTGCCCTCTCATAGATCCAATCTGCTGTTGGATGAATATCCGTTGATCTTAAAATTTCAAGGATTACTTTTCTCTGATGAGTGTTCCTTCTTTTTATATTTTTTTCCATCTGCTGCCACCTTCATAATATTTTTATTTTCTTATTAATTATTTATTTTATTATGTTAAAAAACCATGATATAAACCATATATAACTAAAAAACAAAAATTTGAATATTAACATTATATTATAAACTTACACTAAAATTCAATCTTAAATAATAACTATTATTATATAATTAAATATAATCACAATTAAAATGGTGCCATCATGAAAAAAGTCAAGATAGTAGCAACAATAGGACCGGCTACCTCCTCTGAAGAGATGATTGAAAAATTGATCACAGCAGGGGTTGATGTTTTCAGATTTAATTTTTCACACGGAGATTACCAAACACACAGCCAGAACATGGACCGGATAAGAAAGGTTTCAAAACAGTTAGGCAGAGAAGTTGCCGTCCTTCAGGATCTTTCCGGTCCGAAAATCCGGATAGGTGATGTTAAAGAGCCTTTTTATCTTCATTATGAAGACAGGATATGGATAGTAAAAGATCAGGTGGTAGGGGATAAAGAAAAAATAAGCCTAAACCACCCTGAGATCATAGATAAACTGAAAGAAGGAGACAGAATATACATATCAGACGGTATGATAAGGCTGAAAGTTATAAAAAAAACCAAAGAAGGTGTTCTTACAACGGTTATTGTTGGGGGTATGATCTCATCAAGAAAAGGGGTAAACTTTCCCAGCGTAAAAATAGACATTCCGGCTTTAACAGAAAAAGATAGGGAGGACATAAAGTTCGGAATTAAAATAGGGGTGGACATAATCGCCTTATCGTTTGTAAAGTCTGCAGATGAGGTGATCAGCACAAAAAAATTTATCAAACAGGCAAAAGGAGATGCTCCTGTATTTGCCAAGATTGAAAAACATGAGGCTATAGATGATATAGACAACATTATAAAAGTGTCCGACGGAATAATGGTGGCAAGAGGTGATCTTGGTGTTGAGATAGACATGGAAAAGGTCCCTGTCCTCCAAAAAATGATAATATCAAAATGTAATAATGCAGGAAAACCTGTGATTACAGCAACCCAGATGCTGACGTCAATGCTGACATCACCAAGACCTACAAGGGCAGAGGTTTCTGACATAGCAAACGCCGTCCTTGACGGAACTGACGCTGTGATGCTTTCTGACGAAACAGCTGTAGGAAAGTATCCTGTAGAGGCTGTCAAAGTGATGAAAAGAACTATACAGGAGACAGAAAAGATATATCCCTTTTATAAAAACATGCCCGTTGATGATGATGTTACAACAGCAGTAGCATCTGCAGGAAGCAGTCTTGCAAAGGATCTTAATGCCAGAGCTATAGTCTCCTTTACCAGATCAGGAAAAACGGCAATAAATGCAGCAAAGTTCAGACCAAAATGTGAGATACTGGGAATAACACATGATATTAAGACTTTCAGAAGACTGAACATAGTCTGGGGTGTTAGACCGTACATGATAATCGGTGAAAATCTGAACACAGATCAGATGCTCAAAAGCTTTGTTAAAAAGGCGTACAAAGAAGATTTCGCCGAAAATGATATAACCATAGCACTTTTAGGCTTTGTTGGAGGCGTTTCTGGATCCACAAGTATTGTCAGAGTTTTGAGAAAGGAGGACATAAAACAGCTTATCGATGAATAAGCTTTTTTCTTACTGCATCTGCAAAAAACAGTGCTGACTTTTCCTTTACTAAATAAGATGTTAGAAAATACACAGATGCTCCTAATACTACACCTGCAAAAACCTGCAGATAAATACTTTCTGTGGTTTCCTTCAAAATAAGAATAAAAACAACCATAACCATACCGGAAAAAAGTGTTTTAAGCAGTGTTTTTAAAAGCTCTGGCAAATCCACTTTAAAATTGGAAAAAAAGTATAGATAAAAAAATCCTGATATACCTCCAGCTGAGGATGCCAGAGCAAGTCCAAAAACACCCCAGTCCAGTAAAAACCCAAAGATTAATGCTAAGATTATACTGACTAAAAGTCCGAAAATCGTTGAGTACAGGGGGGTTTTTGTATCTCCCACAGAAAAAAATGCACTTTTTAAAGGTCTGGTAAGAGCATATCCTGTAAGACCTATAGAGTATCCAATCAGGGCAAAGTATGTCATTTCTGTATCAGAAGAAGAAAAACTTCCCCTCTGCAGGAGTGCTGTAATTATCTCTTTTCCAAGTATTATCATACCAAGAGTTGCAGGAACAGATATAAACACAGCAAATCTAAGTCCGGTATTCAGATCATTTATAAAGGCCGTTGTATTGTTCTCGGATCTGTGTTTTGACAGCGAAACAAGGAGAGCATTCCCAACACCAATAGCAAAAATCCCTATGGGAAGCTGAAATATCCTGTTGGCATAATAAAGATAAGAGATCGCCCCACCAACAAGAAATGAGGCGATCACAGTATCAACAATAAAAGCAAACTGGCTGACTCCAAATGAGGCAAATGCAGGGATTAGCCTTTTGAACGTCTCTTTTATCTCAGGAAGAAGACTGAAGGAAAGATTTATCTGTATCCTTTCTTTTATCAAAAGGGGTATCTGGATTAAAACCTGAAGAACCCCTCCAACAACAGCCCCAAATGCAAGAGAGTAAATACCGTAATAAGGGGAAAGCATAAAAGCAAAAAATATAAAAGACAGATTTAAAACAGCAGGAGATACGGCAGGGATAAAAAATCTGTCCTTTGTGTTTAAAACTGCCATAAAAAAAGATACCCAGCCAACAAGAATAAGATATGGAAAAACTATTTTTAAAAGGGTAGAAGCCTCCTCAAGTGTTCCTTTTTCTGATAGACCCGGGGCTATTATCCCTACAATAAAATCTGAAAAAACAACAGCAAAAACAGTGATAACAGAGAGAATTAATGTATAGATTGAAAAAAGTGATGATAGGTATCTTTTCGCATTATCCGGACTGTTTTTTGTCAGTTCAGAAAATATCGGTATGAAAGCTGCGTTAAAACTTCCTTCAGCAACAAGCTGTCGTAATGTATTTGGTATCCTCCATGCAACAAAAAATGCATCTGTAAGGGGGTTTGCCCCGAATATGTAGGCAACTGCTGCATCTCTCAGATAACCTAAAATTCTGCTGATAAAAGTGGCAGCGGAAAAAAAGAATGTGTTTTTCAAAAAATGTGATCTACTCACCTTCCGCACCTTAATACCTTTGCAATTATCGGAACCACCCCTTCTCTAAGCATATCTATCTTTTTTGCAGCTGTATAAGACAGGTCCAGCACCCTTCCCCTAATAAATGGTCCCCGGTCGTTTATTACTACCTTAACAGATTTTCCGTTTTTAAGGTTTTTCACAAGAAGAACTGTTCCAAAAGGAAGGTATCTGTGGGCTGCTGTATATCTGTACATGTTGTAAATCTCACCGCTTGCTGTTTTTTTTCTATGGAACTTCTTTCCATAAAATGAGGCTTTGCCCTTTATGTAATCGGGACATTTTTTCCCTTGATGTTTTACGCTACATGAAAAGAGCAGTAAAGGAATAATAAAAAGGATTATTTTCATTTCATTGAGTTATTTATTTTTACCATAGATGTTAAAAATATCCTTTTTCCTTTCTTAAAAACAGTCAGCCTTATGGTGTATTCCCCAGAAGGAACCTGCTCATTCTTAAAATCTTTTTGCTCCCAGCACCATTTTTTAGACTGATGGGGTTTTATCTTTACTATAGACTGGGTGGCAACAGGAGAAAAAACAACCTTTTCAAACTGTTTATCCTCAAAAACAGCCCACGGAGCAGATGAAGGCAGATAAATATCTTCCTCAGAATTATTTTTCAGATAAAAACAGACATTTTCAGACTTGTTGAAAAAATCCTTTTCAGACCTAAATTCTATTTCTCCTTTTGTTATACCTGCTGCTGCAAAAAAAGGTATAATTAAGATTAGCAAAAGATTTCTAAACATAGCTTTATCCCCTTTGTTTAGAATGTTTAATATTTCTTAAAAATTTTATACAAATTTCATATCGTTTCAAGGAGAAAAAATGTTTAGAGTAGCTATTATCGGAAGACCGAATGTAGGTAAGTCTTCCTTATTCAACAGAATAATAGGGAAAAGAAAAGCCATTGTTGAGGACATACCTGGAGTTACAAGAGACAGAATTGTAGCCACAGCAGAATGGAAAGGTATGTCCTTTGAACTTGTAGATACCGGAGGATATGTTCAGGAGGATCAGGACAGGTTTGCCCCTTATCTGTTAGACCAGATACGGAAAGAGCTTGAACTTTCTGATCTTTTTGTTTTTGTGGTTGACGGAAAAGAGGGAATTACTGAAATAGATAGAGAAATAGCTGATCTTCTAAGAAGAACCGACAAACCTGTTATAGTTGCCGTAAACAAAATAGACAACCCATCACAGGAAGACAGGGCGTATGAGTTTTATGAGCTTGGATTTGAAAAGGTAATTCCTGTCTCTTCAATCCAGAGAACAGGTGTTGCAGAACTTCTTGATGAGATTGTGAACCACATACCGGAGTATGAGGTTGAGGCACAGAAAGAGGAAGAAAAAGAAGAAAAGGGATTGATAAAGGTTGCTATAGTCGGAAAACCAAACGCAGGCAAATCCTCACTCCTCAACGCAATACTGGGAGAGGAAAGGGCTGTTGTTTCAAACATTCCGGGAACAACAAGAGATGTTGTTGACACCCTTTTTGAGTGGGAGGGAAACAGGTTTCTTTTTCTTGACACGGCAGGGCTCAGGAAAAAGTCCAGAGTTGATTACGGGGTGGAATTTTTCAGCGTCGGCAGAACCCTTGAGGCTCTGAAAAAAGCTGATGTTGTTGTTCATGTGATAGATGCAAAAGAGGGGGCAACAGAACAGGACACTAAAATAGCCCATCTTATTCAGAAATACACAAAACCTGCAGTTATAGTTATAAACAAGATTGATGCCGTTCCACAGAAAAAAGAGGTTCTAAACAGGATAAAAAATCAGGTAAGAGAGAAGCTTTACTTTATTCCTTACGCCCCTGTTATATTTGTTTCAGCAACACAAAGAAAAGGTATAAAACAGCTTTTAAAAGAGATTATAGATGTTTACAATCAGGCATGGAAAAGGGTTGGAACAGGACAGTTAAACAGAGCTGTAAAGCAGATTTTGTCGCTCAGACACCCACCATCATTCAGGGGAAAACCTCTTAAAATATATTACGGAACCCAGCTTGAAGGTAAACCCCCATGTTTTCTTTTGTTTGTTAACTATCCGGAGGGTTTTAAAGAAAGCTACATCAGGTTTCTTGAGAACAACCTCAGGCAGATACTTGGTTTTGAGAAAGCTCCTATTAAATTAATTTTTAGGGCGAGGGAAAGCAGGTATCAAAAGGAGGGATAATGGAAAGATTAATAGTTGTCTCTGCGATCCTTCCTATCCATCTGCAGAAGGAAGAAAAAGGATATAAAGCCAAGATAAGTCCCGGAGGTCTTGTAACAGCCCTTAAGCAGGCTCTTTACAAAAGGAAGGCAATCTGGATAGGCTGGGCAGGGACAGAAAAACTGACAAAACAGATAAAAGAGATAATAATCTCGGAGGGAAGTAAAGAGGGTTTTATCCTTTACCCTATACCCCTCTCCATAGAAGAAAGGAAAAACTTTTTTGATGGTTTTTCCAACGGTATTATCTGGCCGTTATTCCACACATTTCAGGCCTATGCCAGATTTGAACCTGAGTACTGGAATGCTTACAGATCAGTTAACAAAAAGTTTGCCCAGATAATAAAAGGTCTTGTCCATAAAGATGATCTGATATGGGTCCATGACTACCATTTTTTTCTTCTTCCAGAGTATCTGAAAAAGCTTAATGTGAAAAACAAAACGGCATTTTTCTTACACATACCCTTCCCAAATCCTGAACTTTTTTTCAAGATACCGTGGAGGATTGATCTTCTTAAAGGACTGCTCCAGTACGACCTCATCGGATTCCACACATACATAGACAGGAAAAACTTCCTTGACTGTATAAATGAGCTTATTGAGGAGATTAACATACAGGTTAAGGAACCTATAACAGAGATAACCTACAAAGGCAGAAAGGTAAAGATAGGTGTTTTTCCGATCAGCATAGATTTTGAAAAGTATGAAAAATCAGCTAAAAAAGCCAAGCCTATAGACAGAAGAAGAAAAATAATCCTCGGGATAGACAGGCTTGATTACACAAAAGGTCTTATACACAAACTTAAAGCATACAGATACTTCCTTGAAAAATATCCCCAGTTCCACTGTAAGGTAAAACTTGTTCAGTCTGTTGCCCCAAACATAAAAAAACTTCCTGAATACGACCGGTTAAAGGTTGAGTTTGAACATCTTGTGAGCGATATTAACGGCAGATTTGGGACAGACAGGTGGACACCTGTCCATTACATAGCAAAAAGGCTTGATTTTGAAAAACAGATCAGATACTACAGGTATTCTGATGTATGCTGGGTTAACTCTATAAAAGACGGAATGAACCTGATAGGGAAGGAGTATGCCGCATCAAATATTGATGAAAAAGGTATCCTGATGCTCAGTGAGTTTGCAGGTGCAGCAACGGAGATACATGAATACTCAATCCTGATAAATCCGTACGATCTTGAAGGAACAGCACTCTCCCTTTATAGAGCACTAACAATGGAGGAGGATCAGAAGAAAAAAATGATGAAAGGGCTGAGAAATCACATAAAAAAATACAGCATAAACTGGTGGAGCAACACATTTCTTGAAACAGCCTTCGGCAGAAAAATGGAAGACTTTCCCGTTCTTGAGGACGACATACCCTTACATGAGATCATCTAAAGATCCTTTGAATTTATAACAAATGTTACAGGACCGTCATTCTCTATAAAAACCTTCATATCTGCTGCAAAAACACCTGTTTTGACAGGCAGATACTCTGAAAGTTTTTTTACAAAAAGCTCATAAAGTTGTTTCGCCTTTTCAGGCTGTTCAGCCTGATCAAAAGATGGTCTTCTTCCTTTTTTTACATTTCCTGCAAGGGTAAACTGGGATATGACAAGAGCCTCACCTCCAACATCAATTAAAGAGAGGTTCATCTTTCCTTTTTCATCTTCAAATATTCTGAGAAAAGGTATTTTTTTAACAAGTTTATCTATGTCTTCATCTGTATCTCCTTTCACAACTCCAAGAAGTATGTTTATTCCCCTTCCTATCTCGCTTACAACCTTCCCGTCAATCTCCACCCAGGATCTGTTTACCCTCTGCAGAACAACAATCAATTTGATCCTCCTTACTGCTGAGTTTATATATTTATTGTATGGGAAAACTTATTTATGATGACAGGCTTAAAAACAAGGTTTATATCTTTGAAGACAGAGAAGAAGCAGGAGAAAGGCTTGCAGAATTTATTAAAGACTTCATTGATAAAAACAGTATCATACTTGCTGTTCCATCTGGAGGGGTTCCTGTAGGGAAAAAATTATCAAAAAAATTAAAAATCCCTTTTGATCTAATACTCGTAAAAAAAATAACATACCCCTGGAATACAGAAGCAGGATTTGGTGCTGTAAGCATAGAAGGAGACTACATTCTTAATGATGATGCTGTCCGGTATACAGGTCTGACAGACCAGATAATAGAAAGCCAAAAAGAAAAAGCAGTCCAGATCCTGAAACACAGGAACAGTATCTTCAGGAAAAATAAACCCTTTCCACAGATAACAGGAAAGACAGTCATCATAGTTGATGACGGACTTGCATCAGGCTACACGATGCTTACAGCAGTCAGAATGGTCAAAAGAAAGAAACCTGAAAGAATAATAGTTGCTGTTCCCACATGCTCAAAATCTGCAGTTGAAAAAATACTTCCTGAAGTTGACGCTATTTTCTGCCTTAACTACAGAGACCTTTATCCTTATGCTGTTGCAGATGCTTACAAAAACTGGTATGACCTTACAGATGAAGATGTTTTATACTATCTGAAGGAGGGAAAAGATGATCAGGTATCTTGAGGTTGTAACACAAAAAAGAACACATCTTGTGGACATAACAGATGAGGTCAGGGAGATAGTAAGCCAAAGCGGCGCTACAGAAGGAATTTGCTACATATACATTCCCCACACAACAGCCGGAGTGTTTATAAATGAAAATGCCGATCCTGACGTAAGCTTTGATATTGAGGAAACATTTGAAAAACTTGTACCGTGGCATGGAAAATACAGGCATATAGAGGGAAATGCCGCAGCCCACATAAAATCTGTTATTGTAGGGACAAACACATTTATCCCCATAAAAGACGGCAGACTTATGCTTGGAACATGGCAGGGGATATTTTTTGCAGAATTTGACGGTCCCCGAACAAGAAAGGTAATAATAAAAATAATGGAAGGATAATTGTAAAATAAACATTTTTGCTTAAAATAATATAAATATTTGAAAAATGGAGATTTTTATGGCATACGAATCTTTTGCCAGAAAGTACAGACCTAAAAATTTTGAAGAGGTTGTAGGACAGGAAGCTGTCGTAAAAACCCTGTCCAATGCTATAAAGCTTGACAGGCTGTCCCATGCCTACATATTTGCAGGATCAAGAGGTTTAGGTAAAACAACCATTGCCAGAATAATAACAAAATGCCTAAACTGTGAAAAAGGTATAACAGACAAACCATGCGGGGAGTGTGAAAACTGCAGGGAGATAGAAAAAGGTTCCTTCCCTGACATGTATGAGATTGACGCAGCATCAAACAGAGGTATAGATGACATCAGATCTTTAAGGGATAATGTTTCTTATGCACCTATAAAAGGAAGGTACAAGGTTTACATAATAGACGAGGCTCACATGCTAACAAGAGAGGCGTTTAATGCTCTCTTAAAAACACTGGAAGAGCCTCCACCAAACAATGTTTTTATTTTAGCAACAACAGAGCTTCATAAAATTCCTGACACAATAAGATCAAGATGTCAGACATTTATATTCAAACCCCCTTCTAAATCACAGATAAAAGAATACCTGAAAAGAATACTTGAAAAGGAAGGAATACAGTACGATGAAGAGGCACTTGATCTGATATCAAAAGCAAGTGAAGGAGGGGTAAGGGACGCAGCAAGCATACTGGATCAAGCTGTTATATACGGTTCAGGGGAAGTAAAGAAGGAGACAACACAGGAACTGTTAGGTGTAATACCTGAAGAAATACTGAAAGGTTTTTTAAAAAACCTGAAAGAAAAAAATCTAAAAGAACTTGTGAAAACGATTGAAAGGTTAGACAGAGAAGGTTATGATTTAACAGTATTCTGGAATCAGATCACAGAAAGAATACATAAAGATCTGGTTTCCCTCGTTGTTGGAGAAAACACAGAGATATTTGAAAAAGAAGATACAGAACTTCTTATTTATGCCAATGACATTTTTAAAAAAGCTTCTTTAGAGGCAAGATCTTTTAATGACAAAAAAGATATATACCAGCTTGCTGTTTTGAAACTGAGATTTATAAAAAATCTGGTGCCTTTAAAAGAGATTCTGGAAAAAGGCCTGCCCGATTCAAAACCTATAAAAAAAGAAGAAGAAAAAAAGGAGGAAGCTTTTGATCTGCAGAAGGCTATACTCAAGATAGGCAGAGAAGCAGGGGGAATAATTTCCGGAGCCCTAAAAAATGCAAATATCAAAGAAAATGCAGACAGTTTCACAATCATGGTTGACAAAACTGTATCTGATCTTTTAAATGACAGATTAGATGTGATACAGAAGTATTTTCCCAAACCTGTTATCATTGAAGAAATTGAGATAAAATCAGACAGAAAGAAACATAAAAAAAGAGATGAATCTGTTGAAAAAGTACTTGAGCTTTTTGAAGGAAAATTAATTAAATATGAGGAGGAATGAATGTTTAACCTTGGAAACTTAGGAGAGATGATGAAAATGATGAAAACTATGC
>Ga0256832_1003067_pt1 | contig 11386 bp, 10 predicted proteins | sample 134614metaG_FD_190534 | JGI IMG/M metagenome (GOLD analysis project Ga0256832, IMG submission 190534) | Hydrothermal vent microbial communities from Lau Basin, Pacific Ocean - 134-614 | ecosystem: Environmental > Aquatic > Marine > Hydrothermal vents | place: Pacific Ocean: Lau Basin | collected...
TTGGCTCCGGATGAAATGCTTTACTAGTTGAGACAGTTGAGACGTTCGCCTACGGCTCTCTAGGTTGAGACTTGTCCCGATTACTATCGTAGATTCGGACTTCGTGGTTGAGCGCTTTGCTGGTTGAGACTCGTCCCGATTACTATCGTGGATTTGGACTTCGTGAGTTGAATCGTTTTGCTAAGTTGAGAAAGTCAGAATCTGCGTATCCCGCCAGCTGTAGGGGAGCGGGAAAGAAAGTTGAGAATTACCAAGATTTAGACTTGCTCAAAAGACTAATGAAGCCAATGACGGCAATGTAAAGCGTGTGAAATACAAAAGCCGGGAGAAAGGAAGACATTAGTTTCTTTCTATGGAAAAAGGTCGTGGCTTCCCGGAGTAAATAGTAGTCGCCGAGCAGCTTTAAAATGACTACAATCCACCAGGTTTTAGACCAGATAAAAAGCAAAATCCAAGCTGAAGTTAGAAAGACCCAACCCAAAATCAGCTTTAAATTCCAATCATCAATAGCTGTGTTCTTGCTGCCCCATCGCCATCGTTGCCGAAAAAAGGATAGGATGTTGGGGGCGGCAGGTGTCCGAACAGTGGACTCTAAACTTTTATTAAATAGGATGCTTTCTTTCGGAAAAGTGTGCGCCATCTTAGCAATCAAAAACATATCGTCACCGGATGGGATGTGGAGATTGCCCTCGTAGCCTTGGACGGCTAGAAAAGCAGATTTTTCAAAAGCCATATTGGCACCGTTGGCCATGAAAAAAAGATTGGAATGGATGCCGGCACCGGTAACGAGCATCATTCCCAAAAAGTCCAACGATTGGAATCGCTCTAAAAGGCTCTTCTCTTGATAAAACTGCACGGGGCTGGCGATAAATTTGGGATGCTTGGACTCATATAGCCAAGCAATGGTTGATAACCACATAGGGTCGAATCGACAATCGGCGTCGGTGGTGACGATGAGTTGGCCTTTTGCGTAAGCGATGGCTTGAGTCAAAGCGGATTTTTTGCCATGGCCTTGAGCTTGGATAATGTGAAAATGATTTGGCAGTTGTAAAGAAGCCAAAATTTCTTCCGTAGCATCTGTCGAATGGTCATTGATGATAATATATTCGACGAGCTCCGTAGGGTATTTTTGCGCAAGCATGTCAGCCACCAAATGCTCCAAATTAGCCGCTTCATTTTTGGCTGCGACGATGACGGAAAGGCGTGTTTTGGGGGTGTAATAGCTGGGACACCAAGACTCCTCCAGAGTCTTCCAACGCCGGGTCAGCCAAAAAGTTATCGCAAGATAACCCAATCCGAGAAGAAGCCCAAGAGCCGGTAGAAGTCCAAGCATGATGATTTACAATTCAAAAAATTGGTCATAGCCATCTTCGTCTTTGTCATCGGGTTTTTCTTTGGGCGGCGGCTCTGTTAGGTCTTCAAATTCAGTAAAAGTCTCTTCTTGATCTTGGGGTCTAGGGTCGAAAAAAAATGGCCCTTGCTGAGGACGCTCTTGCTCCGGTATGGGCTTGCGCAAAGCTTTCATAAACAAATGCAAGGACACAAACGGATACAACAAAAAAGTCAATAAGATGGCACCGATACCTAAAGCGGGCATTTTTTGGACTAGATTCCCTAGCATTTTGACGTAATTCACCACCACTTTGTAGCGTATAATCAAAGCGGCAATCAACAAAAATGGGGAGGCCCAGTACAAAAATTTGGTAAAGGCTGAAAATAGGTAAAATAGACCAACCAATAGCAATACCAAAAACACGATGGACAAAAATCCACCCAATGGGTTGTTGCTTTTATTTTGGTAATAAAAATTCATGTGACGAAGTTACAAACTTTATCAAATCTGTACCGGATAATTGGATAGAATTCTAGAAATATTCGATGAGCGCATAGTTTGGTGGCCAACTTTTGGTGTTTAAGTCCGTTGATAAAAGAAAAAGAATATGAGTAAATTGGGAGATTCTTTGTACGCCCTTTATGCGATTCAGCGCTATAGTACGCCCAAAAGTTTGGCGAGGATATTTGATTCGGAGACGATTCGCCAATTGCCGGCAGCAGAATATCTAAAGAAAATAGAAGAGATGCCGGAAGCCATTGTGGTTGATTTGCGTACGCCATTGGAGTACAAACTGGGGCATCATCCCCGAGCCATTAACCTAAATTTTCTATACGGATTTAAGGAGAAAATAGCCCAATTAGATACCGGCAAACCGATATTTATTACTTGCTTGACGGCACATCGCAGTCCCTATGCAGCGCTTTTGCTCAAAGATTTAGGTTTTACCGAAATTTATGATTTGAAGGGTGGATATTTGACTATCCGGGGCAAGCTTTGATGGTAGATTTGAACACATTTGAACCACGAAAGACATGACTTTTTTTACCACGAAAGACACGAAAAGCACGAAAGGTTAGTTTCCTAAATCGTTGTCCTAATTGATAATTATTTTTCGACACTCTGATGCCTTTCCGGATATCAACCGGATGATGTATGCCCCGCTTGCTATGTTGTCTTGGGGGAGTTCTATCTGATTTAATCCGGGAATCACCGTTTTATTCTCTAGGCTCAATAGTCGCCCGTCCGGGTGGATTAATTGAATAATTAGGTCTTGTTTTTTACGAGACTGGATAGTTAGGCGGATGGCTGAATCTGTAGGATTTGGAGCAAGCGCCCAATTGGAGATGTCCAAAATCTCACTAGTATTCACCACTGTGTTTTGAAAAGACCAAGTAATAGATGCTAAGCCTTCGGTGCAGGTATAAGCTTCATTGAATGGGGTGACTCTCCAATGATATTTATCAGCGTCGTTTAGGCTTATAGTTAGTTCGGATTGTGTCGTGATGAAGAATTGGGGCTCTATGCTAAAGTTGATACTCTTGGAAATTTCCACCAGATACATGGATGTGTAAGGAACGTCTGACCAGTCGAGTGTCACCGGATTAGCGGCGACGGTAGAATGATTGGCAGGTGAAACCAACGTTGGGGATTGAGTGATGATATTGCTGTTGGGAATATAATTGCTACGAATATAATCTCTCGAAGGCTTCAAATAATCCCCTTGCATGACGAGCGCTTGTCCGGTCGTAAATGCTTGATTATCACAGGTATAATAGCTCATGATGTTGTTTTGCATGGTGTGGATTTCAGTGCCGCAATAGTCGTATTGTACCGGTAGATTGGTGCATAAATGTATGCTGATATAGTCCGGCGGTGTGTCGCAAATCAGGTCTGCAACCGTCTCGCAGTTTTGGGCACAGGTACTGCTCGTGTCTATTTCCATAGTGATGGGGGCGTTGGATCCCACGGTATAATTCATGTCTATAAAAAATGGGTGCAATAAACTAAAAAAGTGACCCAATCCATGCGAAGCAGCAAGCTTATTCAAGTAACTGTTTTTTACAACAATCCAATCCCCTGTTGGATCATAAACGGTGAGTGGCGTGCCTAGCGGTGCGATGATATCTTTTACAATAAAAATATTAATCGCCTGGCTGTCCAATTCGGCTGCACATAAATTGTGAACCACGGAAGAACTGTAAGAGTAACTATTGATGACTGAATTGTCAATAAAATGAAAATCATCCTTGATGTAAAAAGTAAAGCCTACATCGTCAAATTCTTGATTGACTTCGCAAAGTGTTTGGAGCACCTTGGGGACGGTCACACGGTTTTGGCCATCGGTGTCTCCGACTAGGTGGAATTTGATAGGTATGTATTTTTCATCTTCCGGGAGTCCATTGGTTAAGTATTTTTTGGCTAGCGCCTTACTTTGCAGAATGTTTTGGACGGCTGCTTCTCGTATGATTCCGCAGGTGTTTTGAGCTTGCGCAAAAAAGGAAAAGGTTAAGGCTAGGAATAGGACGATGATTTTTTTCATTTTTTTTGTTTTGGATGTGGTTGTATGCTGGATAGTGTTATTTATAGATCAGAACGAACAGGGTACTGCAGACGCTGCTAGGAATGCTCTTTTTTTTGATTTTTTGGGCATGGAAGATATTTGGGGCTTCAGATTAATTTGTCTATGCTATTCAAAACAAAAGCATCCAAGAGTAAAAGAAGATTCATTTGTACAAAACCGGAGAGTCAACATTATCCTTTGCAACGAAAGCAAAAGCCAAGTTGGGTTGGCGTTCCTATTTTAGAAAACAGTCATTATCAAAGTCAAAAACCTATCCAAAACTCTGTCCAATCCCCCATAGTTTTTAGCGAGAAGGCAAAGTGATGTCCGGTGAGAATGCGTTTGGTGAGTGTTAGTCCGACCCCTTGGCCGTTGGGTTTGGTGGTGAAGAATGGGGAGAAGATTAGGTCGGCATTTTCGGGGGCGATGCCTTGGCCGTTGTCTCGGATGGTGATGTGGTCGGGCTGGGCGGATATTTTTATAATTCCTTGGTTGTCAATGGATTGTATGCTGTTTTTTAGGATATTGATGAATACTTGCTCCATTTGGGCAATGTCCACTTGGAGGAGTAGTTCGGTCGGTAAATCTTGATAGATTTGGATGTTTTTTTCCTGAAAAGATGGTTCTAATAGCTTTAGAGCGACTTGTATGGCGGGGATGATATTTTGGCGTTGCAAGGTGGGTGGCGGTAGGCGAACGACCGTCGCAAAATTTTGCATAAAGGTGTTGAGTGCTTCGGTGCGATGGATAGCGGTTGTGAGTACTTGGTTGATTAGTTCGTCATGCGGATATTCGTCTTTGACGGTGTTTAGGATGGAGTTGATGGGGCCGATAGAATTGTTAATTTCGTGAGCCATCATCCGGATGACCTTGGAGTAAGAAGCCTTTTCTGCTTCTTGGATTTCATGGTGTAAGTCGTGGATGGTAATCATCTTTCGATGAAATCCGCGATAGTAAAAAGGGCTGATTGAATATTGTAATTTTTGCGAGCCACCAATGTTGACGACAATGGGTTGCTTGGCCTCTAAGTCAAATTGAATGGGCGTATCAATGTCAGAGAGTAATTGGTTTTTGTGATTTTCCGAAAGGTGAAGACATTCTTTAGCTTTGGGGTTGATGAGTTCGATTTTATTGTCATAGTCCAGAAGAATGATGCCGGTGGGAGATGCTTTGATGACATCGAGTAAAAAATAGTTTTGTTCTTCCGAAAAACGCCGCTCCATTATAATCTTGTTAATCATGGCATTGAATACCTCGTACAGTTCATTGAGTTGCGTATTGTCTGTTTTTAAGTATTGGATATTGAAATCATTTTCGACAAGGATTTGTTTGCTGTGTTTGATGAATTCTTTGGGGAGCTGGAGCTTGCTGTAGAACCAAAAAGAAAGTCCAAGAGAGATAAGTATCATTAATTCAAGCAGGATGATTAAATACATCTTGTCCCATGATTGGATTGCATAGTAACTGCTAACGGCAAGGGTCGCATGGATGAGTAGAATCCAAATGGTGTATTTAATTTTTAATTTCATTTTGAGTTTTATCCTTGTCTGTTGAGATGATATTTCTCCATTTTCCGGTAGAGCGCACTTCGGGTGATGCCTAGAGCGTGGGCGCTTTTGCTAATATTAAAATTATGATATTTTAAGGCTCTTTCAATCATTTTGCGTTCTAAATCGTGTAGTTTTTGGATTGGTTTTTCGCCGATGCTTTGGTGGTCGGATTGCTGAAAATCTTGAATGGACAAAGCGTCTTTTTCCGAAAGGATGTAGGCGCGTTGTACTTTGTTTTTTAGTTCCCGGACGTTGCCGGAAAAGCTTTGGTTTTCTAACCACTTTAAGGTGGGCGCTTCCAAATAAATAGCCTTGCCATAGATATTATTGAGTTGGTTGACAAAGTGTTTGGCTAAAATCGGAATGTCTGATTTCCTTTCGGAAAGCGGTGGGATTTTTATTTCTATGACATTGATTCGATAATACAAGTCTTCTCTAAATTGTTGATTTTCAATAAGTTGTACTAGGTTTTTGTTCGTTGCCGAAAGGATGCGTACATTGAGTTTTTGCTCTTGATTGCTACCCAATTTTTCAAACTGCTGCTCTTGAATGATGCGCAATAGTTTGACTTGGTTTTCAAGGGAGAGCTCGCCGATTTCGTCCAAGAAAATAGTGCCGTTTTGGGCTTTTTCAAATTTGCCTATACGGGTGCGGTCTGCGCCGGTGAAAGCGCCTTTGCTGACCCCAAACATCTCGCTCTCAAATAAGGTGGCAGGAATAGCGCCCAAATTAACCTTGACTAAGTTTTGTTCAGCCCGGCTCGAGTTTTGATGGATGGCTTCTGCAATAAGTTCCTTGCCGGAGCCGGAAGGGCCGGTGATTAAAATGGTAGCATCTGTCCGGCTTACCTTTTGAACAATTTTTAATAATTGGCGGATGGATTCGTGCTCTCCAACAAAGTAATTGGGACTTTTTTCCGGCTCGATACCGGGTTGAATGAATTTGTCAATGCTCGCTAACAGCTTGGCATTATCCCAAGGTTTGGCGAAAAAATCAACCGCTCCAATTTTCATTCCGGTAACGGCCAACTGTACCGTCGCCCAGCCGGTAATCAAAATGACGGGAACATCTTTCTGAATGGATTGGATGAGTTGTAAAGCGGCCAAGCCTTGTTTGCCGCTGGTGTCAATGGCAAAATTCATGTCTAGGATGACCAGATTGACTTGATTTTCCTTTAGGTAGGGCTCAATATGTCTGGGATGGCTAAGGATGTGGGTGGCATAGTCTCTTTTTTTTAAGAGCAATTGAATGGAAGCCCCGACTAGGCGGTCATCATCAATAATCAATATTTTTTGTCTATTCTTCATGTAAGGCGTTGCTGGGTTCAATGCGTGCGCCACGCAAACTTGGGGTAATGCTGCTCAAAAGTAATAAAATAACAATAAACGCAAGGGAAATGGCCGTTGCAATATATAAATCCTTTTTCTCAAATTGAAAATCCGTCACATAAGGCAGTTGCAAAATGATAATGAGCCCCAAAAACAAGGCAATTCCTGCTACTAACATGACTTCTCCGACAAATTGACCGACAATCTTCCCTGTTGTCGCTCCCAAGGCTTTGCGCAAGCCAATTTCGGGTTTTCGTTGGCTGATGTTGTAGGATAGGATGCCGATGAGTCCCAAGCTGATATTGATAAGAAGGAAAAGGGCGATGATGCCAACGGATGAAAGTAATATCCAATAGGAGGCACTATCATGCTGACGGGATTCATTGATGTCTGAAATAAAAAGGTCATTGATACGGGCGATGTCTTGGTAGATGGTGTTCAGTTTGCTTTGAAAACTTGGGTCGGCATTGGGTTTGGTTTTGATGAGTAAATTGGTGAGTACGTCCGATCTATTTTTAATAAAGTTTTTATGATCTAAGGCGATAAAATAGTTGTGTTCATCTTCAAATTCACTATTTTGTTTGAAGTGATCCACGATGCCGATGATGTGAAAATCGTTATGATTATTAAAAATAGAATCAAGCATCTCGTGTCCCACAGCCTTGACAATAAGATTGTATGATTTTTTATTCATGATGACCGGTATGTACTTGTCTTTGTAGTCGTCTTTTGTAAAATGCCTGCCTTCGGTAATGTTTAGACCCAGTGTTTGGGCTATATTTTCATCGCCTATCATAAAAGTAGAGTGGAAGTAAAATCCAAAATCATTATTGCCAATGCCCCAGTTGTTACCGGAGAAAGGTGCGGCGTATGATATCCAAGACATAGACTCAATATCATTAATTTCTTTTGCTTCTTGGGTGATTCTTTCCTTGATGTTAGCCAATTGTAAACTATCTTCTATGGGCTCGAAATCCCCTTGAAAGCGATATAAGTTTTCCGTTTCGTAACCTATTGGGACGAAGTAGTTTTTTAAGTGGTCAATACTGTACAAAACGGTCATGGTCAGTACAAAAAAGATGATGAGTATCTCGATGAAAAAGAAAAAATGTTTTCCTTTTTTATTCCACATTAATTTTAAAGTATGGTTGAACATAATTTTAGTTTTTGAGTGCGTTGACAATGTTTAATTTGGAAAGTCGAATGGCCGGAAGGACACCAAATAGGATTCCAAAAACAAAGGAAGCGACCAGTCCCCAAAAAATAATAGTAGGATTTAAATATAAGCTATTGTCAAGCACTTCGCTTTGGTTAATTAAATGAATCACAAAATAGGAAGCGCCCAAGGCAATGACTCCGGCAGCCAAGCTAAGCAGGATGTTTTCAAATAGAAATTGATAAAAAATATGAGTCGTATTGGCACCAAAAGATTTTCTGATGCCAATTTCCGATTTTCGCTCAAAAACTCTGGAAAGATTGATATTCAACAAGTTAAGCAAGGGTAGAAGAATGAAAAATAGCCCAAACAAAGAAAGTCTGGCTTTCAACTTTTGGAGTGCTTTGCTTGCGTCTTCAGCATTGCTGTTCATTAGGTTGGTTGCAAATTTTTCAGGAAAGGTCTCCGGGAAAAAGAAAAATTCGGTATAGTCTTCAAATGGCTCAATGGTCGCTTGAATAGCTTTTAGTTCACTTTTTATTTTTTTAATTTGATGTTTGTTTTTTGCGAGAAATACGATGGTGAATCTGCCAAGGGGGCTGATGTCGTTTAGAATGTGATTAGGCAAATGGGTATAGGGGACGAATCCGTCGCTAATGTACTTCTTGGGGTTTTGCACAATGCCAATGACTGTCCATTTTGTTCCGTTTATACGTATGGTTTTGTTTAGCCCGGATTGGTCGCCAAAGTATTTTTTTTCTAGCCGTTGGGTGATGACGATAACGGCTTCTTTATTTTTAATATCTGCTTCATTGTAGAATCGACCTTCCAGTAATTTATAAGGGAAGATATCCCAATAATTGCCATCTGTGTATTTTATGCTAACACTTAATTTTCCGGCAGGAAGGAAGATGTTATATGTATTGCTTGTAAAAAATGTTTTGTTGTCACTCTGCCGGACATTGGAAAGATATTTTTTTATGATTGAGAAGGATGGATTTGCAAGTGCATTTGCAATGTCTTCTCCTTTTTTAGTTGTATAATCCAGCGTATCATAAGTCCAAGTATTATTTATTAAGTTAGAGTCTAAGTGATAGATCGTGTCGTATTCATAAGCAATCATCTCCATGGTGTTTAGTGTCAGTGTTTCATATTTGTGTTCGTAAGGCGTATCTGTTCCCCATTCCAAATCAATGAATGCAAAAAGAATAGTAACGACCAGTAAGGTAAAGCTGATTCCAAAAATATTAATAAAGGTCACAAATCTATTTCTTGAAAAAGATTTAAGAGCCGTTTTGAGATAGTGTTTTATCATTTTTATGTTTTTTGGGGATTTAGTAAACTTGTGCACCGTCGTAAAGGCGAATCAATCGTTCGGTTTGTTTGGCCATGGCTTCGTCGTGGGTAACCATAATGATTGTGGTGTTGTTTTTTTGATTCAAATCGAGTAAGATGCTCATCACATCTTGTCCGTTTTTGCTGTCTAAGTTTCCGGTAGGTTCGTCGGCAAGGATGAGCTTAGGATTTCCGACAATGGCTCTGGCGATGGCGACACGTTGTCTCTGTCCGCCGGAGAGTTGAGTCGGAAAATGGTTCATTCTGGTTTTTAGGCCGACCAATTCCAAAGCTTCTTCTGCACGTCGGCGGCGTTCGGTGCTCGTTGCCTTTCGGTAAATAAGGGGTAATTCCACGTTGTCGATGACTTTTAAGTCATTAATCAAGTGAAAGCTCTGGAAAATAAAGCCTAAATTTTCATTTCTAAATTTAGCCAAGTTTTTGGCGCTCATCTTGCGCATGTCTTGGTCAAAAAACAATACTTCGCCCTCCGTAGGCTTGTCGAGTAGGCCGATGACATTGAGTAAGGTGCTTTTTCCGCAACCGGACGGCCCCATAATGGAGACAAATTCACCTTTTTGGACTTCCAGGTTGATGTCGTGCAGGGCGGTTGTCTCGATGTTTTCTGTCCGGTACTTTTTGACTACTTTTTTAAGTTGGATCATAGTTTAGCATTTTTAGCCTTGTGGGCTTTCGATTATGAGTTCAAAGTAAAGGAGCCAGTATCTCTTAATTTCAAAGATATAGTTTTGATAGGCTCGATTTTTCTCTTGGATGGCCAAGTTTAGTTCGGCAATATTGGTTAAACCCAGTTTGAATGTTTTGGTGGTTATTTGGAGATTTTGTGTGGCCATATCCCTAATTTCTTTGGCATAGGCAAGTCTGGTTTGGCAGGCCTGAAATTCGCGGGCTAATTTCGTGATTTCATTTTCCAATTCCAAAATAGATTGTTGACTTTCGTTTTTTTGTTGCATTAGCTCGGTTTGGGCGGCTAGAATTTTGTTTCTTTTTAGGTGGCTGTCAAATATGGGAATATGAAAAGAGATTCCGATGGACTGATCTTGCTGCGCATCTTGATAAACAGGGGCCAATTCGGGGTCGCTCCGAATCAGGCCAAGTGATGCATTCAATTTGATGGCCGGGCCGTATTGCCGGGAAAGCGCTTTTACCTTTTCGGATTTTTCTTGTATCCTGCGTCTAAGCTCCAGCCATTCGGGTCTGTTGGCTTGCGCAAAATGAATCATGGAGTCTATGTCTAAGGTCGTGTTCGGTGGTGAAGGGATGGTTAGATTTTGATCTATTTTTATTCTGTTGGAGAGTCTGCTTTCCAAGTCTTGTCGTGCTATTTGTAGGTTGGTTTGGGCAATATTGAGTTGGGATTGTGCGGTTTTTAATTGTAATTTTAGTTGAAGAAATTGTTTTTTGGAAATGAGCCCTAGGCTGTCTTTGGCTTGGGCAATATTCATTAGATTTTGGGTGAGTTCCAGATTGCTTTGGTTGGAACTGATGTTATTTTGGGCCAATAGCACATCGAAGAAAGAATTTGTAATATTAATACGAAGCAACATTTTGTCTATTTTGGATTGTCGGCGGTTGATTTCTTTTTTTAGGCGGTTGTTTTTTATTTTCCATTTGTAGGCATTGTAACCGGTTATATTTTGCCGAAAGGCCAGCCTAATAGGAATGCCGTTATACAGATGGTGCTTAGATTGAAAATTATCAAAGCGCTGCAAGCCTGAACTTATTTGAAATTCTCCACCTGTTTGCCAGATGGTCTTTGATAGGCTGATTCCAAGAGCACTATTGTTGTAATTGACCGGCTGAAAGGCGATGTTCCCATCATTTTGGACGGTGCTTAGATTAGATTTTGCGTAAGCCGGCACCTGTCCGTTTACAGTCATTTGCCAGCCTAGAGAAGATTGGAAAGCCGCTATCTTATAATCAGTTATTTTTTGATTTAAAGCAATATTCTTTCCTTGGTGTGACTCGTTTATGCCGATGTTAATCGCTTCATTTAGAGTGAGTTGCGCCCTAGATGACCCTGAAAGAAACAAGAGTAAGAAGAAGGTATATTTATTCATAGTCTAGGTCGATTTTAGTTTTATAGCGATATTCCTTCAT
>Ga0256832_1003068_pt1 | contig 11383 bp, 13 predicted proteins | sample 134614metaG_FD_190534 | JGI IMG/M metagenome (GOLD analysis project Ga0256832, IMG submission 190534) | Hydrothermal vent microbial communities from Lau Basin, Pacific Ocean - 134-614 | ecosystem: Environmental > Aquatic > Marine > Hydrothermal vents | place: Pacific Ocean: Lau Basin | collected...
TTTACCCGCTCTTCGTCGAGGCCTTCACCGGGGACAAGGTCTCGGTGGGGGCGCCCTTTTTCAACAGCGTCTTCGCGCCCTTGGGAGCGGTGCTGCTCTTTCTAATGGGGGCGGCGCCGGTACTGCCCTGGGGTCGGGTGGACGCCTGGGCGCGGCGGGTGCTGTTGGGGATGCTGGCGGCGCTCGCCCTGGGCTTTGCCGCTGCCCTCGCCTTCGGGGCCACGGTGGGCGTGGCGCTCGGGGTGGGGCTCTTCCTCTATAACCTCATCTCCGCTGGGGCCCAGGTGGGCCGGGCGCTGGCCGCCCGGCGGCGGCAGGGGTGGGGCGCGGCGCTGATCGGCTACCTGACCCAAGGCAAGCGCCACTTTGGCGCCCAGGTGGTGCACGCCGGCGTAGCCCTGGCGGCGCTCGCCATCGTCTTCTCCCAGGCCTACCGGGTGGACGTGCAAAAGACCCTGAACGTCGGCGAGACCGCGAAGCTCGCCGGGATCGAGGTCCGGCTCGAGCGCCTCCACGCCTTCGACGAGGGCTACCGCTACGTCGTCGAGGCGGTGGTCGAGGCCAAGGGCATCGGCACCTTCCGCCCCCGGCTCAACTACTACAAGACCATGAACGCGCCCCTGGCCGCGCCCAGCGTGCGCTACGGGCCCACCGAGAACTACTACTTCATCCTCCAGGCCTTCGACCAGGACGCCGGCCGCTGGGCGACGCTGCGGCTGGTGCTGACGCCGATGGTGTTCTGGCTCTGGGTGGCCGGCGGGGTGATCGCCTTCGGGCTCTTTTACATGGTCCTGCCGCTGGGCCGATCGCGCCGGACTGCGCCCGGCGGGGAGGTGGCGGCGTGAAGCTCTCACGGCTCTTCTGGCTTTTGGTCATCCTCTTTCTAGGCTGGCTCTTTTACTGGGGGATGCACCGCAACCCCGGCGAGCTCAAGTCGGTGCTGGTGGGGCGGCCGGCGCCGGACTTCACCTTGCCGCCGTTGCCGCCCTTTAGGGAGGCCTACGGCGAGACTTTCAGGCTCGCCGACTACCTGGGCAAGACGCCGATCGTGCTCAACTTCTGGGCCAGCTGGTGCTACCCGGCCTGCTACGAGGAGGCGCCGATCCTGGAGGCCGCCTGGGAGCGGCATAAGGACGAGGTGCTCTTTTTGGGCATCAATACCCAGGACAAGGAGGAGAAGGCGCTCGAGTTCGTGGCCCGCTTCGGCCTTACCTTCCCCAACCTCTACGACCCCCGGGGCAAGGTGGGGATCGACTATGGCATGTACGGCGTGCCCGAGACCTTCTTCATCGACCGCCAGGGGATCGTCCGCTACCGCCACGCGGGCGCCATCGACGCCGAGACGCTGGAGAAACATATCCAGGAGGTGCTGCGATGAAGCGGCTTTGGCCCTTTTTGATCCTGCTCGGCCTGGGGTTGGCCTTCGCCCAGACCCCCACCGGCCAGCCGCCGCCGGACCTCGACCCCGAGGTGTTCAAAATCGCCAACCAGCTCCGCTGCCCGGTCTGCCAGGGGGAGAGCGCCGGCGAGTCCAACGCCGGCGTCAGCCAGGAGATGCGGCGGCAGATCGCCGAGATGCTTAAAGAAGGTAAGAGTGAGGAGGCGATCAAGCGCTACTTCGTCGAGCGCTACGGGGAGTGGATCCTCTACGCGCCGCCTAAGCGGGGGATCAACTGGCTGCTTTGGGCGGCGCCGGCGTTGGGGCTCTTACTGATCGGCTTTGGCCTTTGGCGCTACCTCGCCGAGGCCAAAAGGCGGGAGGCCGAGCTTGGGCTTTCCCCCGAGGAGCTCAAGGCGCTTGAGGCCGAGCTGGAGGAGGAATGACGCTCTTTTACCTGGCTGCCGTGGCGGTGTTTCTGGTTGCGCTTTACCTGGTCTTGCGGCCGGTCTTCGGGCCGGCGGCCCCTTTTCCCGAAAACCCCCGGCCGGCCGAGCTCAAGGCCGAGCTTTCGCGGCTCAAAGCGGAGCTCAATACCCTCTCCGGTGAGGAGCGGGTGCGGGCCCTAAAGCGCGTCGCCTGGCTGAAGCGGGAGCTCGGGGCCTACGCCGAGGAGACCCCCCAAAAGGCGCGGCGGGTGCCGGCGGCGGCGCTCTTTTTGACCGCGGCGCTGGTCGTGGGCGTGGGGGCGGCGCTTCTTTACTACACCTACCCCCGGCTGCCCGGGGGCACGGTCACCGAGGCCCTGGCGGTGAAGGAGCTGGCCGAGCTTAAAGCGCTCAAGGCCAAGGCGGAGAGGGAGAACACCCCCGAGGCCTGGATGGCCTACGCCGATAAGGCCTTTGCCCTTCGCGACCTTGAGCGGGCCGCCGAGGGCTACGCCGCCGTGATCAAGCTCGACCACGCCAACGTCAAGGCCTACCGGCGCTACGGCGAGATCCTCTTTATGGCCGGCCGGCCCAAGGAGGCGGCCCAGATTCTGGCCGTCGTTACCCGGGTGGACAAGGACCCCGAGGGGCTGCTCTTCTTGGGCAACGCCTACTTCCAGCTCGGCGAGTACAAAAAGGCGATCGCCGCCTGGCAGGCCTACCTGGAAAAGGGGGGCGAGGCCAAGGAACGGGTCAAGAACCTGATCGCCACCGCCCGGGCGCGTATGAACGCCCAGGACCCCGGGGAGCTCGTCTACGCCGAGAAGTGCGCCGCCTGCCACGGCACCAAGGGCGAGGGCGGCATCGGCCCGAAGCTGGCGAAAAACCCCATCTTGAACGCCCCCGAGGCCGTGCGCGAGATCATCAAGAACGGCCGCGGGCGGATGCCTGCGGTGCCGCTCAGCGAGGACGAGGAGAAAGCCCTCCTTGACTACCTGAAAAAGCTCTAGCCCGGCACCTCGACCCGGGAGAGGTCGCCGAGGATGAGGCGCGGCGTTCTCGGCCGCGCCTCCTGCTGACGGACGGTGGCCCCGACGCCGAGGAGCGAGCCGAAGATCCGCACCCCCTCGAGCACCGCCCGGTCCTCGAGCACCGAGTGCTCGACCTCGGCCTCCTCGACCCGGGCCTCGGGGCCCAGCGAGGTGTAGGGGCCGACGTAGGCGTTCTTCACCACCACGTCCTTGCCGATGTAGGCGGGGCCGAGGATGCGGGCGTGCTCGATCTTGGCCCCGGCCTCCACCACCACCGGCCCGAGGAGTTCGCTCTTTGTGACCTCACCGTCCTGGCGGGGGCTCAGCTTTTCCAACAGCAGCCGGTTGGCCTCGAGCAGGTCCTCGGGCCGGCCGGTGTCCTTCCACCAGCCCTCGACCGGTACCCCCAGCACCCGCTCGCCGCGGTCGATCAACCCTTGGATGGCGTCGGTGATCTCGTACTCACCGCGGGCGCTGGGCTTAAGTTTGGCGATGACCTCGTGCACCGCCGGGGTGAAGGCGTAGACGCCGGCCACGGCCAGGTTCGAGGGGGGGGCTTTGGGCTTTTCCAAGAGGCGCACGATGCGGCCGTCCTCGATCACGGCGACGCCGAACTGGCGGGGGTCCTCGACCTCGACCAGGCTCAGCGCGGCGGCCGGCCGCTCGGCCCGAAAGCGCTCGACCAGCGCCTTGATGCCGTTTTCAAAGAGGTTGTCGCCGAGGTAGAGCACGAACTCGGCGTCCCCCAGCCAGTCGCGGGCCACGGCCACGGCGTGGGCCAGGCCCTCAGGGTTCTCCTGGACGACGAAGCTCACCTCTTCCCCTTCGAGCGCCTGGGCGACGTGGTCCTTGGTCTTGGGGGAGACCACCACCGCGATCTCCTCGACGCCGGCGGCGCGGAGGTTTTCCACCGCGTAGGCGATGATCGGCTTGCCGGCGAGGCGGATCACCGGCTTCGGGCGGGCAAAGGTCAGGGGACGGAGCCGGGTACCGTGCCCGGCGGCCAGGATCAGACCCTTCATGGGCCCATGCTAGCGCAGCACCTGGCCGGGGCGCAGGCGCAATAACCGCCCCACCGGGGCCAGCGCCGCCAGCGCCGCGGTGAACAGGGCGACGCCGCTGGCGTAGAGAAAGTCCCCGGGCTTGAGCGCCACCGGCAGGCGGGTGATGAAGTAGAGCTCGCCGGGGATCTTCGGGGGGTGGGCGGCGAGGTAGAGGCTAAGGGCCAGCCCCACCAGGTTGCCGAGCAGCACCCCCAAGAACCCGAGCAAGAGCGCCTCCAGGGCGAAGGCGAGCACCACCTGTCCCCCCGAGGCCCCGAGCACCCGCAAGAGCGCGATCTCGGGGGTCTTTTCCACCGCCATCAGGGTGAGCACGTTGGCGATCCCGAGCGCCGCCACCGCCACGATCAGGGCCAGCACGATGCCGATCACCCGCTTTTGCAAGGCCAGCTGCTCCAAGAGGGTGCGGTTTAGGTCCTGCCAGGTGCGGGCCCAGTAAAGCCCCTCTTGGCTCAGCCGGCGGGCGACGATGGGGGCTTTTTCCGGGTCGTTGAGCCGCAGGTGCCAGCCGGCCACCTGGCCCGGGGCTTCTAAGAGCGCCTGGGCGTCTGTGAGCGGGATGAAGCCGTAGCCGGCGTCAATCAGGTAGTTGCCGGTGGTAAAGGTGGATAAAAGCTCGAACCTTCGCCTTTTCTGCGTGATCGCGAGGGCATAGACCGCGTCCCCCGGGTAGGCGCCCAGGTTGGTGGCGATCGCCCGGCCGAGGACGAGCTTGCCGGGCTCGAGCCCCTCCAACCCGAGGCCGGGGTAGACCGCGGCCGCCCCCTCGCCCACGCCGAGCAGGGTGGCAAAATCGCTGCCCGCGGCCCGGCCCTCGCCGGCGCGGCGGGTGAGCAGCACCTTGACGGGGAGAAAGGGAGTCTTGGCGACGATCTCGGGGTCCTCGGGGGGTGGCGCGTTTTTCGTGTCGTAGGCGAAAAGAATCACGTGCGGGGTGGCCTTCAGCGTGGCCCGCACGAGCTCGCGGGAAAAGCCGTTGGTGAGCGAGAGGGCGGTGACGATCACCGCCACCCCGCCGGCGACGCCGAGGATGGCCGCGAGACTCTGCCAGCGCCGCTTTTTTACGTGCTTAAAGGCCAAAAAAAGGGCAAAGCGCACCAAGAGCAGCTTACCGCCCCCGGCCCACCCGGACCACCGTCAGCTTGAGCCGCCGCCGGCCGAACTTCAGCGCCAGGCTGCGGTCCGGCAGCCAGACGTCGACGCGCTGCTTGAAGCGGCGGTTCATCGTGTCCTCGACGACGAAGAGCACGTCCTTGAAGAGGAAGTTAAAGCGACCGGCGTCCTGCCCGTCCCGCCAGCGGCCCAGGTCCTCCAGCTTGACCAGGGAGCCGTAGGGCAGCTCCTTCAAGAGGTCGCGGCTGACGGCGAGGATGCCCAGCCGGGTGCGGGCGCCGGTGGCGGTGACGTAGGGGGTGCTGTCGGTTTCGCGGGGGCTCGAGGTGTAGGCGGTGGCCTCCAGGATCAGCACCCGGGGCCCGGCGGCGAGGGCGCCGAGGGCGAGGAGGGTGGCAAGGATGGCCAGAACCCGCTTCATCAACATTAGATATTAACATAAGGAGGCTCAAAAAATCAAAGCCTAAAATTAGATTCGTGAAGATGGTGCAGAATAGGGGCATGCGATTCTACCTGGGCCTGACCCTGGTGCTCGCCGGGGCCCTCTACCTGGTGCTCACCCACCCCGGGGTGCCCGGCTGGGCCTGGGGGCTCGGCTTTGGCCTCGGCTTTCTACTCGCCGCCAAAAAGACAAAAAAAGACGCCTACCTCTGGCTTGGCAGCCTGTTCACGGGCTGGGCGCTGGGGGCCTTCTTTGCCGACATGCTGGGCCTCGTGTCGCTGCGCCTCTTGGGGCTGGGGGCGGGGCTCTTGGTGGCCGGCTGGCTGGAGGCGGTGCCGGCGGCCACCTACGGGGGCGCGGCGCTGGTCCTGGTGGCGCTGGCGGTGGGGCTTTTCGAGGTGGGGGCGGCGCCCTGGGTGGGGCTTTTCCTCCTGGCGCTCGGGGCCTGGCTGCTCTTGCGCCAGGAGCCCGAGCCCGAGCGCACGGACGCCCGCTTCGAGGCGCGCTACAAAAAACTCCTCGCCTGGCGGAAGGCCCGCGCCGAGGCCGAGCATAGGCGGGTCGACGAGGTGCTGAGTGACGAGGAGGTGGCCCGGCTGGCCCGGGCCGAGGATGAAGAGGAGATCGAGCGGGCGCTTAGCCCCGAGCACCTCGGCTACGTCGAGGAACTCGCCCTCTTGCTCTTGGAGGCGAATAAGCCCTAGTTAATCCGGATCCAATACTCACCGGTGTTGAGGCCGTCATTGCACCCGGTAAGCGTAGCTTGGTCCCCGGGGTCTTCCTGGCAAAACCCGGCCTCGGCCCCGACCTGGCGGTTGACGTAGTCGTAGACGAAGATCAGGGTTCCGGGATTTAGATTAGAGTAGGTTTCGCCTGGTTCTAGCGTGATGCCGTTGGCAATGGCGAGCTTTAGCTTTGGATGCAAAGGACCTGCGTACTCCAGCCGGATGCTTGCGCCAGCTGAACCCGTATATTCAAAGCAGTCGGTTTCACCCAGGTAAAGAAGTGCTTCCTGGACATCGTTGGTGATGGATGGGCAGTTTCCGCTCATGGGGTTGGGCCCGTGCCGTGTTTGGGCTTCGACGCGGAAGGTAAGCTCCTCGGTTTCGTTCCAGTTCTTAACCTTAAGATAGACAAGGCCAGTGTTGGGGGGCAGGTTTACAGACCAGGTTGGGCTGACCGTAATGCTTTCACTTCTTATACCCAAAGGTTTAAGTCGTTCAACAAACGGGCTGTGGAAGTATTGACGGTCATCTGCGACGGCGATGGGAAGTCGATCTGGGTTATAAACCACAAGATCCAGGTCTGCCGTTTCCGGCGAAGTCACAGGATAGGCGTCTACTCGGACGGCGCTCCCGCCCACCAAGAGGCGAAAGTAGGCACTTTGGGATGGCCCGAGCGTTATGGGGTCGCTAGGACCTTGGTCCACGTGGATAGTGGCCATGGGCGGCAAGGGCTCGCCGCAGGCGGCGAGCAACAAGAGCAAGAGGCCGAGGACGGCAATAAGCGCGCGTTTCATCGTAGCCCCATTCTACCGCGCCCCAACGGGCGGGATGAGCGGCGGCTGAAGCTGGCTTCAGGTGCTACTCCAGCACCCCGACGAAGTCGTAGAGCTCGGGGCCTCCGGGGAGGGGCTCGAGCTCGAGCTCGGGGAAGTAGGCGGCGATCTTCTCGGCCACCCCTTCGAGCTCTTTTTCGGTGTACGCCGGTCCGCCGAACAGGGTGAGCACCTCAAACTCGCTCTCCGGGCCCACGAGCAGGCGCAAAAGCTCCAAGAGGGCCTCCTCGGGCTCGTCGGCGACGAGCTTCAGCCGGCCGTCTAAAAGCCCCATCACCTGCCCCTCCTGGATCTCGCCCACCTCCTCGGTGTTGGCGGTGCGGGCGGCCCGGGTCACCTCCAGGGTGCGGGCACGCTGGGCGGCTTCCTCCATCTCCGGCAAAAGCGCCTCGGGATCCTGGTTCTCGTCAAAGAGCAGGGCGGCGGCGAGCCCGGCGCCAAGCGTCTTGGTGGGCAACACGAAGACCCGCTTCCCCAACTTCTCCTTGGCCAGCTCGGCGGCCTTCTCCGCCGCCAGGAGAACGTTCTTGTTGTTGGGCAGGAGGATCACCGCCTCCGAGGGCACCGCCCGGATGGCGTCCAAGAGGTCCTCGACGCTGGGGTTTTGGGTCTGGCCGCCGGCCACCACCCGGGCGCCAAAGCCGCGGAAGGCCTTGGCCAGCCCCCAGCCCGACGCCACCGCCACCAGCCCGGTGGGCGGGGGCGGCTCCTCGGCGGCGCCCACCGCAGCCAGGATCTCCGAGTGCTGCTCGGACATGTCCTCAACCTTGGTGCGCCGCATGCGGCCGAACCGGGCCACGGTCGCGAGCAGGCCGTCGGGGTCGTTGGTGTGGATGTGGCCCTTGACGAAGCCCTCGGCGCCGACGACGAGGAGCGAATCGCCAAAGGGGGCGACCGCCTCGCGGATCTTCTCGATCGGGGCCTCCACCCCCTCCATCAAGAACTCGGTGCAGTAGCCGTACTCCTCCTCCTCGAAGGCTTCCTGGGCGTAGCGCTCGACCTTGGGGGCCTCGGGGAGGGGCTTTTTCTCCAGGTAGCCAAGGAGCCCCTCCAAAAAGCGCACGTAGCCCATGCCACCGGCGTCCACCACGCCCGCGGTCTTCAAGACCGGCAGGAGCTCCGGGGTGTTCTCCAGGGCCTCCCTCGCCGAACGGAGCGCCGCCTCGAGCACCCCCTCGAGCGTGTCCACGCCCGCCTCGAGCGCTTGCTTCGCCCCTTCGGCTGCGGCCCGGGCCACGGTGAGGATGGTGCCCTCGACCGGCTTCATCACCGCCTTGTAGGCGGCCTGGGCGCCCTTTTCCAGCGCCTCGGCGAGGAGCTCCGGGGTCAGGGCCTTTTTTCCCTTCAGGGCCTCGGCGAATCCTTTGAGGATCTGGGAGAGGATCACCCCCGAGTTCCCCCGGGCGCCGAGCAGGCTGCCATAGGCCAAGGCCCGGGCGAGGGCGTCCATGCGGGTGGTGTCGGCGACGTCGAGCTCGCGGCGCACCGACTGCAAGGTGAGGTGCATGTTGGTGCCGGTGTCGCCGTCGGGGACGGGGTAGACGTTGAGGGCGTTGGTCTCCTCCACGAAGACCGCGAACCAGTCGGTGGCAAAGCGCAGGGCCTCGGCCAGGGCCTCGGGGGCGAGCGACCTCATTCCGCCCCCCGGCTCACCCCGGTGACGTGCACCCGCACCGCCGAGAGCTCCTTGCCGGCGAGCTCCTTGGCGGCCCACTGGGCCCGCTCGCGGATGGACTCGGCCACCGCGGGGATGTTGACGCCGAAGGCCACGACCACGTACAGGTCGGCCTCATAGGCGCCGGGCCGGGCGGGGTCGGGCTTGACCACCACCCCCTCGCTGGCCTCGCGCTTACCCAGGATGCGGGAGAGGCCCTCCTTGAGCCCTACCGGGCTCATGCCCACCACGCCGGGAACCTCGTGGGCGGCGAGCCCCAGGATCGAGGCCAGGGCCGGCTCGCTGACGTTGATCGTTCCCTTCATCGGCAAACCTCCTCTAGGGTTGGTGCACGAGCTGCGCTTCTATGCGCTGCTGGCCAAAGCCCAGCACCAGCTTGACCGGCAGCCGCGTCTTGCCCGCCAAGAAGGCCTCGAAGTAGGCCCCGGGGTGGTCGAGCAAAAAGCGCAGCGCCGAAAACCGCCCGGCGGGGACCCGGACCGCGGTTGGGCCCAGGGCTTTAAGCCGCCCCCGAACGGGGCCGTAGAGGCCGAGCAGGGTCACGGGGCCGCCCTCCGGCCGCACCCGAAGATGATACAACAGCGAGAGGTCGTTCTTGACCTCGGGGTCGGGGTAGCGGTAGCGGGCCGCCAGGCGGCCGTTTTCCCGCCGCAGGGCGAGAAAGCCCTCCCCATCGCGCCAGCCCTCGAGCACCAGCTGGCCCACCCCCGGGGCCTGGAGGGCCTTCTTGAAGTAGTAAAAGCGAAGCTCCGGGTCGCTCTTGCCGAAAAGCGCCAGGTCGAACCCGGCGAGCCGGGCCAGCGAGAGGCCCGCGGGCGCACCGCGAAACCGCCAGCCCTCCGGGGTCCTCTCCGCGCTCAGGGCAAAGTTCCCCACCCAGAGGCCGCGGAAGTAGAGGGCGTACTCGAGCCGCTCGCCATTGGCCCAGGGCAGGGCAAGGGCGGGCACGAGCCATAGGGCGAAAAGGGCCAGGGCGCGGATGGCGCTATTCTACCCCCAGCACCTCCTCGGGCGGCGTGTAAGCGAGGCCAAAGGCCTCGGCCACCGCGGGGTGGGTGAGCTCGCCCCGGTAGGCGTTCAGGCCTTTTCTGAGCGCCGGGTCCTCCTTTAAGGCTTCAAGGCCCTTTTCCGCCAGCTTCAGGGCGTAGGGCAGGGTCTGGTTGGTGAGGGCGAAGGTCGAGGTGCGGGGCACCGCGCCCGGCATGTTGGCGACGCCGTAGTGCACCACGCCGTCGACCACGTAGGTGGGCTGGTCATGGGTGGTGGGGTGGATGGTCTCGACGCAGCCCCCCTGGTCCACGGCCACGTCCACGATCACCGAGCCCTCCTTCATCGAGGCCACCATCTCCCGGGTGACCAGCTTGGGCGCCTTGGCCCCCGGGATCAGCACCGCGCCGATCAACAGGTCGGCGAACTGCACCGCCTTCTTGATGTTGGCCTCGGTCGAGGTCAGGGTCACGAGGCGGCCGCCAAAGACGTCGTCAAGGTACTGCAGCCGCTGGTGGTTGACGTCGAGGACGTAGACCTGGGCCCCCATGCCGAGGGCGATCTTGGCGGCGTTGGTGCCCACCGTGCCGCCGCCCAGGATCACCACCGCCCCGGGCGCCACCCCGGGCACCCCGCCGAGGAGGATGCCCCGGCCGCCCATCGGCTTTTCCAGGTGGTAGGCGCCCACCTGGGTGGCCATGCGCCCGGCGACCTCGCTCATGGGGACGAGAAGAGGAAGCGAGCCGTCCTCAAGCTGCACGGTCTCGTAGGCGATGGCGACGACGCCCGACTTAAGGATGGCCTCGGTGAGCTCGCGGCTGGCGGCCAGGTGGAGGTAGGTGAAGAGGATCAGGTCGGGGCGCAAGAAGCCGTATTCCTCGGGGAGGGGCTCCTTGACCTTGACCACCATCTCGGCCCCCCAGGCCTCCTCGCGGCTGACGATCTTGGCCCCGGCGGCGGCGTACTCCTCGTCCTTCATCCCCGAGCCCACGCCGGCCCCGGCCTCCACCAGCACCTCGTGGCCGCGCCGGACCAGGCTCTCCACGCCGCCCGGGGTCATCGCCACCCGGAACTCCATGGGCTTGATCTCCTTGGGAACGCCGACTTTCATCTTGCCCTCCTTCGCCGCCAGCCTAGCGCCCTTAGGCCGCCGGGAAAAAGGCAGAATCAAAGGCGAAATCGGCCCGTTTACCTTTGGTTTTTAGGTAGGATCGGGGCATGGCCAAAAAAGGCGCGGTGCATCTCGACGAGAAGGACCACCTCATCCTCGACCTTTTACAGCGCCAGGGGCGGATCAGCTTCGCCGCCCTCGGGCGGCGGGTGGGGCTCTCGCCGCCGGCGGTGGCGGAGCGGGTACGGCGGCTCGAGGACCTGGGGGTGATCCGCGGCTACGGCGCCCGGGTGGACCTGGAGGCGCTGGGCTATGGCGTCAACGCCTTGATCGAGCTCGCCACCGACCCGGTGCGCTACGACGCCGTCTGGCAGTACGCGGAAAAAGAGCCCCGGGTGCGGGAGTGCTACTTCGTCACCGGGGCCTCGTCCTTCATCCTTCGGGTGGTGGCCCCCTCGATCGACGGGCTCCGGGCGGTGATCGAGGACCTCTCGGCGCTGGGGGAGACCCGCACCTCGGTGGTCTTGAAGCGGCCTTTGATCAAGGAGACCTTCCTACTTGAAGACGCGGCGGATCTTTAGCTTAAACCCGTCCCCCTC
>Ga0256832_1003069_pt1 | contig 11382 bp, 9 predicted proteins | sample 134614metaG_FD_190534 | JGI IMG/M metagenome (GOLD analysis project Ga0256832, IMG submission 190534) | Hydrothermal vent microbial communities from Lau Basin, Pacific Ocean - 134-614 | ecosystem: Environmental > Aquatic > Marine > Hydrothermal vents | place: Pacific Ocean: Lau Basin | collected...
ATTTCTGGAATCAGCTGACCCAAACAGAGATGTTCAAATGTTCATCAACAGTCCTGGCGGATCTGTTATACCGGGATTGGGGATCTATGATACAATGCAATATATAGAACCTGAAGTTTCTACTATCTGTACAGGAATGGCAGCATCGATGGCAGCTGTTTTGCTTGCAGCAGGAGAAAAAGGGAAAAGAACTGCTTTGCACCACAGCCGCGTGATGATACATCAGCCGATGGGAGGAATGCAGGGTCAGGTTTCAGATATGGAAATATCTTACAATCTGATAAAAGAATTGCAAAAGGAATTATATGAAATATTATCTTATCATACAGGAAAACCATATAAAACCATAGAAAAAGATTGTGACCGTGATAACTGGATGAAATCCGAAGAAGCATTGAAATATGGTTTGGTTGATGAAGTGATCAAAATACATAAAGACAAAAGAGAAACCAAAAAGGACAAATAGTATAATATTTGACTATTTAAATTTTAAACATTCAATTTATGGCGAAAGAAAAAATAAAATGTTCTTTTTGTGGAAGAGATAAAAGTGAAACTCTATTGCTTATTGCAGGTATAGACGGACATATCTGTGATGCCTGTGTTGAGCAGGCAATGGAAATTGTCAGAGAAGAAATAGGAGAAAAACACAAAAGCGAGTTTAAGGAAATTCCCGATATCACCCCAAAACAGATCAAAGAATTTCTTGACGGATATGTTATAGGACAGGAAGAAGCTAAAAAACATATCGCAGTGGCGGTTTATAATCACTTCAAAAGATTAAAACATGTTTCTGCTTCCGATATCGAAATTGACAAATCCAATATTATACTTGTAGGAGAAACCGGAACGGGAAAAACCCTTTTGGCAAAAACGATTGCAAGATTTTTGAATGTACCTTTTACTATTGTTGATGCTACTGTATTTACAGAAGCAGGATACGTGGGTGAAGATGTAGAAAGTATGCTTTCAAGGCTTTTGCAGGCATGTGATTATGATGTCAAGGCAGCCGAAAGAGGTATTGTTTATATAGATGAAATAGATAAGATCGCCAGAAAAAATGATAATCCATCCATCACCAGAGATGTCTCCGGTGAAGGAGTTCAACAGGCAATGCTAAAGATACTCGAAGGCGCTGAAGTGAATGTTCCGCCGCAAGGAGGCAGAAAACATCCTGAGCAAAAAATGGTTAAAGTTAATACTAAAAATATTTTATTTATTGCAGGAGGAGCTTTCTCCGGTATTGATAAGATCATCGAAAGCAGAATGAATGCAAGTCAAATAGGATACAAACACGATGCTAAAGAAAAGATCAATAAAGAAAATATACTTGAACATATAACACATCAGGACCTTAAAAAATTCGGACTTATTCCCGAATTGATAGGAAGATTGCCTGTACTGACATATCTTGACAGACTTGATGAAGATGCATTGGTCAAGATACTTACAGAACCAAAAAATGCACTCGTTAAGCAATATACTGAACTTTTTGCAATGGAAGGGATCAAGTTAGTCTTTAAAGAAGATTCATATAGATATATTGCAAAGAAATCTATTGAATTCAAATTAGGTGCCAGAGGCTTAAGGACTATTTTGGAAACCATTTTGACAGATGCTATGTACGAATTGCCTTCCAAAAAGAATGTAAAAGAACTTGTTGTTGATCTGGCTTATGCAAAAAGCAAAGTAGAAAGCAGTAAACTTGTTAAATTTAAAGCAGCATAAATGTTGCATCTCTATAACCCGGATGATACAATAGTTGCATTGTCAACACCTCACGGTTCCGGAGCTATTGCAGTGATCAGGATATCTGGAAGATCAACTATTGCTACTGTCAATAATTATTTTCAGGGAGCAGACTTAACAAAAGAAAAGGGATACACAATTCATTTAGGCAAACTTGTCGATGAAAATAATAATGTCATTGATGAAGTGCTGATCAGTCTATTCAGATCACCAAAATCCTATACAGGTGAAGATCTGATAGAAATATCCTGCCATGGTTCTACTTACATCATCAATGAAATTCTCAGACTTTTTCTGAGAAATAATATCAGAATGGCAGAAGCAGGAGAATTTACCATGCGGGCATTTATAAACGGGAAAATGGATCTTTCCCAGGCAGAAGCTGTTGCAGATCTTATAGCTTCAAAGACAAAGATCACTCATGATATCGCATTAAAACAACTTAAAGGAGGATTTTCTTCCGAAATAAAAATTCTAAGAGAAAAATTAGTAGATTTTGCTTCTTTGATCGAACTCGAATTGGACTTCAGTGAAGAAGATGTGGAATTTGCAGACAGAGAAGACCTGAAAAACCTTATAGATGAATTAACTGTCATTATCAAAAAACTTATAGAATCATACAAATTTGGCAATGTACTGAAAAAAGGAGTTCCAACTGTTATTATAGGTCGGCCGAATGCCGGAAAATCTACATTGCTGAATGCCTTGCTTAATGAAAACAGAGCTATCGTATCCGAAATCGAAGGTACGACAAGAGATACCATTGAAGAAGAGCTAAATATTAATGGTATTATTTTTAGGTTTATTGATACTGCTGGCATAAGGGAAGCAAAAGATACTATCGAAAGTCTGGGAATAGAAAAAACCCATGAAAAGATCAAACAATCTTCACTGATCATATATATTTATGATATATCCAAAATGACTTTGGAAGAGGTAAAAAAAGATATTGCTATAATAGCAGAAAATGATACACCGGTACTCATAGTCGCAAACAAAACCGACATCAAAGGATCGACCGAAAACATTCCTGAATCCCATATTCCTGTTTCTGCAAAAAACAATGAAAATATCGAAAAATTAAAAAAAGACATTTTTGATTCAGTGATCAAAAACAAAATTGATACTTCTGCTACCATTATCACAAATGAGAGGCATCATGATCTGCTTATAAAAGCATTGAACAGTCTTCAAAATGTTAAAGAAGGATTAGCTTCCGGTATTCCCGGAGACCTTATTGCTATGGATATACGTCAGGCAAATATTTTTCTCGGTGAGATCACAGGCACCATCTCAACTGATGACCTGCTGGGCAATATCTTTGGAAAATTTTGTATCGGAAAGTGAAAAATATGATAAGCGAGTGCCTACTTCCTCACTTTCCTACTCCAAAAATCATCAATTGTAAAAGTACGCTGAAGCGCACTAACATTTAAATTACGTTATTAGTTTACCCCCAAATAAATTTGGGGGCTATTCTTATAGGCATACCATTTCGATTATAAGATTAGCCCACAACTTCAGTTGTACTTATAACTTTATCTTAACTGGCAGGTAGGACTCTCAAGCGCGTTAGCGATTGTGAAGCCGGTTTAGTATTATATTTTTGCTTTTTTTTGCCACGCTACCTCCCCCCGGTGAAACACTCCGTTAGTTTCACGGGGTAAACAGCCTTCCCGCTGTTCAGCGGGACAAGCTCTGTTTCTCCACGTGTGTTACATCGAGCTTGTCGAGATGTTCCGAAACCGGAGTAGCCGCCAACCCGCAGTTCACAGTCCAAATGATAAGCGAATGTCTCTGACTTCGCTTTCATCATAATGGCTCTACTCCTGTGCTGATGCACAGGTTCTTTCACTATCAAGTGAGATTTACTCACTTGATTTTTGATAAATCAAAACCGTTCAGTCATCCCCCTATCATTTTTCGTAACAAAGTGGAGAAAAATTATAAGGGGGAGAGCAGAGCATGAGCGGGATGCCAGAGGTTTACCCCGTGAAATTCATTTATGAATATTTCACAGGGCGGGATAGCTGTGCCAGTAACCATGAATATTTTATCAATAATTTCCTACTCCACAAATCTTCAATTGTAAAAGTACGCTGAAGCGCACTATCATTTAAATTACACTATTAATTTACCCCCAAATAAATTTGGGGGCTATTCTTATAGGCAAAACATTTTTGGTTATAAGATCAGCCCACAACTTCAGTTGTGGGTATTGACAGTACCAAAATTAATATTAAAAGTGCGCTTTAGCGTACTTCCCTGCTAAAAACCCACAGATAAAACACAGGATTAGCGAGTGTCTCCCAACTTCGCTTTCCAACCTCATAAATCATTTTTTGATATCTTCCTGTCCTATTTTTTTTATCGAATGTTCTTTTTGGGTCTTTTTCATTTTCTTTTCGATTTTCTTTTCAGTAGGGCTTAAAAATGGAATCCCCAGATTTAATCCTCTCAGAATAAATAAAATACCCAGAAATACTATTACAACTGGAATAAAATTGCTCAGTTTTCGTCTTAAAGGCAAACTGATAAAATTGCCCAATACGGAAATACCCAGGAGCATTGGCAGAGTACCTAATCCAAACATAGCCATAAAAAGCATTGATTTTAGCACATGACCATAACTTGCAGAAACTATTATCGCTGCATAAAGCGGCCCACAAGGCAAAAACCCATTCAACACTCCAATTGTGAACAGACTCATATATGATTTGGTGGAAAAAAGATTTCGCAATCCGGCCTTAATATAATTCAGGATAAAAAAACCTCCTCTGTTCCTTGATCCGAGATTGAAAGAGAACAGAGATGGAAACAAAACCGTCAGGATCATTATCATACCTGTAACTACGGACAACCATCTTTGAAATCCAAGTGCACCTATCCCCTGCCCTAACAGTCCGAATGCTGCTCCGAGAACAACATAAGTAATAGTTCGACCAAGATTATACAATACTCCTCCGAATATTTTTTCCAGTTTGGTATTCCCGTGCAAAGGTAAAGCTATTGCTATAGGACCGCACATACCTGCACAATGAAAGCTTGTTACAAAACCCAAAACCAGACCTGCTATTATTATTTCCATTTATTTTTATTTAGCAACAATTCGGGTAGTATCATTTTGAATAAAAAAAGTACTCTCCCTGAATAGTTACATTTCACAAATTAAGCTAAATGTTCTTTAGATTCTACAAATTATTTAATGAATAAAAAAATGTAAATACTCAGGTTGTTTGTTACCGGGCTAAAGCCCTAAATTTCAGGATTTATCAATCTCCGTCAGCTAAAGCAGACGGTAAAATTGCATGATAAATTACCGTCTGCTTTAGCTGACGGTTTATAGAATTTGTGTAACTTATGGGCTTTAGCCCTATTTTTAATACCTGAATAGTTACAAAAAAATTATTCTTATTTAAAATACATATCTTTTTCATCAAGATATTTTTTATTATCACTTTGCCAATCCACACTTACTTTCCATTTTCCTTTGATAAAATCCTTAACATCAAAAACCTGTATATTGAGTGAATCGGTTTTTATCTCAAGCTTTTTATCAAATCTCTCATTATTGACCCTGTAAAACCAGACCTCACCTGATATATTCTTCAAGCTATCAGGAAAATCTATGATAACTGACTTGTCACTTTGGTTATATTCTATTTTTACAGGAACAGATAAAGAATTTGAATTCCTTTTCTTTTGTCCTATCAATTTTTCATATCCCACATCATAATCATAATAATTGTCCCTTACCAAAGAATGGTCAACGCTCTTGGAATAGACAACAAAATACACCATTATTGCAACAAATAATGTATAAAAAACCGCTATTGCCCACCCCCAGTGAAATCTGAATTTCATAATATAATAATTTAATAATTCAAAAATAGGAGAAAACTTTCGCTTTCCCCTATTTTACTAAATAAATTCATCATTATCTTTAATAATATACTTACATAATAACTATTTAGGCAGAACCATTTTAATCGAAAAAATCATTTTTTTCATTTCAAATGCATCCTGTCTGAGTAGTGCACTGCGCAAAAATTATCCATACATATATACTTGTTCTTTTTTATTTATACTTCGTTGAAGAACCCCGCAAATAGCTAAGGCTATTCACGGGAACCTTCGCCTTGTCTAAATAAAAAATTACTGCGTCTATTATGTACGTTTATTTCTTGCGCAGTGCAGTAGTTACCTTACACAAATATAAAATTAATGCGGTCCCAAGAAATTTGTCTTAGGTGAATGCACTAATTTCCCTTCTGAATATATTTCAAACTGAACAGGAGTTTTGTATCCTTTCATTTCACTTACAGGAATTGTCAATATCATACTTCCTGTTGCTCTGCCAAACTGAGGAATAACATCTATTTTTGCAGGGATAACTTTAAGATTAGCATCCTTGATCCCCTTAACCTTTATAGATATATTTTTCAAATCCTCAGAAGTCTTGTTTATCAATTTATAATTATAAACATTCAGTATATGTGTAGAATCTCCTTCTGCATATTGATATGTCATTCCGGGAGTTCTAAGTACAATTCCCTCAAGAGCCACTCTGTTGGAAGCCATATAAACAAATAATGCAAAGATTACAAACAAGACTGCGATATAAGCTTTAGCCCTACCCGGCAATTTGAAAGGCACTCCTTCCTTAATTGATTTTTCCGATGAATATCTTATCAATCCGGTAGGTTTATTGATTTTTACCATCACATCATCACAAGCATCCATACATGCTGTACAATTGATACATTCCAATTGGGTTCCATTTCTTATATCAATACCCGTAGGACAAACAGCAACGCATTGTCCGCAATCAATACAATCCCCAAATTCATCTTCCTTAGCTTCCCCTGCTTTGATCAATTTATTCCTGTCTTTTAAACTTGCTCTTTTTTCACCTCTTACAAAGTCATAATGAACAACAATACTGTCATCGACCAACAACACACTTTGCATCCTACCATAAGGGCAAACATTGGTACAAACCTGCTCTCTGAAGAAGGCAAAAATAAAATAAAATATCAGGGATATAACCGTTATTGCTATAAACAAAGAAGAATTATCAAAAGGAGCAGCCCATGTCTCTTTAATCTTATCAATACCAACAACAAGAGACATTGCCATACTAATAAAAACAAAAGCTAAAATCAAAAATATAACATGCTTTAATGTCTTTTTCAATATTTTATTAGTAGTCCAAGGCATAGAATTTAATCTTTTCTGTGCCGGAGCATCCCCTTCAATAGCATACTCTATTCTTCTATATACCATTTCCATAAAAATTGTTTGCGGACATATCCAACCGCAAAACAGCCTGCCGAAAACAAATGTAAAAAATACTATAAAAAGCATAAATGCAATCATCCCTATTGCAAAAAGATGCAAATCCTGAGGAGTAAATACCATGCCGAAAATTAGAAATTTTCTTTCCAATACATTCAGCATAAATAAAGGTTCTCCATTATGTTTCAAAAAAGGAAGAACAAATAATATTATAAGTAATACATAACTGACTAAAATTCTTCTGGTAGTCCATTTTCCATGGGGTTTTTTAGGATATATCCATTTTCTTTTACCTGAATCATCTACAGTGGATATTCTGTCACGGTACAGGTTTTCGTCTTGCGTTGACATAATAATAGTTTTTAATAGTTAATAGTAGCTTTAAACAAAACAAGACTGCACCCAAAAGGGTACAGTCTTTATTAATTTTTTATATTTAAAATCATTTAGGGTCTCCCGGATAATCCTTTGGATTAGGGGGATTTGTACCATGTAACTTTACTAAAATATAGCTGGCAACCTCCTGAATCTGAGTAGGAGACAACTTTCCTTCCCAGGTAAGCATTCCTTTTTCAGGAACTCCAAGCTTGATTGTTTTAAATACATTATGGATATCTCCACCATGTATCCATTTATCATCAGTAAGATTGGGTCCTATCAGCCCACCTCCATCCGGTCTGTGACAAACAGCACATTCTTTATCAAATGTTTTCTTCCCGTTTTCCAAAGCTTTAGCATCATTCATGATAACGGCTGTATTTTCATTGATATCACCACCTGATTCTTTCAAATATTTATCAACATTAGCTTTAGCAACTGCCATCTCTTCAGTATATTCTTTTGCAGAAGACCAGTCTCCTACAAAATGATATCTTACATAATAAATAACTCCGATAAATATAGTAATATAAAATAGCCACAACCACCAAGGCGGAAGGACATTATCCAACTCCCTGATTCCATCATACTCATGATCAAGCATTACATCCTTTTCATTTTCAATGGGAGTTGATTTTGTTAATATTTGCATTAATTTTTTCCACATAGGATTAAGATTTAAATGATTAAACAAATTTCCTTAATATAATTCATTACCCTCAGTTATATCATCACCTTCCAAAGGCAGATGTGAATCACGAATATCATCTTCCTTCTTTCTTTTTAAAGTCACAACAAAAATTGCGATCAACAGCAAAAAGAAAAATACAGACATTGATATTCCTATCCAGTTTGCATCATTTCCTCCGGAACTGATAATATATTTTACTCTTTCTATCATTATCTCATTGTAGTTTCATCTTTTTTGATATCGGTTCCAAGTCTTTGCAGATATGCAATAAGAGCAACGATCTCTTTATTTTCAAGACCATCGATCTTAACTCCGTTCTTTTGAAGATCTTCTGCGACTGACCTGGCTTGTTTTTTAGCCACTTCAACTGCTTTCTTTTCATAGCCATCAGCATAAGGAGTTCCCAATGTTCTCAATACATTGATCTTACTTTCCAATGAACTGTAATCTATATTATTTTCCTGCAACCAGGGATATCTTGGCATAATGGAACCGGGTGAAGTACTCCTTGGGTCAAACATGTGATCATAGTGCCATTTGTTAGGATATTTGCCACCAACCCTGTGCAGATCAGGCCCTGTTCTTTTGGATCCCCATAAGAATGGACGATCATAAATAAATTCACCTGCTTTGGAATATTCTCCATATCGTGCAGTTTCAGATCTAAATGGTCTTACCATCTGTGTATGACAACTTACACATCCTTCTCTGATATACAGGTCCCTGCCCTCCAGTTCAAGTGGAGTATAAGGTTTAACCGAAGTTATTTTAGGTACATTGGATTTAACAAGGATAGTAGGAACTATCTCTATCATACCTCCGATAAATACAGCTATAAATGCCCAGAAATAGAATGCTCCCATTCTGCTTTCAATCCATCTGTGTCCTTTATTAACATGAACAATTCTTTCAAGAGCAGGAGCCTCTGCTTCTTCTTCGCCAACAAATTTACCTTGTTTTACCGTTTTATATATATTGTAGGTCAAAAGGATCAATCCTGTATAATAAAGTGTACCTCCAATCGCTCTTGTTGTCAACATAGGCATAATTTGAGTAACTGTATCAAGGAAGTTACCATAAACCAAAGTCCCGTCAGGATTGAATTGTTTCCAGCTCAACTGCTGTACAATAGCTGCCCAATACATAGGTGTTACCCAGAAAATAATACCAATTGTAGCAATCCAAAAATGCCATTCAGCCAATTTAACCGAATAAAGTTTAGTCTTGTACAATCTCGGATAGAGATAATACAACATACCAAATGTCAACATACCGTTCCATCCCAGGGTTCCTACATGAACATGAGCAACAGTCCAGTCTGTAAAGTGAGTGATCGCATTAACAGATTTAATGGACATCATAGGACCTTCAAATGTTGACATACCATAAGCGGTAACGGCAACAACAAAGAACTTCAATATCGGATCCTGTCTTACTTTATCCCAGGCACCTCTCAATGTCAAAAGTCCGTTCAGCATACCTCCCCATGATGGCGCTATTAGCATCAGTGACATAACAGTACCAAGAGACTGCACCCAGTCAGGAAGAGCTGTATATAATAAATGGTGTGGCCCGGCCCAAATATAAATAAATATCAATGTCCAAAAGTGGATAATCGATAATTTATATGAATAAATAGGCCTGTTAGCGGCTTTAGGTACAAAGTAATACATCAATCCCAAATAAGGAGTAGTAAGGAAAAACGCAACTGCATTGTGTCCGTACCACCACTGGATCAAAGCATCATGAACACCTGCAAAAACAGGATAACTTTTCATCAGTGAAAAAGGAATTTCAAGGTTATTACCAATATGAAGCATGGTAACTGTTATCCATGTTGATATATAAAACCATATAGCAACATAAATATGACTTTCTCTCCTTTTCAGTAATGTCATCAATAAGTTAATTCCGAAAATAACCCATACTACTGCGATAGCAATATCAATAGGCCATTCTAATTCTGCATATTCATGCGAACTTGTAATGCCAAGAGGCAATGTAATAGCTGCAGCAACTATAATAAGCTGCCAACCCCAGAAATGTATCAAACTCAGGGTTTTACTGTACATCCTGGTTTTCACGAGGCGTTGGGTTGAATAATAAACTCCGGTAAAAATAGCATTACCTACAAATGCAAAAATAGCTGCATTTGTGTGTAAAGGTCTCAATCTACCGAATGTCAACCACGGAATTCCTGCATTCCAATCGGGAATAAATAACTGGTAAGCAATTGTCAAACCTACTAAAAGTCCGACAAGCCCCCAGATTATCGTCGCATTTGCAAACTTGCGAACGATATCATTGTCATAATAAAAACGATCAATCTTTGTCATTAGTTCCAGCGTTTTGTTATAAAATAAAATGTATTAATCTTTATTACTTTCGTTTTTTGAATTTTCCTTAATCTCTTTTTGGTAATTTCTTTTTGATGAGTTTTTTTTTGTTCCATCGTCAAATAAAATCCTCATTGCTGGAGTTTCGGAATCATCAAACTGTCCATTTTTTACCGAAATAAAAAATGCGACCAAAAACCCAACAGCTACAACTGCTCCCATAAAAATCAATAAATAAATAGCACTCACAATTACAGAATCCGAATTTTCACAATAAAACTCGCAGCTAAGATAGAAATAAATATTATTTTAGACAAGGTTTTAAATAAATTATTATTGATATTAATCAGAGTTTTAATATATAATCAGTCATTTTATCAGTGAATTACAAAATCGTCTAATTTTAATTTATAAATAATCTAAATAATTTTGTTCTGATTCATTAAATACTCACTAAAACCCTAATATTAAATTAACATTAATTTTTAATGTAAACATTGCATTTATATTTATAATAATTATTTTTGTTTTCTAAAATCAATGCAATGGATTATAATACTTTTTATTTGCTTGCCGTAATCATTCTGTTTTTCTTAGCTATTTCCGACCTGATCGTGGGAGTAAGTAATGATGCTGTCAATTTTTTAAATGCTGCCGTCGGTTCCAAAGCCGCTTCTTTCAAAACAATAATGATTTTTGCTGCTGTAGGTGTATTTGTAGGGGCTGTATTCTCTACCGGCATGATGGAAGTTGCAAGAAAAGGAATTTTTCATCCTGAGTTTTTCTCATTAAATGAAATAATGGTAATATTTTTGGCAGTTATGCTAACAGATGTAATTATGTTGGATCTGTTTAACACATTTGGAATGCCCACATCAACAACGGTATCTATTGTATTCGAATTATTAGGTGCAGCAGTGGCTTTATCCG
>Ga0256832_1003070_pt1 | contig 11381 bp, 9 predicted proteins | sample 134614metaG_FD_190534 | JGI IMG/M metagenome (GOLD analysis project Ga0256832, IMG submission 190534) | Hydrothermal vent microbial communities from Lau Basin, Pacific Ocean - 134-614 | ecosystem: Environmental > Aquatic > Marine > Hydrothermal vents | place: Pacific Ocean: Lau Basin | collected...
CTTTCGGTCGCACCGCCCGCGATGTCGCCCGGCTCCTGGGCGTCATCGCCGCGCACGACGTGCGGGACGCTACCTGTGCCGCCGAGCCCCTTGCCGACTACGAGGCGGCCGTCGACGAGGGGGGGGCGCTCCGGGTCGGTGTCCCTCGGGAGCTCTTGGAGAGGGCCGACGAAGGTGTGCGCGCGAGGTTCGACGAGGCCCTCGTCGCTCTCGGCGCCGAGGTGGTTGACGTCGCTCTGCCGCATGCGCTGCTCGGCGTCAGCGTGTACTACCTCGTCGCGCCGGCGGAGGCGTCGAGCAACCTCGCCCGCTTCGATGGTGTGCGTTACGGGTACCGCGCCGAGGCCCGCACCCTCGACGAGCTTTACGAGCGGACCCGGGCCGCCTTCGGCGAGGAGGTCAAGCGGCGGATCCTTCTTGGGACCTACGTACTGTCTGCGGGCTACTACGACGCCTACTACCTCAAAGCGTCGCGGGCCCGAGCGCTGATCCGGCGCGATTTCGAGCGGGCGCTCGAGTCCTGCGACGTCGTCGCCACGCCAACGGCACCTTCCACGGCCTTCCCACTGGGTGCGAAGCTCGACGACCCGGTGAGCATGTACCTCTCGGATGTCTACACGGTCCCCGCGAGCCTGGCGGGCTTGCCCGGCATCAGCGTCCCTTGTGGGTTGAGCGAGGGCCTGCCGGTCGGGCTCCAGCTCGTGGGACGCCCCTTCGACGAGGCGAGCCTGCTTCGGGCGGCGGCGATGCTCGAGCGGGCCCTCGGACCGGCGCCCCGGCCGAGGGGAGACGCATGAGCTTCGAAGCGGTCATTGGGCTGGAGGTCCACGCCCAACTCGCGACGAAGACCAAGCTCTTCTGTGGGTGTCCCACCCGCTTCGGTGACGCGCCCAACACGCACGTCTGTCCGGTCTGTTTTGGGCTTCCGGGCGCGTTGCCGATGCCCAACCGCGAGGCCGTGGCCATGGCGATCGCGACGGGGCTCGCTCTGGGGTGCACGATCCGTCGGCGGAGCGTGTTCGCGCGCAAGAGTTACTTCTACCCGGACTTGGCGAAGGGTTACCAGATCACCCAGTTCGAACTACCCATCGACGAGGCGGGGCAGCTGCCGGTGGAGGTCGAGGGGCAGACCAAGGTCGCGGGCATCACCCGGATTCATCTGGAGGAGGACGCCGCCAAGAACCTCCACGGTGTCGGCGACGAGACGCTGGTGGATTTCAACCGGGCGGGCGTCCCGCTCATCGAGATCGTGGGCGAGCCGGACCTGCGGAGCGGTGCCGAGGCCGAAGCCTACCTGCGCGCGCTGCGGGAGGTGCTCGTCTTCCTCGGGGTCAGCGACGGGAACCTCGAGGAGGGGTCGTTTCGGTGCGACGCAAACGTCTCGCTGCGGCCCGTCGGAAGCGCCGCTTTCGGGACGCGGGTCGAGCTCAAGAACATCAACTCCTTCCGTTTCGTGCGCAAGGCGCTGGAATTCGAGATCGCCCGACAGGAGGCGCTCTTGGCGGCTGGCGGTGAGGTCGCCAGCGAGACCCGCACTTGGGTCGAAGGGCAGGGGCGCACCGTCGCGATGCGCGCCAAAGAAGAGTCGCAGGACTATCGCTACTTCCCCGATCCCGATCTTCCGCCTCTCGTCGTGGACGACGCCTGGGTCGAGGAGATTCGACGCACGTTGCCGGAGCTGCCCGAGGCGGTTCGCGCGCGCTGGGTGAGCCGCGGCTTGACCGAAGCCGATGCCAAGGTGCTCAGCGCACACCCGGCGCTGGTGGCGTACTTCGATGCGGCGGTTGGCGGGGGCAGCGCGAAGGCCACGGCGAACTTCATTCAGAGCGAGGTGCTCGGGCACGTCGTGCTGCGGGGCCTTCAAGCGCGCTTTCCGGTGCCGCCGGAGCACCTGCGCGCGCTGCTGGCGCTCGTCGCCGAGGGGACCATCAACCGCAAGATCGCCAAAGAGGTCTTCGCGAAGATGCGCGAGACCTCCGAGCCACCGGATGTGATCGTGGAGCGCGAGGGGCTCGCGCAACTCAGCGACGAGGGAGCCATCGAAGCCGCGGTTCGCCAGGTGCTCACGGAACATCCGTCGCAGGTCGAGCAGTTCCGCAGCGGCAAGACGGCCGTGCTCGGTTACCTCGTGGGGCAGGTGATGAAGGCGACGCGCGGCCAGGCGAACCCGCGCCTCGTCAACGAGATCCTTCGGCGCCTGCTCCGCGCTTCATGAGGACGGACGGCGTCTCGCCTTCGCTGGGGCGGAAGACGCCGCGCTCGGTGTAGATCGCCTTGACGAGCCGCGCTGGGGTGATGTCGAAGGCCGGATGACGGCATGGGATCCCGTCCGCGACGAGGAGGGCCTCGCCGAGGGACGCCACCTCCTGCCGTGAGCGCTCCTCGATGGGGATCGCGGCTCCGCTGGGGGTCGCGAGGTCGACGGTGCTCCAGGGCGCCGCGACGGTGAAGGGGACGGAGTGCGCTTCGGCGAGGAGCGCGACGTTGTAGGTGCCGATCTTGTTGGCGACGTCGCCGTTGGCGGCGATGCGGTCGGAGCCAACCACCACGAACTGGATCTCCCCTCGCTGAAAGAAGTGCGCGGCCATGTTGTCGGTGATGACTTCGACGGGGATGCCGTCCATGTGAAGCTCCCACGAGGTGAGTCGGGCGCCCTGCAGATAGGGTCGGGTTTCGTCGGCGAGCACGCGGACCTTCTTGCCTGCTTCGTGGGCGGCGCGGATGACGCCCAGAGCCGTGCCGTAGCCACCGGTCGCGAGAGCGCCGGCGTTGCAGTGTGTGAGGATCGTGGCTCCGTCGGGTACTTCTCGGGCCCCGAGGGCGCCCATCGCGCGGCACGCCTGCACGTCTTCGAGGTGGATGGTCTCCGCTTCGGCTCGCATGGCTTCGTAGCGCGCGTCGGGGTCAAGGGAGGCGACCTCGGCGGCGCGGCGGGCCATTCGCGCGATCGCCCAGGAGAGGTTGACCGCTGTCGGCCTCGTGGCGCCGAGGTGGCGGCCGGCGACCCCGTTGGCCATCAGAAACGTCGCGGCGTCGCCTCGCTCGCGGCGCGCGAGAAGCACGAGCGCGTAGGCGGCGGCGATCCCGATGGCGGGCGCCCCCCGGACCACCATGGCGCCGATGGCGCCGGCGACCTCGTCGGGAGTCGTGTAGCGGTGGTAGGTGATCTCGCCGGGGAGACGTCGCTGATCCAGCATCACGAGCTCGTCGGTCGCGGGCTCGTACTCGACGGCGAACCACTGGGCGGGTTCCGTGGCCCCGTGGGCGCTGAGGGGGGCGCGGGAGAGGTTGGGCAAGCTCATGGCCCACGGCTAGCCTGGAGCCGGACTCCGCTCAAGGAGCCTGCCCCCTGGGCGTTGCCTTGGGGGGGAGCCAGTTCACGCGGGCGGTGCATCGGCGATCGAGTGGAGGCGGCGGATGTTCGCTCACTCGCGTGCCTGGAGCGAGTGGCCCCCGCAGGTCGCGGGCGGATCCGAGACCGCCGCAGGGAGCCAGGTACTTCGGCGCGTCTTGGAGGGTGACGGGGCGTCACGCACCCCTTCGGCCCTGCCGGCCCGCGCCTGTGGGGCTATGATGACGGCACCCCTGTGGCCCGCACTGAAAACATCGTCGTCGGCCGCTCCCGCGACTGCGACCTGGTGCTCCGAGACCCTACGGTCTCGGGCCGTCACGCGCGCTTGGCGTGGGATGATGACAAGATCCTGCTCGAAGACCTGGGCAGCGCCAACGGCACCTTCGTCGGCGGCCGGCAAGTGACCCGGGCGCTGATTCGGCCGGGCGACAACGTCCGTTTCGGGCGCGCACGCTTGCTGTGGAGCGCCGAGGCCCTCCGACCCTTCCTGCGACGGGGCGGCAAGGACACCGTGCTCGGCGAGCCGATCCCGGGTCGGCGCTTCATCTGCGGAAGTTGCGGCACCCGTGGCGTGATGCCGAGCGACTTCCGCGGCGGGCTGCTGCGCTGCGGTGTGTGCGGGCAGCGCCTCGTCGTGGGCAAGCCCAAGTCGCGCCTCCCGCGCTGGGCCGCCTCGGCCGCAACCCTCGCCGTCCTTGGCGCACTGGGCGTGGTGCTGTGGCGCCAGGGCGCCGCGGACCCCTTGCGCACGGCCGCCGAGCAGCTGGGGCTCCCGGATCCGACCCATGCGCGGGCGGCGAGTCCTCAGGAGGCCTCGATACGAATCCATACGTTGGACAAGGTCTTGCGTGCCCTCGATGCGACCGACCCCGTGACTCGCAACGCCGCCGCGCAGCTGGCCGCGCAGGACGAAGGGCCCTTCAGCGTCGAGCAGGTGGCGCGGATCTGGAGCCACGTGCGCGGCCGGTGGCGCTACGTGAACGATCCACGCGAAGATGAGTACTTCGCTGCCGCCAGCGAGAGCATCGCGAACGGTTATGTGGGGGACTGCGACGACTTCGCGATCGTCTTGGTCGCCATGCTCACGGCGATCGGTGGCGACGCGCGCCTGGTCATGATGGACGGCCCCCAGGGGGGGCACGCCTACGCCGAGGTGTGTGTGCCGGGCGACTCCGAGGAGGTTCGCGATCGCTTGGCGCAGCACTACCGCCGGCACCGCGACGGGAACCTGGGGCGGCAGACGGTTCGCACGGTTCATTACCGGCCCGGCGAGGGTTGCCGGGTCTGGCTGAACCTCGACTGGAACGCGGGGGTGCCGGGGGGCGCCTACGAGCCGGAGCGTTGGGCGGTGGCCATTCATCCCGACGGGCGCACGGAGACCCTCACTCCTGCCGGCGGTCCCGTGGGAGCGCCCCTGGGGCGACCCTCGCCGGTGGCCTCCCCGCCATAGCCGGGTCGTGGCGCGTTGAGATCCGTCACGGCCATGACGCCGCTCGGCCGTCGCAACCGACGGCTGAGGCGAGCCTGCGGGCCGCTCGTCGCGGGGAGGGGCGCTCGGCGATTGCGAGCCCGCCTTCGGTGCGGCAAGAGTCCTCCCGTATGGTTGCCACGGTCCTCCGACATCTCGCGCCGCGTCCACGACGAACCGGTGAGCCCCCGACGCTCTCCGGTGCTCTCCCGGTCATCGGCCACATGGCCGAGTGGGCCAGGAACCCGTTTGCCCTGCTGATGCGCGCGCGCCGGGAGGGCGGACCGATCGTCCGCTTCCGCTTGCTCAACCAGGACATGGTGCTCCTGACCGGGCCCGAGGCGAACGAGGCTTTCTTCCGCGCGCCGGACGATCAGCTCTGTCGTCGCGAAGCCTACAAGCTGATGACGCCCATCTTCGGCGAAGGGGTGGTCTTCGACGCGCCCGGCGATCGCCTCGAACAGCAGCTCAAGATGGTGATGCAGTTCCTGCGGGATCAGCGGATGCGTCTCTACCCTCCGATCATCGAGGACGAGACGCGCGCCCAGCTCCGCGGGTGGGGAGACGCGGGGGAGGTCGACTTCCTCGAGGTGATGAAGGAGATCACCCTCTTTGCGTCGAGTCGATGTCTCATCGGGCCTGAGTTCCGGGAGGGGATGGACGTCGAGTTCCGACGCCTGTACGAAGCCCTCGAAAAAGGCGTCAACCCGCTCGCCTACTTCCAGCCCCACCTCCCGCTTCCGTCCTTCCGGCGGCGAGACGCGGCGCGAGTGCGGCTCGTCGAGCGTGTCGAGGGCATCCTCGCGCGGCGCCAGCGCACCGGCGACCGGCCCGACGACGGGCTCCAGGCGTTGTTGGAGGCGAGCTATCGCGATGGGCAGCGGCTGAGCCCCCACGAGATCACGGGCATCCTCATCGCCATCATGATGGCGGGGCATCACACGAGCGCCGGCACCGGCACCTGGACCATCGTCGAGCTCGCCCGCAACCCCCACGTGATGCTGCGTGTTCGGGCCGAGTTGGAGGCCGTGTGGCCTCGGGGTGAGGTTCTGACCTACCAGATGCTCCGCGACATGCGCCTGCTGCACGACGTCCTCAGGGAGGTGCTGCGGCTTCATCCACCGCTCATCTTCCTGCTGCGCAAGGTGCTCCGGGAGTTCCGCTTCGGGGGCTATCGCGTGGACGCCGGTGCGATGGTCTGCGCCTCCCCCGCGGTGTCCCATCGTATCGCCGAGGTCTTCCCCGACCCGGAGCGCTTCGATCCGGATCGCTACGCGCGGGGCGAAGACGCGCACCCCTTCGCCTGGATCGCGTTCGGTGGCGGCAAGCACAAGTGCACGGGGAACGCCTTCGGCCTCTTGCAGCTCAAGGCGGTGGTCGCGGTGCTTCTGCGAGAGTACGACTTCGAGCTCGCCGATGCGCCCCAGAGCTACCGCGACAACTACCACGCGGCGACGGTGATGCCGGTGGCGCCGGTGCGGCTGCGCTATCGTCGGGCGGTGGATCGGTACGCCGCCGCGACCCCCACCGTCCACCGCCGTCGGCCCGTCCTCGACCCCGCCAAGCCCGTCACCATCCGCATCGACCACGGCCTGTGTCAGGGACACGCCGTGTGCGTCAGCGAGGCTCCCGACGTGTTCCGCATCGGCGAGGACGGCGAGGCAGAGATCATCGAGGCGAGCCCCGGTTCCGATCGTTACGAGGCGCTCGCCCGCGCCTACGAGCACTGCCCAAACCGGGCGATTTCCCTCGAACAGACGAGCTGAGGAGAGACGCATGCCGACCGTGACGCCGCAGAGCGACGAAGCCACGCCCAAGTATCCCCGCGCGGAGCTGGAGGCGATGGTCGAGAAGTGGCTCGAAGCCAACCGCCGGGCCGAGGCGGAGGGCGATTGGGTCAAGCACCTCGGGCCTTGCTACACGGACGACGCCGAATATCGGTGGACCGTCGGCCCCGGCGAGGAGTTCGTGGCGCGCAGCCGCAAGGAGATCGAGGACTGGGCCATCGGCGTGCAGATGGCGGGCTTCGAAGGCTGGGAGTACCCCTACGAGAGGATCCTGATCGACGAGTTCAAGGGCGAGGTCGTCGGATTCTGGCGGCAGGTCTCGCCGTTTCGCCGCAAGGACGGGACCCGCATCGAGGTGCCTGGGATCGGGGGGTCGTGGTTTCGCTACGGGGGCGACGGCAAATGGTCGTGGCAGCGGGACTTCTTCGATCTCATGAGCGTCTTCGCGGCCCTCTCCGAGATCAACGCCCAAGGTGATCTCCATCCCGAGATCGCGGCAAAGATTGCCAAGATGGCCCGGGGCGTTCCCCTCGAAGGGCACGAGCGGGTGCGACCGCCCCTTGGGCTGCGCGACCGTCTCAAGCAGGGAGCCGCCCTCGCGAAGGTGGCGATCTTCGGTCGCTGAGGCTGCGCTCTTTGCGGTGGCGTGGCGCGCGTCGGCCCCGTACAACGACACCTGTGGCGCGCGACCTTCTCGGTGAGCTGTACGACTACGTCGAAGAGGACCTCGACGGTCTCACGCTGACCCCGGACGGGCTGCGTGCCGTCGTCGATGGACGCTTCGGCGAGGTCACGGTCTGTGTCGAGTTCGACGTGGACGAGGAGATGCTGCGTGTGAGCGCGGCGGTGCCGCCGCCGGCGGGGAGTGGGCGCTCGTTTCTCATCTGGTGTCTGGCAATGAACGCCAAGTACTGGGACGTGAAGACGGGCCTCGACGACGACGGGCAGCTGCTCGTGCATGCGGACATCGACGCGCCCGTCGACGCTGACGTGGAGTTCATCGCCGCGGCGGTCGTCGAGCGGGCCGACGCCATCGTCGAGCTTCTCGACGACGACTTCGTGGACTGGCTTCTCGAGCACGGTCTGGGCACGCCCGGGCAGCGGGAGCGCTGGCGTGGACGGGGCGACGACCTCGAACCCTGATCTCGTCGTTCGTCGCTCAGAGCCGGACGAGCGTGGCGCCCCAGTTCAGGCCCGAGCCGAGGGCAAAGAAGCACACGAGCTGCCCCTCCCTTACCTTCCCTTCGCGCCGCAACTCGTCCAGCAGAATGCCAATGGTCGCCGCGGACGTGTTGCCGTAGCGGGCGATGTTGGAAGGGACCTTTTCGGCGGGGACCTTGAGCGCCTGCCGGACGGCGTTGTTGATGCGGTCGTTCGCCTGGTGCGCGATGAACCAATCGACGTCGTCCAGGGAGACACCGACTTTCTCGCAGATCGAACGGACGCAGCGACTGAGCTCCGTGACGGCCACCTTGAAGAGATCGCGGCCCTGCATCCGCGGGATGTGCTCTTCACGCTCGAACATCTCCGGCGTGAAGTAGGGGCGGCTGCGGAACCCCCCGGAAGGGATGTAGATGCGATCGAAGAGGCGTCCGTCCGTGTGCAGCTCCGCGCCGAGGAACCCACGCGGGGGATCGACGTGGCGCAACACCATCGCCGCCGCCCCGTCACCGAAGAGCACCGCCAAGCCACGGTGTCGGGTGCCCCTCTCGTAGGCCTCGTCACTCACGGGGCCGTCGGCGTCGCCGGTAAGCACGTCCCAGTCGTCCCAAGGCATGAAGCCTGCGTGGGCGTCCGCCCCGATCAGGAGGATCGTCCTGGCTGCGCCGGTCTCGATGAGCCCGTTGGCTACCTGCAGGCCGAAGGGCATCGCCGCGCACTGCTGGCGGATGTCGAGCGCTGGGATACGGGGGATGCCGAGCTTGGCTCCAAGGAGGCCGCCGCTGCCCGGGAAAATGAACTCCGGGGTCATCGTCGCGAAGACGATGAAGTCGACCTCCTCCGCTTCGAGGCCGGCGTTCTTTAGCGCTCGCTGCGACGCGATGAGCGCGAGGTCCGAGACGCCTTCGCCCTCCGCGACGAAGTGGCGTTGTGCGATCCCCGTGCGGGGACGGATCCACTCGTCGGAGGTGTCCATGACGCGGCTCAGGGCGTCGTTGGGGACAGGCTTCCCTGGGACGTGGTGGCCGGTGCCGATGATGGTGATGCCCATGAGGAGCGCGGGTAGCAGACTTGTCGAGGGCAGTCATTGACGCGGCGCGGCGGAGCCCCGATGCTCCGGCGGATGAAGCGTCTCCGAGTGGCCTTGGTGAGCACGGGCGGCACGATCGAGAAGACGTACGACGAGCTCAACGGGATGTTGGTCAACGAGATCTCGAACCTGGACGTGATGCTCTCGCGGCTGGAGATCGAGGGCGTGGCACTTACCCGCATTCCGCTCATGAACAAAGACAGCAGCACGATGGACGAGGAGGACCACGCGCTAATCGCGGACACGGCGCGGGTTATGAGCCGTCAGCACGACGGCGTCGTCATCGTGCACGGTACCGACACCCTCTCGGTGACCGGTGAGCGCATCGTGCAGGCGGTCTCCTCGCCGCGGGTCCCCATCGTCTTGACGGGGGCGATGCGTCCTTACCAGCTACGGAACACGGACGCGATGCAGAACCTGACCGAGGCGCTGATGGCGGTCCAGCTCGCGGAGCCGGGGGTGTACGTGGCGATGCACAACCGGCTGCTCCGTTTTCCCGGCGTGGTCAAGGACCGGCGCCGGGGTACCTTCGTGTACCAGCGCGAGCTCGACGAGATGCGCTCGTCGCCAGGGGGGCTGGCAGCGCCGGCCGCCGATGAGGGGTAGCGGCGCCGGCGCTCCAGGCGGCGAAGGCTGCGGATCGATCCACCACGGTCGATGCTGCGGACTGCTAAGCTGTGGTCCTCCATGCCCGAACTGCCGGAACCTGCCGAAACGAGCTTTCTCCGCTATGTCCAAGAGCGCGACCGGGGTGTCGTCGGCGGCACCGAGGAGGGCAGCCGCTACGCCTTCGGCGGAGACCTGCAGATGCTCCGCGCGTTCAAGCGAGCGGCGCCCCTCGAACTTGCCGTGGGCTCGCTCGTTCGTGCGAGCAAGACCCTGTTGCGCAACCAGTACCTGGGGACGACGGTTCGTGTGGGGCCGAACCAGCTCCCGCGGATTCACGGGATCGTCAAGGAGTGTGCGCTCCGTCTCGGCGTCCCGGTGCCGACGGTCTACGTCGCCAACAGCCCGTACATGAACGCGTACACCTATGGGACCGACGAGGATAGCTTCATCGTCGTGCACTCCAAGCTCATCGACGATTTCACGGACGACGAGCTCAAGTTCGTCATCGGGCACGAGGTGGGGCATATCCAGAACAAGCACGTCGTCTACATGACCGCGCTTCGGCTGCTGACGATCCAGCGCAACATGCTGATGTCGCTGCTGTCGCCGCTCATCAAGGCCGGGCTGCTTGCCTGGGCGCGCCGCGCCGAGATCACCTGCGATCGCGCTGGTGCGCTCTGCGCCGGGGACGTGGCCATTGCGCAGCAGGCGTTCTTGAAGATGGCCTGCGGCTCGACGAAGCTCTACGGGGAGCTCGACGTGGGGAGCTACCTCGAGCAGTTCGAGGAGGGCCAGCGTGGTGTGGGGCGCGTGACCGAGATCGCGGCGTCACACCCGTATCTTCCCAAACGCATGAAGGCCCTGGCGCTCTTCGCCGAGAGCGATGTCTACCGCGGTGCGCTCGGTCTGCCAGGGGGACGGCCTCTTCGCGAGATCGACGAGGAAGTCGCACGCTTCATCAAGGTCGCGCCGCTGGCTTCGTGGGGGTCCGGTCGGTCGTAGGAAATGCTCGGAAGAGGCGCTACAGCACATCTCAACAACGGCAGAGGGCGTGCGCAGGCCGCGGAGCGACGAGGAGGGGTTTTGAGATAGCTCGTGTCGGGATCCGAGAGGTCGAAGGGAGGATGGCGAAGGATCGGCGGCTGGGGGCAGGTCGCTCCGAGGCGGCGATGGGGAGCATCGCCCCGGGCGACCAATGCCGCCATGAGGCGTCCAAGCGAGCCAGGACCCTTCTACCGCGATGGATCACGCACTAGCCTCTGCCCGACAGTTCAAGGGCCGCAGCGCGGCGAAGGAGCAAACGTGGGAGAATTCGGAGAGCTGAAGTCCAGGGCGTTGCGCGAGTTGAGCGAGGTCGCGGCGCTCGCCAAGGAAGCGGGGGCCTTGACGCTCGCGAAGAAGCTGACGGAAGATCGCATCCCGCGCCTGCAAGAGGAGCGCTTCCACCTGGTCGTTCTCGGGGAGTTCAACCATGGCAAGACGACCTTCGTCAACGCGTTGCTCGGCGAGAGCGTGTTGCCCATGGGTGTGACGCCGACTACGGCGGTCATCCATCACATTCGTTACGGTGAGCGGCAGGAGGCGCGGGCGTGTTCTGAGGACGGACGTGAGACGCCCGTACCGATGGAGCGCCTCACCGACTACGAGGTTGACGGGCAGGCGCTGCAGGAGAAGGTCCAGCGCATTGACGTAACCTACCCCGCGCCCTTCCTCCGGGATGGGGTCGTCCTCGTCGACACCCCGGGCGTGAACGACTTGAACGAGGCGCGGGCGGAGATCACCTACGGTTATATTCCGCGCGCGGACGCCATCCTCTTCCTCCTGGACGCCGGACAGATCCTCAAGGAGAGTGAGCGGCAGTTCGTCGCGAGCCGGCTGCTATCCCAATCGCGCGACAAGGTCGTCTTCGTCGTC
>Ga0256832_1003071_pt1 | contig 11380 bp, 10 predicted proteins | sample 134614metaG_FD_190534 | JGI IMG/M metagenome (GOLD analysis project Ga0256832, IMG submission 190534) | Hydrothermal vent microbial communities from Lau Basin, Pacific Ocean - 134-614 | ecosystem: Environmental > Aquatic > Marine > Hydrothermal vents | place: Pacific Ocean: Lau Basin | collected...
GAGAAGATTGCTCCTCTCTCCTGTTCTCTTGGTCGGGGTAGCAGGATTCGAACCTGCGACTCTCCGGCCAACGGCGAGATGCGCGCAAAAAAGACCGTTCATATATTAATATCCTAAAAAAAAAAAGAGAAGATAGCTGCTCGCTTCTTCTCTCCTGGTCGGGGTAGCAGGATTCGAACCTGCGACCCTCCCGCCAACGGCGGGACGCGCGCAAAAAAGACCGTACATATATTAATATCCTAAAAAAAAGAGAAGAAAGCTGTTCGCTTCTTCTCTCTTGGTCGGGGTAGCAGGATTCGAACCTGCGACCCCCTGCTCCCAAAGCAGGTGCGCTAACCGGACTGCGCTATACCCCGTTTCCATAAATGTCATATGATCCCACTAAAAATGGGAAGGATAAAACAATGGATACCTACAAACAAGAGAAATAAGCGGTGAGGGCGGGATTCGAACCCGCGGTACCCCGTTGAGAGTACGCCGGTTTAGCAAACCGGTGGTTTCAGCCACTCACCCACCTCACCGTTCACCTTGTTTAAGGGACGGCAAAGATAAGAACATATTTCAAATTGGTCTATTAACCTGGATAAAATTACATCATTCAATTATAATAAATATACGGTGCATTAGAAACGCATAGCATTACATGAGAAAGGGAAAGAAGTGTAGCTTCTCTCCCTTTCTCTAATCTTTAAAAGCCTCTTTTGAAGCTTAACCTTCTTCAAGAGCCTTAGCTCCACTGACTATCTCTGACAACTCACGAGTAATCGCTTCTTGACGGGCTTTGTTATAGGATATTTTTAATTCTTTGAGCATTTCGTTTGCATTTTCAGTGGCATTTTCCATTGCCGTCATACGCGCTCCATGCTCTGAAGCAGAAGTATCCAAAAGATACTTGTAAAATTGGTTTTTGAGTATCGTGGGAATCAATGTTTGTAGCAATTTCTCCTTTGATGGCTCAAAGATATAATCGGCTTTAAAACTTCTTTTTTGCTCCTCATCTTCAACCTTCTTTGGCTTTGGAACCGGTAAAAATTGCTCGGCACGTGCAAATTGAACCGCAGCATTCTTAAATTCTCCATACACCACAACGGCTTCATCCAAATCCTTGTCTTTAAAACTATCCATCAAAAACTCCGGAATCCGCACTACCTCATCAAAGTTGATTTTCTCCAATATGCCGACATAGTCATCCATCAGTCTAATATCAGCATAATGCTTCTTAAAATAATCATAACCCTTCTTACCAATAAACATCATATACAGATTGCCAGATGCCCTCTGCTCGGCATATCGACCTTCGACTAATTTTATCGCCTCCTTAATGATGTTTGTATTGAAAGCTCCGCATAATCCTTTGTTGGACGTGACAACTACAATGAACGCTTTCTGTACGTCTCTAACTTGCCCAAGCTCACTTGCAGAGTCCCCCTCCATATTGGCAATGATATTTTGCATCATCGCCTGCAGCTTAGTCGCATAGGGGCGAAAACGCACGATTCCCTCTTGCGCTCTACGCAACTTCGCCGCAGAGACCATTTTCATAGCCTTCGTAATCTGTTGCGTAGAGATGACCGATTTTATCCGCTCTCTAACTTCTTTTAAATTAGCCATAATAGCTTTTTATTTATTATAGAGATACTCTTTACTTAAAAAACCGATTGATAATATCTGCAGAAACCTTTTTGATTGTTTCCTTATGTTGATCATCAAACTTTTTGTTGAGAATATCTTTTAGCATTTCCGGATGTTTCTTTTCGACTTCTTCCAACAACAGCTGCTCATACTCGCCTATTTTCTCCACCGGAACATCAATGAAAAGTCCTTCTGTTGCAGCAAACAAACTCACCACTTGCTTCTCAACGGGCACAGGAGAATACTGAGGTTGCTTAAGCACCTCAACGATACGCTTCCCTTTCTCTAACACCTGAAGAGTTACTGCATCGAGGTCGGAACCAAACTTTGTAAACGCTTCAAGTTCCCTATACTGGGCTTGGTCAAGCTTGAGTGTTCCGGCAACTTTCTTCATCGGCTTAATCTGAGCGGACCCACCAACGCGGGATACGGAAATACCCACATCAATAGCCGGACGAATACCGGAATTAAACAGGTTGGAGTCCAAGAAGATCTGTCCATCTGTAATGGATATTACGTTTGTCGGGATGTAAGCAGATACGTCTCCGGCTTGTGTTTCAATGATAGGTAGGGCTGTTAACGAACCTCCTCCTTTCACAAGACCCGCCTTAACAAGTGACTCGGGTAAGTTATTCATTTGTCTGGCCACATCATCGTCTTTTACTATTTTAGCTGCCCGCTCCAACAATCGTGAGTGAAGATAGAATACATCACCCGGATATGCTTCACGTCCCGGAGGTCTTCTCAGCAAAAGAGATACTTCTCGATAAGCTACCGCTTGCTTTGACAAGTCATCATATACAATCAAAGCAGATCGTCCGGTATCTCTAAAAAACTCTCCAATGGCTGCTCCGGCAAAAGGAGCATAAACTTGAAGTGGTGCAGGCTCTGCAGCAGTGGCTGCCACAATCACCGTATAATCCATCGCCCCATTCTCCTCAAGGGTCTTTGCTATTTGGGCTACTGTGGACGCCTTTTGTCCGGAGGCGACGTAGATACAATACACCGGCTCTCCCTTCTCATAAAACTCTTTCTGATTAATTATGGTATCGATCGCGATGGCTGTTTTACCGGTTTGCCTGTCACCGATTATAAGCTCTCTTTGTCCCCTTCCGATAGGAATCATGGAGTCGATCGCCTTGATACCCGTCTGTAACGGTTCATTAACCGGTTGACGGAAGATAACCCCGGGCGCGATTCGCTCGATATTCATCTCGTAAGTATCTCCGGTGATTGGTCCTTTTCCGTCAATAGGTTGCCCAAGCGAATTGACCACCCGGCCCAACATTCCTTCACCTACGTTAATAGATGCAATTCTATGTGTGCGCTTAACACTACTCCCCTCAACAATTCCCTCTCCGGGTCCCATAAGTACGACCCCTACGTTATTGTCTTCAAGGTTAAGGACCAGGCCTTGTACGCCTGTTGTAAACTCAACTAATTCTCCGGCACGAACACTGGTTAAGCCGTAAACTCTGGCAATACCGTCCCCTACTTGTAGTACGGTGCCTACTTCTTGTAATTCTGCAGTATTGGCAACTCCGGCAAGTTGCTGCTTTAGAACTTCGGTAATTTCATCCGGTTTAATGTTGACCATTATATTGATATTTAAATTTCAAATTTATTTTCTACTATTTTTCCATGAGTGCTTTTCGCATCTCAGATAATGAATGTTTTAAGCTTGCATCGTAAAGATTATCCCCGTATTTCAAGATAAATCCCCCTAAAATACTCGGATCTATAACGGTTACGATTTCATACTTCCTGTCCTCTCCAATAGATTGCTTCAAGTGATGGAGTATCTTATCAACAGATGTCTGATCCAATTCTACCGCAGTGGTCAGGTGAAGAGTAGTGATTTTTTTGTCTTCCTTATACTGACTCTCAAATGCTCGAATCATGTCTAAAAGTGCATCTTCCCTCCCCCGGTCAGTCACCCAGTTGAGAAAACGAAGGGAAAGAGGAGATACATGAGATTCAAAAATGGCAGAAAGAGCAGATTTCTTTTTCTTTTTATCAATAATAGGACTATTGATAAGCGCTAAGAACTCCTTCTCTTTGGCAACTTTTGAAACATATTGCAAGTCTTTCAATACCGTATCTAAAGAACCCTCTTCGATAGCGAGCTCCATCAATGCTTTGGCGTATCTGTTGGCTATTCTACTTGTGGACATATTCGCCTAGTTTAAGTGGAGTTTATCAATTTGAGCTTGTACGAATTTTACTTGCTCTTCCTTTGAATCCAACTGTTTGCCCAACAACTTTTCGGTCAAATCTACTGCTATAAGTCCCACATTCTGTTTGACAGCTTTTATTGCAGTGAGCTTTTCTTTCTCAATTTCCAGCTTTGCGTTTTCGACAATTTTATTGGCTTCAGATTTTGCTTTATCACGCGCTTCATTAATAATGGAATTGGATTGCTCCTTAGCCTCCTGAAGAATGGTTGCTCTTTCTTTTCTGGCCTCTTCCAACAATTTTTCATTCTCGGACTTGAGTTTTTCCATTTCCTGGCGTGCTTTCTTCGATGCATCCAGGGCATCTTGGATATGAGCAGCGCGTTTTTTCAATGCATTGGCAATGGGACGAAAAGCAAATTTTGCCATTACGATCCAAAAAATCAGAAAGGTCAGCAATGACCAAAAAAACAGACCAAAGTCCGGCTTAATGGGATTAAAATCCAGTAAGAATATCATTGTTCTTTGTTTTTTATTTAAAAAAAGGATGGATTGCTCGACCAACCGTCTCACACTCCATCCATTTCTTTGGTTCTTATCCGATCAGGTAAGCCATGATAATAGCGATGAGTGCAGCACCCTCTACAAGAGCTGCCATCAAAATCATGTTACTTCGAATATCACCGATAGCTTCCGGCTGACGTGCAATAGACTCCATCGCTTTAGCACCGATATTACCGATACCGATTCCTGCTCCGATGACTACGAGTCCCATCCCGATTGCCGCTACTGATAAATGTTCCATAATTCTAATTTATATATGGTTAAATAATTAATGATGTGCTTCTTCTGTGGCCGCTGACAAATAAGAGGCTGTTAATATTGTAAAAACATATGCTTGCACAAAGGCAACCAATATCTCCAAACTCATCATAAACATCGCCAAAAGCATGGACACAACTGAAGTGCCGTACGATGCTCCGACGAGCTGCCCCGATTTTCCGAATACAAAAATCAACCCGATGAAAATGGCAATAACAATATGGCCGGCTACGATATTGGCAAATAGTCGCAGCATCAAGGTCATGGGCTTGATAAACATGGACATGATTTCTACCGGCGTTAAGATGGTTTTTACCCAAGCCGGAACTCCTGGCATCCAAAGTACATGCTCCCAATAGTTTTTATTGCCATTTAAGTTAACTACAAAAAAGGTGACGATAGCTAAGACCATAGTCACTGCGAGATTTCCTGTAATGTTAGATCCCCCAAAAAATGGTATCTGTCCGAAGAGATTCAATCCTAGAATAAAAAAGAAAAGGGTCATGAGGAACGGATTGTATTTTTCCCACTTATCCCCCAAAAATGGCTTGGTTACTTCGTCTTGAATAAACAGGAACAGAGGCTCCAGAAAGTTTTGTATTCCCTTTGGTGCTTTTCCTTCCCGTTCTTTATATGTGCGCGCAACTCTTATAAAAACCCACATGAGAAAAAGGGCTACCAGCATCATCCCGGCGACATTCTTGGTAATCGAAAAATCATAAAAAGACGTGATACCTCCTCCAAATACCCCGCCATCCATCGTGCTCTTAGAATCCAGCTTGTATTCCTTGCCATTGTATTTGACGTAAGATACATCCTTCTTCTTCCCATCTACCATCTCTTCCCTTGTGACCACATCTTCGATTTTAACTTCTTCCGAGGGAAAGGACGGGTCCGCGACATGCTTTACAATGCCTTTATCCAAAACATATTTTTTGTAGGCCTTATGACCGGTGCCATGATGCTCTGCACTGGGTTCAAATACCCCGGACATAAACATGGACCATCCCTCTTCAGGAGCGTACAAAATACAGGGCAAAGGGATATTCCAGGGGCCAATGCTGTACACATTGTGATTGGATATGTGGTGAAAGGCGGATTCCGCCGGATCAAAAGCATGGTGGGAATCATGGCTTTCATCTCCATTGGGAGATTCATGAGACCCATGTTCCTGAGCATTCAGCCCAAAAACAAACATACTTAACAATATGATAGACAATATCTTTTTCAACATTTCCCGGTTTTATAGTTGGTTTTTTAGATATGAAAAATTTACCATTTCATACCTAAAAAATGAACAGGCTTCAGAAAATCAGCGCAAAGGTATAATTAAAGTGCCAATTAGCCGTTTAAATCACTCAAAATATTTTACTTATTTATTAGAATACCAGAAGTCTTATCATCTGACAATTATGCCTTTGAAAATTATTGAGAAGACGGAGGGTTTTATACGGTGCTTTGGATGTAAAAAACGCTTTCCAGAGCAAATGTAACTTTATGCTAATTATAAAATAATTGCCTTGGGAAGGCTGCGATTTCATACCCTTTCATAACTTTGCGCACCTATGCACTTTTTATATCCATCAATACTTTGGGCCCTTGCATTGCTGGTGATACCGGTAATCATACACCTCTTTTATTTTAGACGATTCAAGACGGTACATTTTTCTAACGTCAAGTATCTCAAGTCGATAAAAGAGGAGACCAGCGCGCGTTCCCGCCTCAAGAATCTATTGACGCTCCTCATGCGGCTACTCGCCTTTACCGGATTGATTCTGGCTTTTGCATATCCGGTGATATCCCCGGAAAACCACTTCAAACAAGGGATTCAAGCGGTCAGTATCTTCATAGACAACTCCTTTAGTATGCAGGCGAAACCGGATGATATTCCTCTTCTCGAAAAAGCCAAACAAGCAGCCATCGAGCTGGTGAATGCCTACAACCAGGGAGATAAGTTCCATATTATTACGAACGATCTTGAAGGGCAAAGCCCCTTTTTGGTCGAGCAAAGTGATGCGCTGGATATCATCCAGAATATTAACTACACCCCGGTCGTCCAATCCCTCAAAAGTATCGTGCGCCAGCAATCCAGAATAACCAAATCCGAAGATGTGGTCAACAGGACAAGCTATTTGCTGTCCGACTTCCAGAATAGCATTACCAGTGATTTTTCCGTCAGCGATACCGGACTCCATGTCAATATTATTCCCATTCAAAGTCATCAGCAACAAAATGTTTTTATCGATAGCGCATGGTTTGAGACACCCATCCCCCTTAAAGGGCATTCCAACAAACTCATCGTACGTATCGAGAATGCCGGCCCGGATATCGTCGAAAACGTCCGGTTATCTATCCAATTTGATGGACAAGATTTGCCGATAGGAGTCTTGGACCTTCCCGGGGAAGCCGACCGGTTGGATACTTTTGAAATGAATATCATACACTCCGGTTGGCAGACGGCCAAACTCTCCGTCAACGACTACCCCATTCATTTTGATGATACCTATCATATCGCTTTTAACGTGCCGGACAAGATTCGCATTCTCGTTGTTTTTGACCAACAGCCCAATGCCAAAATAAAAGCATTATACCGGGGTTTGTCCGGATTTCAAGCCGATTTTCGCTCTGCCTCTTCCGTAGATTATAGCCATCTTTCCGACTATAATTTAGTCGTTCTTCAAGAGTTGCCTGCGTTCTCCTCCGGGATGATTACCTCATTGTCCAACTACGTACAATCGGGAAAAAATATCTTGATTATTCCAAGAGAAGATGGCAACATAGGTTCGTATAATACCCTGCTAAAAACATTAAAAGCCGGAGCCCTCTCCAAAGGGGATATCCAAGCGCGCGATGTCTCTCACATTAACGATAAAGAACAAATATTCTCCGACGTTTTCACAAAAATAAAACCCAGCCTCTCCCTCTTCCAAACGCATACTTCCCTGCAGTATCATCCCAATGCGGCACCTTTCATCGAACCCGTTTTATCCTATAGAGATCACAGGCCTTTCATGGTTAAGTCTTCTGCTCTGCCGGGACTTGTTTACCTCATTGCTGCTCCCTTGAAGACCCCTTACAGCACCTTGGCCAACCATGCCGAACTGTTTGTCCCCGTCATGTTTAAATCCGCTATTTCAGGGGGTGCCTCTGCGCCTTTATCCTATACCATTGGAAGAAGCGAATGGATAAAAATCACCAACCCGGACCTAACGGAAGACGATGTCTATCACTTGGTCAACCAAAATGTTGATATCATCCCAAAACATATAACCACTCATAATACCGTACAAATAAATGTTTCGGACTACCTCAAAAAAGCAGGGATTTATGATTTGACCCTAAGAGATAAACACGTGAGCAAGGTCGCACTGAACTATGACAGAAGAGAGTCTGATATTCATGTCGTAGCTCCAAAGGATATGGCAAAAGAATACAACGTATTGCAAAGCTATAAGGCAACCGATATTAAACAATATGTCGAAGAAAAGGAAAAAGGTAGGCCATTGTGGAAATGGGCCCTTATCTTTGCGCTAATTGCCTTGGCCATCGAGCAATTGATTATTCGTTTTTGGAAGATTTGACCCATCATGGATTTACTCATCAAAAAAGCTACCATCATCCATCCGAATTCAAAACTGAATCGGAAAGTGAGAGACATTAAGATTAAGGATGGTATCATCGAGAAAATCGGCAGGGGACTTACTTCCAGAGCGAAGGTGATAGAGATGAGCGATTTGCATGTATCCGTAGGATGGATGGATATCGGAACGCAAATCGGTGAACCCGGGTATGAGTTTCGAGAAACCATCCGATCTGTCTCCAAAGCTGCCGCTTTGGGGGGCTTTACAGCTATCGCTCCTTTCCCCAATACCCTTCCCGTAGTGGATAATAAAGCGGACATCGGTTATTTGAAAGAGCGATTTACAAGCCGGCCGGTATCTGTTTTTCCCATCGCTGCCGTGAGCGTAGGTGCCCAAGGGAAGGAAATGGCTGAATTATTGGATTTGGCCAGGGCAGGAGCCGTCGCTTTTTCGGATGGTTGCCATGCCATAGATAACGACAAACTCATACTATTAGCTCTACAGTACCTCAAACGCATGGAGGGTTTGTTAATAGACAATGCTTCAGGAGTATCTATCGCTCCTTCCGCCACTATTAACGAAGGTAAAGTCAGTGCTATGCTCGGGTTGAAAGGCCTGCCCGCGGTATCTGAGCAAATTAGAGTTTACCGCAATATTGCTTTGACGGAGTACACCGAATCCCGCTGTTTGATTCACAATATATCTTCCTCCCACTCCATCCCACTCCTGAGAAAAGCCAAACAAAAGGGTCTCGATGTATATGCTTCTGTCCCTGTCCTTAATTTAGCCTATACAGAAGAGGAAAACAAACACTTTAATACCAATTGGAAAGTGTTCCCTCCGCTTCGCACCGGCAGAGACCGGGCCTCTTTGCTCCAAGCACTCCAATCCGGCATTATAGATATCGTCGTGTCAAATCATGTACCGGTGGAAATCGAAGGAAAAGCTGTCGAATTTCCCTATGCCGACTTTGGAGCTATCGGGCTCCAAACGCTTTTCCCCGTATTGCGAAAAGCCACAAAATCCAAAGTACCCTTGGATGATCTCATTTCTATCCTGGCCTATAATCCGAGAAAAGCATTGGGCCTACGGGTCCCCTTATTAGAGGAAGGTAGTCCAGCGGAAATTACCTTGTTTAGGCCCAATAGCCCTTGGATTTTTGAAGAAAAACACATCGCTTCTCTATCAAAAAACAGCCCGCTCATCGGCCAAACCTTTCCCGGCCATGTGTTGGGTACCTTTCATAAAAACAATCTACACCTGTAAGGTGACGGGAGTTTTTAGTAGATTCAACAAATTATTTCGGATACTAAAGCCTTAATAAGCCCTCTTTTAATTTTCAAAAAAACATTATTAATGCACGAGTGTTAATAAAGTATTCTATACAACAACATTTCATAACTAAAAAAGAATACTATGTCTGTAATGAAAGTAATCGAAATCATGGGAAGCTCTACCACAGGTTGGGAAGATGCTACTAAAAAGGCCGTTGCTACTGCTTCAAAATCTGTCAAAGGAATCAAATCCGCTTGGGTCAAAGATCAAAGTGTTACGGTTAAATCCGGTAACGTAAAAGAATTTAGAGTAACCCTCAAATTGACTTTCGAAGTCAAATAATCGCTCTGAGTTTATAAAAGTATTAAACCGTAGAGGATTTGTTTCTCTGCGGTTTTCTTTTAATTAAGCTAACAATACCCTTCGAAAAGAATTATTTCGGAGTAGTATCAACATGTTATGATCGGGTCTTACATCGTCAAAATCCTTCTTGCCCCTTTCTCCATATTGTACGGAATTGGGATAACCATACGTAATTTGCTTTACAGAGCAAAATTGCTTAACAGTGTATCGTTTAGTGTTCCCGTTATCGGTGTCGGCAACCTGGCCATCGGTGGGACGGGCAAAACCCCACACGTAGAATACCTCACCCACCTGCTCAATCATTATATCTCTATCGCCATTCTTAGCCGGGGGTACAAGCGAAAGACTTCCGGATACCTCGAAGTATTGCCTACCCATAATGCCGAAGAAGTAGGGGATGAACCCCTGCAGTACAAACTCAAGTTTCATGACGTAAAAGTCGCCGTCTCCGAAAGCCGCGTGTTTGGTATCCCCAAACTAATGGGTACACATCCGGATATTCAGGTAGTTCTCTTAGATGATGCCTTCCAACATCGCGAGGTCAAACCCGCACTCAACTTGCTGTTATCCGAATATGCCAGACCCTATACCCGCGACTTTTTACTTCCCTCCGGCCGGCTCCGCGAATGGCCCGCAGGTGCCGCCCGGGCAGATGCTATCATTGTGTCCAAATGTCCCCACGATTTAACCCGGGCAGATGCAGATAAGATGAAAGAGACCCTGTCCGTAGCCCCTCATCAGGAAGTATTCTTTAGCCGGTATCAATACGAGCAACCATACGCCATGTATCACCCAGAAAACCGTATTCCCATCGACCAAAATACGGATATCCTATTGGTGACTGCCATTGCCAGGACGGATTATCTGATGGATTATATCGCAGAAAATGCGGGGTTTGTCAAAGCATTGGAATACGAGGACCACCATTACTACACTTCGCGGGATATGCAATACATCAAGGATACTTTTGATGCTATCCCCTCCAAAAATAAGATTATTCTCACTACGGAAAAGGATGCCGTCCGGCTCTTTTTACACCACGATTTTCTCCAAAAGACAGATTTGCCTATATTTGTACTTCCTCTGCGAGTGGCGTTTTTATTTGATGATGGACCCCGGTTTGATCAATACATAAAAGATTTTTTAACTCAATATAAGATTTAGCAGTGTACCTTCGGCGAGTGATGGTTGTTCTTTTTTTGGGTATGAAATGGTGGACTGCCATGCATGCCCAAACACCCCTCCTCCCCGAGTATAACCGGGGTTTTGACCTGATGAGAGGATGGATCGTACAGGGAAAAACAAAGAGAACACCTCCCGGCTTTTCACACGAAATAGAGTATCAAGACCTGTACCGTACCTTGACAGATGATGGCTTTTTAGACCATTTGCCAATGCCCTCCCGGAGTAAGGACAGCACATTGGCCCATTGGAGCAAAAACCTCGCATCGTATAACCTCTACTTGGGAGGAAAGCTCAAGAATCCTCCTTATACCGATAGAAGAACAGGCTGGCGATCCTACTTTTATCCCT